>OBEQ011941534.1_pt1 | contig 33231 bp, 34 predicted proteins | sample 1670901 | NCBI WGS metagenome assembly OBEQ01 (sample SAMEA104232315, study PRJEB22302) | groundwater metagenome | biome: forest; feature: aquifer; material: groundwater | place: USA | collected 2011-08-07 | depth 5.4 m | reverse complement strand
GTTGTTATAACCGAGGTCGGCGGCACGGTCGGCGAATACCAAAACATTCTTTTCCTTGAGGCCGTCCGTATGCTTAAAATAAAACATCCTCACGACGTGCTTTTGATCCTTGTGAGTTTTTTGCCTGTCCGCGACGAAGACAACGAACCGAAAACCAAACCTACGCAGTATGCGGTGCGCACCTTGAATTCCGCCGGTCTTCAGCCTGACATTATCCTCGCGCGTGCCAAGGAACCGCTTGATAAAAAACGCAAAGAAAAAATTGCCTTTAACTGCAATTTGCGGGAGGAGGACATTATTTCGGCGCCGGACGTTTCAAGTCTTTACGACATTCCTGTTAATTTTGAAAAAGACAAGCTTGGCGATGTTGTTTTGGGTAAACTTGGCCTTCGTTCGCGCAAGAGCGATCTTCGTGCTTGGCGGCGGTTTGTAGAGAAAATCCAAAAAGCAAAGACGCCTGTGCGTATCGGCATTGTCGGCAAGTATTTTAGCTCGGGCAAATCAATTTTAACCGACTCTTATATTTCGGTGATTGAATCCGTAAAACATGCGGCGGCCTTTTAGGGCGTGCGTCGGGTAATAGTCTGGCTTGACGCGCGAAACTTCGAGCGCGGCTGGGGAGCGGTGAAAGAACTGGCCGATTACGGCGGGATTATCGTACCCGGGGGATTCGGCAGCCGTGGCGTTAAGGGAAAAATTGCGGCTATCCGCTTTTGCCGCGAACAGAAAATTCCCTATTTGGGCCTCTGCTACGGCATGCAGCTTGCAGTTGTGGAATTCGCACGCAATGTTTTGAAACTAAAAAACGCGGATACGACAGAAATCAATCCGAAAACAAAGTATCCAGTGATCGACATTCTACCGGAGCAGAAGAAGCTATTGGCGGGAAAGCATTATGGAGGCACAATGCGCCTCGGCGCCTGGCCAGCGACGCTTAAAAAGGGAACGATTGCCGAGCGCGCCTACGGCAAGCAGAAAATTTCCGAACGCCATCGTCATCGCTACGAAGTAAATCCGGTCTATGTAAAGCGCCTTGAGGGGAGAAGAATCATTTTTTCGGGCATTTCGCCGGATAGGCGTTTGATGGAAACGTTGGAATTGTCGCGTGATAAACACCCGTTCTTTCTGGGAACTCAATTTCATCCCGAACTGAAGTCGCGCCCGCTTAGTCCACACCCGCTGTTTCGGGAATTTGTCAGAGTTTCAGTTAAAAACAAAAATTTGACAAAAACATAAAATAGGAGTATAATTACACTGTACTTTGAAATAATAATTACTTGCGATTTGCCACGAGCAAGTCGAATGGTTTGCCATAGCAGAAAGCGGCTTTTATTTGGCCATTTTCTGCTATGGCAAAACCCGGTTCGATTGGGGGAGCCCACTAGCGGGCAACGTGTTCGCTTCGGCGAACGAGTTGCAAATAAAGGAGAACAAGTCATGCCTGACAAGTTCACTTTCACCAGTTCTGGTGAAGCTCAAATGGTGGAGTTCGCGCTTGACCGTAACAGGTATACGCACGAGTTGGTCAAACAACTCGCAACAGGCAATTTCCTGGGCCTTGTCCGGGAAGTGCTTGAGGGTCGTGCGCAAATCTGCCGAGTCGAGCACCTTACATCCGTATCCGCGGCAGTCGCGAAAATCTTCCGGATCTGGAAAACGCTTCCAGTCGGCGGTGTTTCCAAGAAGGAACTGCAGAAGCGGCTCGCGGACGGAAACTTCTACGTTTCCGATTGGGCGAAGGACATCATGGGAAAACCGGCGTTCACAACGTCGGCGGAAGCTCATGAGGTGTCGTTCGTCCGTGTGAAGATCGGCGATCTCGGTTTTACGAAAGAACCGACGACGACCGAACTTTGCAGCCGCGAACGGCTTGCCGGCTTCGGCCTCGATCTCTGCGAACCGGAAGACGGTCCGTCTCTCCGGCTCGCCGTAAGCGACGAGCCGAAGAACGATTGGTTCTGGGTCGGGATGCTGCCCATTACCGTTTCCGTCGGCGATCCGAAGGTGTTCTTCGTCGGGCGGCGCGATGGCGGCGAGCAGTGGCTGCGCGCGTCTTGCGCCGATCCGTCGCATCGCTGGCACCTTTCGCACGAGATTGTTTTCCGTCTCCGCAAGTAGCGTTTCTTGGGTTTGAGCACTAGGGCACTTGTGCCCTTGGCTTTTGCCCTTGAAATTTTTTTCTCGGCCCTGCGTGCAAGTTGCGCAGGGCTTTTTCTTTTTGATACAATAGGATTGGCAGTAGGCGCATATGCGGACGACCATGGTTGTCCGCTGCCGAAACCAGTTTGCATTTGTCCGGAGTGTTTCAGATTACGGTTTGAAGCAGAGTGACATTTGCGAAACTTCAAAAAATGAAGCTACTTGGTGCATGCGCTTAGGCCATTTTGATGGCGAATAAGATTCAACTCCGAGAGCATTCAAGGAGTGGTGGTCGAGATGGGCGTGTGCACATTACCGATTCCGACGGCAATCCGAAGGTGTTCTACGTCAAGCGGAACGATGACGGCAAGCAGTGGCTGAACGCGAATTACGCCAATCCGACGAATCGCTGGAACCTTTCGAACGAGATTGTTTTCCGTCTCCGAAACTCGCTTCATTTTCCTCCCGCATTTTTATTGGCGGGAGTTTGTTTTGCAAGCTGACCGCTCCAGCCGCCGAGCATTTTTCCAATTTCGATGAGTTTTTCGGAAAGTTCGATATACTTTTTATTGTCCAACGATTTTGCCTCCCAAAGCACCTGCAAGAGAATTTTTAGGGTATCTGCTTTTCGCAGGGCCATTCGCACAAACGGAAGTTTTTCGTCACGCAAGAGAAAGCTTGCCGTTGTCACCAACTCAATTATTTCGATAAAGAGAGAATCAATCCGCTGACCGAGCGAATAGCGATGGGCTTTCGGCAAAATCTGATAGTATTGAAACCAAACTAAATACAACTCCTTTATTCTGCTTATTACCGGCAGAATTGGTGTGTGTGTGTGTGTGTGTGTGTGAAGGTTTTTCCATGTCCACGAAAATTCAATTGAATAATACTTTTCAAGACATTATCAGCATCGAAAATCTTTTGCAAGCATGGCGCGAGTTTTTAAATGGCAAGCGCGATAAGCCCGATGTTCAAGAATTTTCGCTGAATTTGATGGATAACTTGTTTTCGCTGCGAGATGATTTACTTCGGCGGACCTACCGCCACGGCGGCTATCAAGCGTTCAATATTTCCGACCCCAAACCGAGAAATATTCACAAGGCAGCCGTGCGCGACCGACTACTTCATCACGCAGTCCACCGCGTGCTCTACCCGTTTTTTGACAGATCGTTTATCGCTGATTCGTTCTCCTGCCGGGTTGGCAAAGGAACGCACGCCGCACTCAAGAGATTTAAATCGTTCTCTTATATCGTAAGTAAAAATAATACACGCACCTGCTGGGTATTGAAATGCGACATCAAGAAATTCTTCGCCAACATCGACCACGAAGCGCTAGTCGGCATTTTGCGTTCATATATCCCGGACTCTCGCACAATCTGGCTTTTGGAAAAAGTGATAGGCAGTTTTTCGTCAACCGCTCCCGGCATCGGCCTTCCTCTCGGCAACCTTACTTCGCAGCTATTCGTGAATATTTATATGAATGAGTTCGATCAATTCGTGAAACACAAATTGAAAGCCAAATATTATATTCGCTATGCGGACGACTTCGTTATTTTTTCGCACGATCGCCCCTGGCTAGAGGAGGTTATCCCATTAACTGGTCAATTTTTGGCCGAAAAACTGCATCTGACGCTTCATCCTCAAAAGGTTTTTATAAAAACGCTTGCGTCCGGCATAGATTTTCTCGGCTGGGTTCACTTTCCCGGTCACCGCGTGTTGCGGACTGCGACAAAAAGACGGATGATGAAAAGAATGAACGAAACAAAATTTGCAGAGTCGTTACATTCTTATCTCGGCTTGCTTGGCCACGGAAATACAAATAAATTGCGATGGCAATTATTGAAAATATGATCATTTTCCTCTATGGCCCCGATGATTATCGAAGGGCGCAAAGAAAAAAGGAAATAATTTCGGAATTTGAGAAAAAACACACCGGTTTGAGTTTGCGCTATTTTGATCTCGAAGAAGTCGGCGCGCTTGATAATTTCCGCGAGTTTATGCGCGGACAGTCTTTGTTTAAAGAAAAGAAGATGGCCGTACTGGAAAATATTTCCGAAGCGGAAGAAAAATTATTAAAACGTGAAATCGAGCCATTTACCGAAGATAAAAACGCGACGATTTTAATTTCGGCAAAAAAGAAACCTCCGAAAGCGCTGGAATTTCTTATTAAAAAAGCTTTTAAAACAGAAGAATTTGACGATCTTTCAGGACCCGCGTGGGCTCAATTTATTGATCGCGAGGCAAAAAAACAGGGATTTTCTTTTGAGGCGGGAGCAAAAGAGTTGATCGCCGAAGTTTATAAAGGAAACACATGGGGACTCGTGACGGAAATCGAGAAATTAAAAAATTTGGGTAAAAAAATCATTATGCGCCGCGACTTGGATTCGCTGGGCCTCGAGACCTTGCCGAATTACTGGGCGGTAATGAACGGCTTACGCGGTTCGCGCGTCGAAAGCCGCCTCTGGGCGCTTGAAGCGCTTTTCGCGCAAAAAGAACCGGCGGCGAAAATTTTCAATATTTTGGCCTCAATGTGGCGAGAGAAACTGCCAGTTGTTGCCGAATATGATTTCAAAATAAAATCCGGCAAACTAGAATACGAAGAGATATTACTTGATTTAGTTTTATAATCTCTAAAAAGTAAAAAACGGCCGCAACAAGCGGTCGTTTTTTACTTTTTCAAAAGCTTCGCCAATCTCGATTTCAATCTTGACGCCTTATTTTTGTTTATCACGTTCGTTTTCGCCGCCTTATCGAGCGCTTTATACGCTGACGCGAGTTTTTTGCGCGCCTCGTCAACCTGTTTTGACGTAACAAGCTTTCTGACTTCTTTTACGGCGTTTTTATAGGCCTCTCTTTTCTTGAGGTTTTTTCTTGCCCGCCTCGCGCTTTGGCGCATGGCCTTTTCGGCTGATCTTGTTATTGGCATGGATGATTAGAATATAGTATGCCGGACAAATAAAAAATGCAAGCATTATGAATTCGCTTATATAAGACTGCAATCGTATAATTAAAACAATGATTTACAGTATCTCCGGAAAAATTGCGGGGAGGGGCGACAACTTTGCCGTTATCGAGGCCGCGGGTCTTGGACTCAAGATTTTCATGAGCAAGCGTTTGCTTGGCAAGTTGCAGCCGATGGGTTCGGACGCAAAGCTTTTTTGCCATCTCCACGTGCGCGAAGACGCCCTGGAGCTTTATGGCTTTCTCGCGCAGGAAGAGTTGAGATTTTTCGAGCTTTTAATTTCTGTTTCCGGCGTTGGTCCGAAATCGGCGCTTGCGATCTTAGATATCGACGAGCTTAAAAACCTCTCGGCGGCGATAAAAGAAAACAGGCCAGATCTTTTGACGCGCGCGTCAGGCATCGGCCGCAAAACCGCCGAACGTATTGTTTTGGAATTGCGCGGCAAGGTTGGCGGGGAACATTCCGGACTTGTTGTGCAAAAAATGGAATCGGACGTTGATTTAGTGGAAACACTCGCTTCGCTTGGCTATTCCAAACAACAAGCGAAGGACGCACTTGCGAGAGTGGACGAAAAAACCGTCGGCGTGGAGGATCGCCTGAAAGCGGCGCTTAGGATTTTGGGAAGAACAGGACAGGACCTAAATTCTTGACAGTGGGTTGCTATCAAGTTAGGCTCTGACTAGCAGAATTTCACTTTTGGAGTTCACGCGTGAACAAACAAAGAGAAAGCGATCATCAGGTGGAGATAGAATTGCTGGCCGAAAAGAGAAATCGATATTTTTATTGGCTGATACAATCGCCGGTTATTGCTGTCTTGATCATAGACGCAATATACGTATTTCAAGGAATCTTTAAAACGGGGCTATATTTAAGGCACAGAGCGTTTTTTGATTGGATGAGCCATGATCATAGGATGGGATTCGTTGCTCTTTCATTCGTGCTCGCATGGACCATTTGGTTATTTATCGCTTCTCGTTTGGCAGACAGGAAATTTCCCGAAACAAAAAATTTGGGAGGCTATTATTGCTAATCGATGCCAAGGGGCATCGATTTTTTATTGATACGAGCTTTCCCGCAACGAGTTTTAATAGTAAAATTTAAGTCAACAAACAATGAATATAGATAAGATAAAAAATCTTGCCTTGGCAAAATTTTTTTATAAAATACCTGGCCTAGTTTGGTTTTACCATTTTCTTTTGGCGTTTTTTGCCGCGGTTTTTTACAGTTTTCCGTCAAGGCGCATTTTCGTCATTGGAGTAACCGGCACCAAGGGTAAAACAACAATTTTAGAGCTTTTGAACGCGATTTTGGAAAGGGCCGGAAAGAAAACAGCTCTTTTATCTTCTTTGCGTGTGAAAATCGGCGAAGAGAGCGAAAAAAATATACTGGGGAACACGATGCCCGGCAGATTTTATATTCAAAGTTTTTTGGCCCGGGCCGTAAAAGCGGGATGCAAATACGCGCTTGTGGAAGCTACGTCTCAGGGAGTCGCCTTAAGCCGCCACAGGTTTATCAATTGGAATAGCGGAATACTGATAAACGTTCATCCCGAACATATTGAGTCACATGGGTCGTTCGAGAAATACCGTAACGCAAAATTGCAATTTCTTAAATATGTTTTGAAAAAAGGCGGCAAGGTTTTTTTGAACAGTGAAGACGAAAACTTTGAATTTTTCGCGAAAAAATTGGCCGGTCCCAAAACGTTTTCTTTCTCAAAAAACAGCCAGGAACTTGTTGGAATTTTTCCGAAGGCGTTTCCGACGAGCGCCGCCGCGGGCAATTCGCGGCCGGATTTTGTTTTGAGCGATTTTAACAAAGACAATGTTGCCGCGGCGGTTGCCAAGGCGCTTGATTTGGGAATTTCAAGAAATATTATCGAAGAAGCGTTGCGCAACTTCCGCAGCGTTCCCGGGAGAATGGAATTTGTGCGCCACGGATTTTACACTGCCGTCGTTGATTACGCGCACACGCCGGATTCACTTGAAGCAGTTTACAAGGCGCTTCGCGCAGAATTGGGCAAGTATCAATTTCCTAACCCCAAATTGATTTGTGTTTTGGGTTCTGCGGGCGGGGGACGTGACAAGTGGAAACGTCCGGAGTTCGGAAAAATTGCTTCGGAATACTGCGACGAGATAATTTTGACGGACGAGGATCCGTATGACGAAGACCCAGAAGAAATTATTGGAGAAATTGAAACCGGCGTCCGCGAAGGTCTGCGTTCTAGTCCGCGTCAGTCTGCGGTCCACAAAATTGTGGACAGAAAAAAAGCAATTTCAAAAGCAATTGAGCTCGCGCGCGAAGGGGATATTGTGGTTTGCACCGGTAAAGGAAGTGAGGATTTTATACATGTCGCGCATGGTAAGAAAATTCCCTGGAGCGAAAAAGCGGTCGTTGAAGAAGCGATAAAGCAAAAAAGAGCTTCCTAAATTATATTGGGCCTTTCGGCTATAATTACCTTATGCGTCTTACCTTTCACGGCGGTGTTGGTTCCGTAACCGGAGCGAATTATTTGTTTGAATCCGGCGGCACAAAAATTTTAATTGACTGCGGGCTTTTTCAGGGCGGCAATATCGCCGAGCGGCAGAACTTCGAACCTTTTCCTTACGACCCCAAAACGATTAACGCCGTTTTTGTTACACACTCCCACCTTGATCACATCGGCCGCATTCCCAAACTTTATCAAGACGGCTTTCGCGGCACGGTTTATTCCACTCCGGCCTGCAAGGATTTTTCCGAACTTTTACTTTTGGACTCCGAGAATATTTTAAAACAAGAATCGGAGCGCGAAGGCAAGCCACACATTGGCGAAGTCGCGGACGTTAACGGCGCAATGAGGCTTTGGCAGGGGCGCGACTATCATGAAAAGATCCAAGTCGGGCCGTTCAGTGTCGAGTTTTACGACGCCGGTCACATTCTCGGTTCGGCGATCATAAGAGTTGAAGCCGAAGGCAAGGTTGTTGTTTTCTCCGGAGACCTGGGAAATTATCCGGCGCCGATAATAAAGAGAACGGAAACGTTAGATAGAGCGGATTATTGCCTTATTGAGTCTACATACGGAGATCGTGTACATGAAAACGTGGATCAGCGGCGAGAAATGCTGGAAAACTTTATTGAAGATACAGTTAAATCTAGAGGAACACTTATGATTCCGTCGTTCGCCATGGAAAGGACGCAGGAACTTTTGTATCATCTCCACCAATTATTTGCCGAAGGAAGGATACCGAAGGTCCCTGTTTTCATAGACAGCCCTTTGGCGATAAAAGTAACCGCGGTATATAAAAAATACGAGGAATATTTTAATAAAGAAACTGCCGCTATAGCAGAAAAGGGCGAAGATATACTCAATTTTCCCGAATTGCGCTTAACGCTTACCACTGAACAATCAAAAGAGATCAACGACGTTCCTCCGCCAAAAATAATTGTTGCCGGTTCCGGGATGTCTCAGGGTGGCAGGATCTTGCATCACGAGATGCGCTATTTGCCGGATCCGAAAAGCACCATTCTTTTTATCGGTTATCAAGGAAAAGGTTCTTTGGGCCGGATGATCTTAGACGGCGCGAAAGAAGTTACGATTTTCGGAGAAAAAATTCAGGTTCGCGCGAAAAAAGCGACCATACCGGGATATTCGGCGCATGCCGATCAGCCCCGGCTTCTTGAGTGGATCGCCTCAATGCGTCAAAGCCTTAAAAAAGTGTTTGTTGTTCAGGGCGAACCGGAAGTAAGCGCCGTTTTGGCTCAAAAGATCAGAGATGAGCTTGCCGTTGCAACCGAGGTGCCAAAAGTCGGAGAAGAGGTTGTGTTATAATTTTTTTGAAATGCCGCAAAAACAGAAAGACGATAATTCGCAAAAACCAAAATATAAAATTTGTGTTTCCGGCGCTGCGGACACTTCTTTCTGCGGAGATCGTGTTTTTGAAATTGCCACGGAGCTAGGCAGAGAAATTGTTCGGCACGGCGCTATTTTAGTTGAGGGCGCAACGACCGGATTTCCGTATTTAGCGGCAAAGGGAGCAAAAGAAGCCGGTGGATTTGTTATCGGACTTTCTCCTGCCGTTAGCGAGAAGGAGCACGTTGAAGTTTACAAACTACCCACGGATTTTCACGACCTTATTATTTATACAGGCTTTAACTATTCGGGGAGAAACCTGCTTCTTACCCGTTCGGCGGACGCGGTAATTGTTGGTTGCGGCAGGATGGGCACGATTAACGAATTCACCATTGCCTTTGAGGACGGTAAGCCTATCGGCGTTTTGGAAGGCGCGTGGGAGACGGATGAATTTTTGAAAATTTTGATCGAAAAATCGCATCGCGCGAAAGAACGTGAGGGTAAAATAGTTTTTTCGGATAATCCCAAGGAATTGCTCGACAAACTTATTCCAATCATTGAGCAAGAAAAAAAGAGCAACCAAGTTTATTTGTAGGAAAAGGTCGCCATCGAAAAACAACTGATAAAAGGATCCACAGCGATAAAATATGGCAAAAAAACCATCAGAGCCAAAGCCAATAGGGGAAGTTACTCATTTTTATGGCGACCTGAACGTGGCCATTGTTAAGTTCAGTAAAAAAGTTCCGGTTGGCACCAATGTTAAATTCCGCGGAGCAACGACCGACTTTCAAGAAGAAATAAAGTCCATGCAATTCGATCACGCGCCGGTTAGTGAAGCAAAAAAAGGGCAAGAAGTCGGCATAAAAGTAAAAGGCAAAGTTCGTGAGGGCGACAAGGTTTATCTAGCAAAATAAAAGACCCTAAAGATTTAAAGTGTTGCGACTAAAAAGTTATTTACGAGAGACGGGCGCTCTTGCCGCCACAACTATTGGGGCGGGAATGTTCGGGTTGCCTTACGTTTTTTATAAATCCGGCCTCGTGGTCGGCGTTTTTTATCTCGGCGCGTTAAGCGCGATCCTTATTTCTGTCCATATTTTATATTGGAAAATTCTTACTAAAGTTGACGCAAAAAAAAGGCTTCTCGGCCTTGCCCGGGAGTATCTTGGAGAAAACTGGTATTGGGTTGGAGTTATTTCTGTGCTTGCCGGCCTCACCCTAACACTCGTTGTCTACTTGATATTGGGCAACGAATTTCTAAAGATCATCTGGCCGTCGGCAAGCGGGACGCTTGGCATTTTTACTTTTTGGCTTATAAGCGTTTTGCCCCTGTTCAAAGAAAAAAGGATACTAAGCCTGGAATTTTTCGGAGTATTATTTATGATCGGAGCAATACTTTTGATATTTTTAAGCGCACCGTCCCTTAAAATGGCTTTCGATACCCCGGCTTTCAATACAAATAATTTATTTTTGCCTTTTGGCGTTGTGCTTTTTTCTCTTGCCGGCTGGACAATTATCGAGCCGCTTTATGCGTCAAGAAAAAAAACAAAAGGCGGAAACACCTATTTGGGGCCACTTGTTTTGGGAACGGTTTTGGCCGCGGCGCTTTACGCGATATTCGTTTGGGGCATTTTGGGTTCTACTTTTCAGCTCACCCCCGACACCGTTTCGGGACTTCTTGGCTCTTGGCCGATTTGGAAACTTGCCACGCTTTCAGTCCTGGGGCTTTTTGCCATTTGGACATCTTATATACCGATCGGATTGGAAATTAAAAATTCTTTAATGGAGGCCCTTGGTTGGAACGCGCGCGAGGCGCTACTTTTCGCCATCTTTGTTCCGCCAATTCTTTTGATCATGGGATTCAACAATTTTCTTAGTGTTATCGGTCTTGCCGGTGGAGCATTTTTGGCACTGCAATATGTTCTGATAATTTTGGTCGGTAAGCGGGTTTTGAAACCGAAAGACAAAGAAAATCTACTTTTCAACGGCGTTATTGTCGCATTTCTCCTTGCTGCGGTTTACGAGGCGTATTATTTTATAGTAGGCTGAAACAGCCAAAGCCCTCGTAGTTCAACGGATAGAATATCTCCCTCCGAAGGAGGTGATAGAGGTTCAATTCCTCTCGAGGGCGCAAAACAATTTTTAAATACTCGCTATTGCGTAGTATTTTAAAATTGTTCCGCGAAGGAATCGAACGAGGGGTGGGTCGGAGGGGAAACCTGGTGTCCCCTCCGTGTAGGAATGAGCGAAGCGAATTCAAAACCGAGGGTTTTGAAAGCGTAGCCGAGCGAAGCTCGCGGCGAGCAGTGAAATTCCTCTCGAGGGCACAAATAAAAAAAAGAGCCCGCCAAATGGCAGGCTCCGTTTTACTTCTTAATCGGAAAATCCAGCTCTTTGAGGTGGGTCCTTTTGGGGTCATCGGTTGAAAGCAGATAAACCTTTAATCCAGTAATGTTTTTACTTTCGTCGGTGAGGGGGCGGAATGTAACCACACCGTTTTTGGTCGTGAACGCTTTGCCGTCGACGAGAATCACATAGATCTTCGTTTGATTTTCGTCGACAAACATGATGGCGCAAGCAGTGTCGCTTTCAAGCGGATAGAACGCCACTGCGGCCAATTCCTCGGATGCTGCATCTTTCAGGAAATATTCCATGGACGCCAATTGCACGTCACCGTCCGATTTTTGGTCTACCCAACCCATTTGTCCTTCGCGAACGACAAAAAATGATTTGCGTTGGTCGCGATGAAGCTTGGACAGGTCAGGAACAGTGATTTCCGTCACTACCGGAGTTGCCGCCCCTTCTTTTGTTTGCGGAGCGTTTTGCGCGAAAATCTGGAGCGAAGAAAGCAAAACCAACATCGCAAAGAGACCGATCTTCTTCATAGATCACCTTTCTAATAGTTTAAATTTCCTCGTTTCAGTGTAGCGGTTTGGTCTAAGGTGTCAAATTCGCTATTGCCTTCGGTTTTGTTATAATAAACGTACAAGGTCGCTTTAAAAAAACAAAATAAAAGCCATGGCAAAAATGACAAAATCGGAGCTTTTGAACAAGCTCGCGGAAAAAGTCGAAGTGTCCCGGAAACAGGCTGGTATGTTTTTGGACGCTTTGGCCGAGGTTGCTTACGGCCAAGTGAAGACTGCCGGAGAATTTTCTCTTCCAGGCTTCGGCAAATTGGTTAAGAAGCACCGCGCGGCTCGCATGGGGCGAAATCCCGCCACCGGTGAGCAAATTCAGATCAAGGCGAAGACGGTTGTTAAGTTCCGCGTCGCCAAAGCTGCGAAAGAAGCGATTTTATAACGGTTTGCCGTCGCGCGACAGCAAACAACAAAAACCGCCATTCGGCGGTTTTTTGTTTTTCCAAAATCTTTTGCTGGCCAGTTGCAATCATTTTATTTTGATTCTATAATTTTGGCAGCTACATTGAGAGGCAAATATGACTGGTCTTGAAAGACATGCTTGGCTTATATATGCGTTTCTTACGCTATTTCTTTGGGGATATTTTTCTCCCAATCTCACTTCGGCTTCAAAAGTTTTTGGATTAAGAGCCTTAGTCATAAACGGAGGCATTATGTTTTTAATTGGAGTTGTTACCCTCTTTTTTTCGGGGCCGGTTTCATATACCGGCGCTGACCTAAAAATCTTTTACTTGGATATTCGGCATCGGCGCTCGGCTATCTTTTCTTTACGCTCGCCTTTAGCGGCGCTCTAAAAAACGGCGGCAGCGTTAACGCCGCCCTTGTGATCGGCGGAATGTGGCTTGCGCTTGCCGTTGTGAGAAATTGGCAGGTTTTGCACGAAGCGATGACACCGACAAAGTGGCTGGGAGTTGCGTTTGCCGTTCTCGCTGTCGTTTGCATTTCCGTGGGCGGTGAAAAGTGAGAGAAAAAATTGTTGTGGTGCACCTAAGAAGGCCGCGAAAGAATAGGCCCAACGACAAACGGAGCGATCCATTTTGGGAGTTCGGGAGTTTCGGGCTGACCGGCTGCCACGGAAGAAATCTGATGCACCCAAAAAGAGCCGGCGAACTCGTCGGAGCAAGACTTGCTTTTGTCCAGGGCGGAAGTCACGGGGCGAGATTGGTTTTTCTTTCTCCGCCGATCAGAACCGTAAAACATAAGAACGTCGTTGAGGCCCGCTGGAAACCGGCTCGCCCCTTCAAATATTCTTCGGCGCCGCTTATTGTCGCTCAAGATGGAAAAACAGACTTCCCGAAATTTAAAGGAATTTTCTCAGCCCTTCGGGGAGTAGCTTGGACCTCGAAGTTTTCAAGCGGCTACCGCACCTGCTGTCGTTTTTTACCCGCTGACGTTGCGCGGGAACTTGCTAGAAATTTTGGACGTGCTTATCTCTCTACTGATGACTCTTTGGCAAAAAAATACGAAGAGGCACTGCCCTTTTTGCCACCGAAGGTTGATAAAAAAAGGAGACAAACCTACACAGATTTACTTCTTAAGGCATCAAAGTAATGCCGGCTACCCTAGGGTGGCCGGTTTTAAATTGATTCTAAAGCGACAATTCGGTTCGGAATTCTTTTGTGGTCAAATTGCGTTTTTTTCGCTCCGCAGTTTTCGCAAGTGCGATTTCATAAATAGATTTTCCGGAAATCAGAACTCTTCCTTGAGGAGTTAGGCACCATATGTCAATTCCGAATTGTGGATAAAGCTTCGCACAGTTTACGCACGTGCCTATTGGTTCCTTGAAAATGATCGGTCGGCGTTCTTCAACAAAAAATCCAGAGACACAGAGTATCGCTCCGTCAATATTTTTTTCGCGAAGAAGTGCTTGTCCGATAGCCGCTTTCTCTGCGTGAAGAAAAAACGAAGTTCTGAAAGGAAACGGTTCGCCTCGGCCAAGAAGCCGATTCCAGCCTTCGCCAATGATTTTGTCGTTCTTTGTAACAACCGATCCGTAGCACTGTTCTTTTCCTTTAGATCGCAGGGCGAGCTCCATACATCTTCGCCAAAGAGGATCATCCAACACTATTTTGGGAACAAATGATGTATCGAGGCCGAGCAAAAATGGCTTCACACAATGTTCCTCTTTTGTTTCAGTTGTCGTTGCAACTCTTCTTTTCGTTTGCGATAGTCTTCAAAAACTGCTTCCGGCATTGCCATAATGCCGTTGTCTAGGGCGTCAGATATTTGGTGGAGTTCGTTTTCCGACGGATCGTCAAATTTCGCCATTGTTTTTCCTCGCGCACTATCAAGGGTACTGCGTATAGTCTAGAGACGGTCTAAAAATTTGTCAAAAGTTACGTTATAATCTTTTTATGAACGAATCGAACAAACTCGGCGAACTCAAAAAAATTGAATCCGAAATTATTGCCAAGGCGTCGCTTCCGCTCCGCGAAGCAAATTTGGTTTTTGGCGAAGGCAATCCTGATTGCGAAGTTATGTTTATCGGTGAAGCTCCGGGATTTCACGAAGACCGCCTTGGGCGGCCATTTGTCGGCCGTGCCGGGCAGTTGCTCGACGATTGCATAAAAAGTATCGGCTGGAAGCGCGAACAAGTTTATATAACAAACATTGTTAAGCGCCGGCCGCCGGACAATCGTGACCCGTTACCCGAAGAAATCGAGGCCTATAAGCCTTATTTAACGAGGCAGATAGAAGTTATTGATCCCAAGGTTATAGTTTGCCTTGGCCGTTTTGCGATGAATTATTTTCTGCCGGAAGCGAAAATTTCCCGTGACCACGGCAGGGTTCTTAAGATCAACGAAAGAATTATTTTCCCCGTTTATCATCCCGCCGCCGCTCTGCGCTCAACGGCAATGCTGAATACGCTAAGAGAAGATTTCAAAAAATTGCCGAAAGTTGTTTCTGGAGAATTTGCGATAGAACAGCCCGCCGCTTCGGTTTTGGTAGAAGCTGTTTCTAAAAAAACAACAAAACAAAAAAAACCACAAAAGAAACTGTTTTGAGTTCTGCGGTGGGTTTTCTTGCCAAAAAACTGGAACAGTGCTATAGTGTTCACAGCTTCCTTGGCAAATCTAAAAACTCGTTTGGCACGATCAGGTTTTTACCCTGAGCTTGTCGAATGGGCAAATGCCGAGGCGGAAGGCTGAAAAGGAGCAAGTATGGGATTACGACCCAGAAAACTCCGGGTTACGACCCCGAAACCTTGCGGCGGAACGACCGCAGGCCCGCCCCGAGAGTAATCGAGGGGCTAGTCCGAAGGAGGACGTGCAATTATGGCTGGAACGTGTGGAAGTTTTGAAGCAAAAACAATCGAAAACCCAGCACACTTGCTCACGCTTTTGAAAAGAAACCGAGTGTTAGTAGTCGTTTCTGTTTTACTGGTTATTGTTTCTCTTTCCAATCTTGTGGTTTCTCCCAACTTCGATTCTCGGAATTGGTTGTGCGGTGTTGCGTTTTTCGCGTCAATTGCAATGTGCGTCCTGAGCGTTATATTAGAAAACGTTTTGACAAATAGAGGCGCGCATTTAGTCGAGCGGTGGAGCGAGACGTTCATAAGATATCACCATTCATGCGGAGAAGGCGTGGCTGTCGGAAGACATTTCCCCTTAAACAGCATTGAGTTTTCAAGCTGTAGACAGATTTTTTGCAAAGAACTGGATGTGCGCGCAAGAGTTGTAACTTGGCAATTTAATTCTCGAGAAAATTACGCAAAAATACTTGCCGAAATCGAGGCGAGGAAGCTAGAGTTACCAGCATGGCCAGTAGACATGTCATCACTTGATGATTTACCGGAAACCAGAAAGCTTCACAAGGAGTCTGTGGAAATAGCTGTTAAAGAGCACAAAAGTGAAATTTTTTGGCGCAAAAAAGACTATGTGCGGGCCGTAGAGTTGGCCGAGTGGGAAGTAACGCGCATGGTACAGTTTTGGAATCTCTTTAAAGACCTCGGCGGGTTTTATGGAGTAAACGTCATGCCCGTTGACGATAGTGGCAAGCCGTTTGACGATTGGAACAAGTTCCGTGAGTATCTGCGGGACAAAGACGAAGCGGCAAAAATGGGAACAGTCCACAGCGTTGACAGTATTTAATAAATCTATGGCCGGACAGCAATGTCCGGCCCTTTGTTTTTCTTGTTATAATTAAAACAAATGAATTTTGCCCTTGTTTATATTCTTGACCGTTTTCTCTACCGCCTGGTGGATTTTTTTCACAATTGGTATGTCCATGGCTCAAAATATTTGATACATAGGTTTGTTTCCGCACTAGAAAGTGTTGATAGAACCATTGCGATAAAAGTAACGTTCCGTTATTTTTTTCAGCCGCTTTATAAGGACTACACGATAGTTGGCAGGATTTTGGGAGTAGTATTTCGTTCTGGCAGATTATTAATCGGCGGCATAATATATGCCGTCCTTGTTTTATTGTTTGTCGGAATATTTATCGCCTGGCTTATTTTCCCTCCGGCAATCTTAATTTATGCAGCAACAAAATTTTAAAGAAATAGAATTGTATTTTGATGATCCGCGCCTACGGATGACGATCGGCGGGAGATTATTTGTCCGCGCCGGGGTTTATATTGGCTACTTGGTTTGGGTTGCGGCTGCATTCACTTTTACCTTTGTGGTTTCCGGTGGTCTCGGGTGGCTTCATGCTATCGGTGTGTTTTTCATTCTTGTTCTTCTTGACCGGCTGATACACTCGGGACACGCAGATAGATTTCTTACGGAACTTCCGAGGGGGGGCAGGATCAATCTGGCGAAGTATTTAAGTCCAGCGGCGTATTCCGTTTTGGAAAAAGCCTTTGACAAGAGCCTTTTAACAAAAAAAGATTTTTTTCTGGAAGTTTTGGAGCAGTGCTTGCAAATTGCTGAAATTAAAAATGGGCTTATGCGGCTTGATGTGTCCGTTGAAGAGTTCAAACAAAAACTTGATCAGATTTCTTCGGCGCCAAAAGAATCTAAGCCGACGAAAGACGATCTGAGAAAGAGCGTCGAAACGCTTGCCGTGCTTGCCCTAAAACAAGCTGTTGAGGCAAGCAACAAATGTATTGAACCAAGGGATATTTTCTCGGCAATGCCGCTCGTAGAGTCGCCGGAAACAAAAAGAATTTTCAATCTTTTTGAAGTGGAGACAGGGGATCTGAGCAGGGCACTGATCCTGAGTTCGCTGCAGCGTTCAAGGATGAGGGGTTTGCCGCGGACTCTCGGCGGATTTACGTTCGAATCGCAGATGAACATTCGTCACCGGATAATGAACCGTGCCTGGACGGCTCGGCCAACTCCGACGCTCGACAAATATTCAACGGATCTTACCGATCTTGCCCGCCAAGAACAGGTTGGATTTCTTATTGGACACGAAGCGGAATTTGAGCGTTTGATAGAAACCTTGGCCAGACCGGTAAATCCAAACGCGCTCCTTGTCGGCGAACAAGGTATCGGAAAAGAGTCGCTAGTTACCCATCTTGCGGCAAGATTGATAAAAGACGACGTACCGCAAGTCCTTTTTGACAAGCGCCTTGTGGCTCTTGAAATTTCAAGTTTGGTTGCCGGTGCGCCGCCGGACGAACTTAACGCCAGATTGAAAAAAATCGTTGAGGAGATATTTGTGGCCGGGAACATAATTTTATATATTCCGGACATCCACAATCTTGTGAAAACCTCCGGCACCGCCTATATGTCCGCCGCCGACGCTCTTATGCCGATCATAATTCACAATACTTTTCCGATAGTGGGAGCGACCTATCCTAAAGAGTTTAAGGCCGACATAGAGTCCCGCAGTGATTTCGTGGGAGCTTTTGAGGTTATCAGAGTTCAGGAAATTTTGCCGGAAGAAGCGGAAAAAATTTTGGCATATGACAGTATAATCTTGGAAAGACAATTTGGCTTGACGATAAGCTTCGGCGCCATTAAAAAAGCGGTTTATTTGGCCAAGAAATATTTTGCCTATAAATTTTTGCCGTCGAGCGCCGAAGAACTGCTTAAGGGGGCGTTCGTGGAGGCGCAACACAGAAAAGAAAAATATATTAGTCCCGATTTGGTTATTGATGTTGCCGAAGCAAAAACAAACGTTCCGATAAAAGAAGCCGACGCCGGTGAATCACAGAAACTTCTTAACCTTGAAGAAATAATTCACGGACGCCTGATAGACCAAGAAGAGGCGGTAAAAGCGGTTTCCGATTCTCTGCGCGAGTACAGAAGCGGTTTGTCGCGCCCCGGCGGGCCGATAGCCAGTTTTCTTTTTGTCGGGCCCACGGGCGTCGGAAAAACGGAACTTGCGAAAATTCTTTCAAAAATCCAATTCGGTTCGGAAAAATCGATGGTTCGTTTTGATATGACGGAATATCAAGACAAGCAAAGCTTTTATCGCTTTATCGGCTCGCCCGACGGAAGAACTAGCGGTGCGCTTACCGACGCGATCCTTGAGAAACCTTATGGCCTGATACTCCTTGATGAGTTCGAAAAAGCATTTCCCGACATACTAAATCTTTTCCTTCAGGTTTTTGACGACGGGCGGCTTACGGATAATTTGGGCCGCCTCGTGGATTTCCAAAACACCATAATAATCGCAACTTCCAACGCTCATTCGGACATAATCAACGAAGCATTGAATAGCGGCCAATCCATGACCGACATTTCCGAATACCTCAAAAAGAAACTTGTTGATGTATTTAAACCCGAACTCCTGAACCGTTTTTCAAAGATAGTGGTTTTTAAGAATTTGGCTCCGGACGATCTCGGAAAAATAGTTTTGTTGAACCTAAAAGATCTGTCGAGCACCGTTGAAGATAAGGGGGTGGAGATGGAATTTGACCCCGAGGCCGTGAAAAAGATCGTAAAACTGGGATATGACCCGGCGTTCGGGGCGAGGCCTTTGCGTCGCGTAATTGAAGAGAAAGTCCGCGCGCCCCTCGCCTCCGCGATCTTGGGTGGCAATGTAAAGCGCGGAAGTAAAATTCGTCTGGTGCTCGACGGAGAAGGTTTTAAATTTATTCTTGCCGAAGAGAAGTAATGCGCATAAAAATAGATATAAATTTAAAGATCGGCAGAATAGCGAAATATTTGATACTCGTGGATTTTGTGTTTTTTGCCGGCTGGGGGCTTATCCAGCCGATATTCGGGGTTTTTATAGTTGAAAATATTCCCGGATCAACCGTTGTTACGGTCGGCATATTCGCCGCGATTTTTTGGATAATCAAGTCAATTTTGCAGTTGCCGATAGCGAAATATTTAGACAAAACTCCGGGCGAGAAAGACGATTTTTACGCGTTGATATCGGGGTTTTTTCTGGCCGCTATTTCGTCTTTTCTTTTTGTCCTCGTGGACAATGTTTGGCAACTTTATCTCGTGCAAATTATCCAAGCCATTGCTTTTGCCCTCTATTCGGCTTCCTGGCCGGCGCTTTTCTCAAGACACATTGATCAAAACAAAGTTTCTTTTGAATGGGCGCTAGACAGTTCCGCCCTGGGGATATCCGCCGCCGTCGGCGGAGTTTTGGGAGGGGTTGTCGCTAGCGCTTTCGGTTTTGAGGCGGTATTTATTTTGGTTGCTATCCTCTCCGCGGCTTCGGCAATGATCCTGCTTTTGGTTCCGGACATTATTTTACCGAAAGTAAAAAAAGACGGCATACCGCCGGAAGCCATGCGCCGTCCACCGACTCCGATAGAGCGCTAAAATTAGAATTTAGAAGAGAGAATAGGGAAGTTAGAGACGGGCAAATTATAAAATCAAAGCCCCCGACGAAAGTCGAGGGCGGTTTTTATGGCCTGCATCGCTAGACGAATGCTATTCCCACGGTTAGATCTATGACGCCTACGAGAATCAAAAGACAACCCTCTTCCTTCGACTTGTTAACGCAGAAACACCATGCTCCCCAAACAAACAGAATGAACCCCCACACAATATTAAAAGAATAGATTGACGGTATGGCTAAGAGCGGTCCAATAAAGTGCAACAGCCACAAACAACCAATGGCGACCAAGACAACGAGAAACTCAACAATCATTTGAGTTCCTTGAATTAAATCAGCTGTCGTGATTGTAGCACGAAAAATCAGAATCCGCAAGGCGATAAGCTAGAATAAGATTATGCGTTTAGTTTCTAACCAAGAAATCGCCGAAATACTTTACGAGATGGCGCAATATCTTGAGATGCAGGATATTCCGTTCAAGCCGCGCGCCTATGAAAAAGTTGCTGGCACAGTTGACGGACTAGAAGAAAGCGTTTCGGATATTTACAACAAGGGCGGCGTTGAAGCCCTTCTGCAAATTCCCGGAGTTGGCAGGGGAATTGCCGAGAGAATTGAGGAATTTATAAAAACCGGCAGCGTTAAAGATTACGAACAACTTAAGAAAAAAACGCCAGTAGATCTGAAATCTTTCCGCGGCATTGAGGGAATCGGGCCGAAATCCATCAAAAAACTTTATCAAAAGCTCAAGATAAAAAATATCAACGATCTTGAAAAAGCCGTTCGCGCCGGAAAAATCGCACGCCTTGCGGGCTTCGGCAAAAAAAGCGAAGAAAATATTTTAAAAGGCATTGAATTCGTCAAAAAATCAGGCGGACGCTCCGTTTTGGGATTCGCTATGCCGGAAATTCGCGCGCTTGAAGAACAGTTGCGATTTCAAAAAGGAGTTGAAAAAATAGTTGTTGCCGGTTCCACGCGCCGCAGAAAAGAAACGATAGGCGACGTTGATATTCTTGTTGTTTCCGACAAGCCGAAATCCATTATGGATTATTTTGTCTCTATGCCGGAAGTCGTGCGCATCTATGCTCACGGCGCGACAAAATCGGCAATAAAAATTAGATCGGGAATGGACGTTGATTTACGCGTTGTGCCCAAAGAATCATTCGGCGCGGCGATGAATTACTTTACCGGTTCAAAGGCTCACAACATCGCTCTGCGCACAATTGCTATCAAGAAGGGATATAAACTGAACGAATACGGATTGTTTAAAGGGAAAAAACAAATTGCCGGCGAAGACGAAGAGGGATTATATAAAGCGCTTGGCATGGATTACATAGAACCCGAAATGCGCGAAAATATCGGCGAAATTGAACTTGCGCAAAAACATAAATTGCCGAAATTGGTTGGTTACGACGACCTAGAAGGGGATTTGCAGGTGCAAACCGATTGGACGGACGGCTCGGCCTCAATTGAGGTGATGGCACAAACAGCCGCGAAGCGTGGCCTGAAATATATTGCGATAACCGACCACACAAAACGTTTGGCAATGACTGGAGGACTAGACGAAAAAAAGATTTTGAAACAAATGGCGGAAATCGACAGTTTGAATAAAAAATTCGCCGGCAAGATCAAAATTTTGAAAGGCAGCGAGTGCGATATCTTAAAAGACGGTTCAATGGATCTGCCCGATAACGTTTTGGCAAAACTGGATGTTGTCGGCGCGTCGGTTCACTCTTTGTTCAATTTATCGCGCGAAGACCAGACAAAAAGAATTAAGCGCGTGATGGAAAATCGGAACGTTGATATTATTTTTCATCCGACGGGGCGCGTTATCAACCGCCGCGAGCCCTACGAAGTTGATATGGATGAACTTATAAAAACCGCTCAAAAAACAAGAACGGTTATGGAAGTTGACGCCTATCCTGACCGGCTAGATCTCAAAGACGAGCACATAAGGAAATGCGTTGAAGCCGGAGTTAAAATGTCCATTGATTCCGACGCTCACTCACCGACACATTTTCCATATTTGGAATATGGCATCGCGCAGGCGCGGCGTGGCTGGGCGACGAAGAGGGATATAATCAATACTTATCCAGCGAGTGAAATGCTCAAATTTTTGAAAAAATGATAAACCAACCGCAGAAGAAAAAAATTCGCCGTGAAATTGCCGCGGGAATCATAGTTTTTCGCCACAGTCCTGACGGGCCGAGATTTCTGCTTTTGTATCACGGCGGAGCTTATTGGAATTTTCCCAAAGGGAAGATCGAATCCGAAGAAGAAAGCATGGAAGCGGCTTTGCGCGAAACCCGGGAAGAAACCGGATTGCGGCAAGCGGATCTAAGATTGGCCAGGGGTTTTAACGCCTACGAAAAGTTTTTCTTTAGGCGTGCCGGCCAGCAGACATTTAAAACGGTTATTTTTTATCTGGCCGAGACGCGCCACGCGGATATCCATCTTTCTTCAAGAGAGCACAAGGGTTATGGCTGGTTTTTATACCGTGACGCGAAGCAGATCCTGAATAAATACAAAGACAGTCAAAGGGTCTTGGACCAGGCATACGCGTTTTTGAAGAGAGACAGAAGCAAAAATCAAAAATCCCCGAATTAATTTCGGGGATTTTTATTTCACTAACTCAACTATCTTTTTAAATATCTGCGGTTCGTTCGCGGCAAGATCAGAAAGAATTTTTCTGTCGAGGCCGACTTTCTTTTTCTTCAGCGCGGCGATAAATTTGCTGTAGCTCATTCCCTCGGTTCGGACGGCGGCATTAATGCGCACGTTCCAAAGCTGGCGGAAATTGCGCTTTTTCTCCTTGCGGCCGCGGAAGGCGTGCGTCCAAGCGTGAAGCAGGGCTTCTTTAGCCGCTCTTTCTTTGGATTTCCTTCCCCAGCGGAAACCCTTGGTATAGCGCAGGATTCGCTCCCTATGTTTATGGGCTGTTGTACCTTTCTTTACTCTCGGCATGGTTTAAAACGTTTTATCGTCATAGTCGTTATAATGTTCTAACGCTACAACGATACAATATTATTAATAATTAAGTAATTTTTTCGCTGGATAATCAAGCCCGACTTTCTTTCTTTTGCCCCTGAGGGAATTCGTTGTTTGCCGCGTACGAAAATGATCAACGCCCATTTTGCGCCTTAAGATTTTCCCGTTCTTTGTTATTTTAATTCTCTTTGTTAAGCTTTTTCTCATTTTTTTGTTATTTGCGCCGTCATTCCGCGGCCGCCGAATTTTGGTTCCTGAATAAATTTATACTCGAAAGATATCATTTTCAAAAACGATTGCATTTTTTGTTTTGCCCAATCCTTGTTGTACTTTTCGCGCCCCCGGAGGAACAAGCTTACTTCTACCGGGTGGTCTTCTTCAAAGAATTTACTTATTTGTTCTATTTTGCGCTGCATATCATGTTCCGCCTCTCTCGCGCTTATCTGCACCTGCTTCATGTCGATTCCTTTTTGCGCCTTCCGTTCTTTTTTCTCCTGTTTTTCAATATCGTAGCGGTATTTGTCGAAATTCATCACCTTAGCCACGGGAGGTTTCGCTAGCGGGCCTATCTCTATCAGGTCCAGCCCGTCTTCGGGGCGGGCAAGCTTTAGGGCGTCTTCTTTCTTCATCACGCCCAAGTTTTTGCCGCTTTCGTCTATGACGCGTAGCTCCGGTGCCGTTATTTGGTTGTTGATGCGGATTCTCTGTATGGTTTTTTCTGGTTACGGATTAACAAATAGATTCTAATCGTTATGCAGGTTTGTGTCAAAAGTCTTCGCGGTGCTCCGCGTTCCTGAAAAACCCTTGACTTTTAAAGATTTTTTCACTATTTTGATGTCAGCATAATTTATAAGAGGTTTGAATACGGAAGAGAAAGAAAGCCTTTTTTCTTTGCAAGACCCGGACATTAAAGAACTTCTAAAAGCAAACAATGTCATAACCGGCCTGCAAGACGCATCCGCGTTCCTTGAATGGGATCAGAGCATTTATATGCCTCCCGGCGCCGCTACGTTGCGGGCAGACCAGCTCGCGGTTGTGAGCGTTATCGCGCACGAAAAAGAAACCGACACAAAACTTGGAAACTTGCTCAAAAAACTTGAAGACCGATCGGGTTCCGGAGCGCTTACTTTGCACGACCTAGCTCTCGTGAGAGAAACCCGCAGGATGTACGACGAAAAGACAAAATTGCCCGCCGACTTCGTGGAGAAGAAAGCAAAAACAAAATCGTTGGCGTTTGATGCCTGGCAAAAAGCAAAAAAAGAATCGGATTTTTCACTGTTTGCGGAACATTTGAAAAAAGTTGTTGAGTGCCAAATTCAAGAAGCGGAATATTTGGGTTATGAAGTTTCGCCGTATGACGCCCTTCTTAATAAATACGAGCCGGGGCTTACAACGAAAGACGCAGAGGCAATGTTCGCGCCCCTGAAGGCCCAGCTTCCCGGGATGATCAAGTCGAGTTGCTGTCCGGACAGATCCGGCATGGAATCGTTCCTTTTCCAGGAAGTTGACCGTGAAATCATGGAAAAATTCGCGCTCGAGGTGATCAAAAGTATGGGATTCAACTTTTCTTGCGGCCGGCTGGACGTTTCCGCTCATCCCTTTACTTCAAGCGCCCATAGCGCGAAAGACGTGCGCATTACAACTCGTTACGGAGAAGAATCGTTTCTAACCAGTTTTTTCAGTACGGTCCATGAGGCGGGACACGCTCTCTACGAGCAAGGAGTTGACCCGCGGCTCGAGATGACGCTTCTCGGGGCCGGCGTATCTCTTGGAATCCACGAAACAAACTCCCGCTTTTGGGAAAATCTGATCTGCAAGAACAAGCCGTTCTGGATCTTCTGGTATCCGAAACTTGCCGAAGCTCTTTGGGAAGGAAGCAATACAATGTTGCCTCCGGAAAAGTTTTTCCAAGCTATTAACATGGTGGACGGAGGGCTTATCCGAGTGAATGCCGACGAAGCAAGTTATAACCTGCATGTCGCTCTCCGCTTCGACATCGAAAAAGACCTGATCTTGGGAAATTTGCGCGCGGAGGAAGTCCAGGAAGCATGGGCCGAAAAAACAGAAGAGTATTTCGGAATAACTCCGGAAACTCCGGCCGAAGGATGTCTGCAGGATATCCACTGGTCATACGGCCTTTTCGGATATTTTCCGACATATACGATCGGAAATCTGTTCTCCGCGCAGATATTGGCGACACTTCTGAAAACTTTTCCCGATTTTACGGAAAGGATCGCGAGAGGAGAACTGCTCTTCGTAAGAGAATGGCTCAAAGAAAATATTCACCGTCATGGCGGCACGTATTCTCCAAAAGAGTTGATACTTCGCACAACCGGCGAACCGCTCGATCCGAATTATTTTCTCTCATACATAAAAGACAAAACAAAAACCCTATTCGGGTAAAAAAATAACCGGCCGACGAAAATCGGCCGGATTTTTATTGTTTCTCGCGACCTTGATTTGATAGGGGAATTTGGGCGAACGGCCCCTTAAAGTCCCATTATTTGCAGTCTGCCGGCATATGTTGCCACGACTTGCTGATTTGTTAAGCTTTTAGAAGGATTTTGATTGAAACCAAAGAGGTGGATCGTGAAGAAAATCGCATCTTCGCTCGTGCTCTTCGCACTGCTTGCAGTAACTCTTACCGCTTTTGCCCAAACGCCGCAAACAACCGGAACGTCGCCGACGGCGACCGAGATCGTAGCGCCCGACCTGTCCAAGCTCCACGCGCTGGAGGGCGGGAAAAAGTTCTTTGTTCAACGCGGAGACAAATTCGGCTGGACCAAAGAAAAACAGGACGGAGACATACTCTTCGTTACGTCGCAATATTTTTCCCAAGACGCATCTTCGAACGAAGTAACGGCAGCCGCTTTTTACGCCTTGGACGAAAAAGAACCTTGTGCCATCAGCTGGAAAGAAGGAAAAGGCGTGCGGTTTTCTATCGTTCTTGAAAACGGTAAAACCGTAACGACCGAGAACGGGAAAGTTGGATTCGAGGCCATAAAAGACGACAAGGACTTCATCACCGGAGTGAGATTTTTCCTCTATTTTGGAGACGATCCCAATACCAACCGAGCCGCACAGCGCGAATTCTTACTGAAAAAGTAACCAGCAATCTTGCCGAATAGTGCCACTCAACCGAGTGGCATTTTTTATTTTTGGTTTGGTGGAGCGAGTCGGGATAACTAGCAAACTCTGGTAGCTATGATTTATAGGTGCCTCACTTCAATTCTAAACTTGAAGTAAAAAAGCCCGGAAATATATCCGGGCTGAACCACTTTCTATAGATTACTTATGTCGTATATGGGCGAAACGGCGAGCGGAAGATCTTGTAGCAGCTCTATGATGCCCGGGAGTTCCGGGGATACAATCGTCCAGCTATCAAGAAACGCTTTCGCACTATCGTAGTCACCGGCAACTTCGAGGTTTAGAAGCTCCGTACTTAAAAGCTTCATCGCCTCGAGCGCATGCCCCGAATCAATCTCCAGCACTTTTTTAGAAGCATTGTAACAAATCGCTTTGCGCTCACGAAGCCAGTTGTACTGGAGGAGATGCCCGCGCGCATGCGCTTCGCTGTATCCTTGTTTCCAGAAACGGAAACAGTCGGCGATCATCGACACGATACACTCGCGGAGCGTCCGGTCATCAATGAGGTTCCGGTCGCGGAAATACTCAAGAAGTCGTATGCCGAGCATATCCGCCTTAGCTTCTTCGATGCAAGAATGCAGATCGCCAAGTTTTACCATGAACGGAACTTCGCGGTCACCATCTTTCACCTTACTCGGCCCCAGACCATGCGCAAGCTCATGCGCGAGCACGAAAAGGAAATAGCTCTCGAATTTGCAATATTCGAGATCGCCGTCCGAAAGAACGTGCCGCGAGATCGGCTTCGTGAGTGTTTCGAATTTCACTTCCATCATTGTGCGCGAAAACACTTTTTTTGAACCTTTAAGATCGTGCACGCGCCGATCATTTGGTAGATTGTACGCGACGAACATATATCCGAATGCTGCTTCGCCGCCACGATTGACATCGTCGACAACCTCAAGAGGACTTGCCGCACCCTTTGGCGCGAAGTCAAACTCTTGACTTAGGAGCTTGTCGAAAGCAGGCAGTACCGGAGTAAATTTTTTAAGCGCCGTCGTCGCTTCTTTATCGGGAATGCCAACGAACGCCTCGAACGAGGCTTTAAGCCCAAGTAATTCATCGAAATAGGTTTCGTAGGGTCCAATCGTCACTTCGAACGGATGTCCGTCCGTATCGACCCATGCCATGTCGGATTCAAAATAATCATTCGAGAGGAATGCAGCAGCGCGAAGCTCGAGAAATGACCTAAGCTTTCCCTCGGGCAATTCTTTCGCCGCCGATTGCAATTCCTCAGCCGCTTCCTGAAGTAAGTCCTTATAGGCTTCAGCATACGGAACCGCAATGAGCCCGGCTTCGCGACGTTCAATGATGGTGTAGTTGCTCTCGAATTGCTCACGGTCTTCGGGATGTGCAGCAAGCCAGGAATTCCATTCTTCTTTCGTGAAACCTTCGGGATAGAACGAACCGAACTTCGGCCTCGGACCAACGCCTGGAACAAACGGTTCATGTTGGGCATAGCTATCCCATGGTGACCCCTGCACTTTGAAATAGCGAGTGAGTTCTCTTCCTTCTCCGTCGCTCCGCGAGGAAAGGTCGTGATACAGTTCGAAATTACCATGCCCAACCTGACGAAGATAGATGTCGGTTAGAATCTCTGCCGCTCGGACACAATGCTTCAATGCGCGACGTTCGTTGTCCTTTAGGGAGGAATAATCGGATTGCACCGGGAAAAATGAGATTTTCGCGAGACGTTCTTTGATATCCATGTGTGCTCCTTAGTTTAGCAAAATACTCCCTACAAAGTAGCGTAAAAGCTGCTGAAAATCAAGAACGTGCTTCTCTGCCCCCGAGACCGTTTCAAAACCACAAAACGGAAAACCAAAAAAATCGGAACCGAGATAGATTTTTCAGCCGCTCCGGAGAGTTTTCCAAAATTCAGTTCCTGCTACGTGGAGATGGAGGGAATTACCCGCGACTCAAATTTTTGCCGTCGGATTCGGGAGAGGGAATTTCACTACTCGCTCGCTTCGCTCGCAAGGACAGTCTCTCGTCGCTTCGCTCGCTCGGGACACTTGAAAAACTAATCCCGCCAAAAGGCGGGAAAGTTTTTCTAACCGGTGGAGATGGAGGGAATTGAACCCTCGTCTGAAGATGGCGCTTGTGGGCCGTCTACGAGCGTGTCTTAGTGAAACTAAGCAAAGCGATTCTTAGTTTTGCGCGAGATTCAGAATCATCAATCGGGCGCTAGCCTCCTTATATAAGACCGGATTTAACTCAAGAGGCCCGAATTAGCCGATCCTCCGGCGTTACGCGTAGGCGAATACCGGAGCTGTAACTCGATTAGAGTTGGCAGTTAAAAATTTTGCGGAATTTACGTTCCCGCGGTTCGACTCGCAAGCCCAAAGGCCTATCCTCATCGAAGCCGATCATCCCCATTATTATTCTTTGCTATTGCAAATTATAGCACGTAATTTAATAAAAATCAAATTTATTTCGGAAAACCGCCGGAATAAGTAATTTAGACGATTTCTCCGGTGGATTTTCTTTGCAATTTAAAAACCGTCCCTCGGCATAACTCGGGACGGTTTTTAAATTAATTTAACCAACCGAAACTAGCAGCACTTACACATTCCTTTGGATAATTTCATGAAACCGGCCAAAGTAACAAGAACCGGCCAGGAAACAGCGAGGAAACTGTCGCTCACCCACCATCCCAAAGAATGGAGAAGGAAGTCCAATCCGAAAAGAGTGACGAGCAACGGCACCATTTTGTGGTGTGGGCACTTGCAGACCATTGCCCCTCCGCCCTTATTCATTTCGTCCATATTGAATTTCGATAAAATTGGTTTGTTGACCTTTGATTAATTATAGCAGGTTCGTCATTATTTACCGCTTCGTTGAATTCCGCATTTCTCTCTCTGTTGATTTCTTTTTCAGCGCTTCCCTTTTGTCGTGTTTCTTTTTGGCGCGCGCGAGCCCCAGCTCTATTTTTATAAATCCATTTTTCACATAGGCGCGCAAGGGAATCAACGAAACCGATTTTTGTTTTAGCGACCCGAGAAGGCCGGAAATTTCAACTTTCTTCAAAAGAAGCCGCCTCGTGCGGCCCGCGTCATAGTCCTTCGGAGTGTTGCCCGGTTGATATTGCGGGATTTGGGAATTTATCAAATAGATTTCGCCGCCTCTAATTATGGCGTGGCTTCCGGCAAGTTGCATCCTGCCGAGTTTTGCGCCCTTGACTTCGTGCCCTTGAAGCTCAATGCCAGCCTCATATGTTTCTGAAATTTCGTAGTCAAACCGCGCCCGGCGGTTTTCCGATATAGTGTCCATCTCTTAATCCTACCGAAGGTTAGATAAAATGGCATTTTTGCGCTAATTTAAAGAGATGCGGGAAAAGATAGAACAAATCTTAAATAGCGTGGGCATTGAAGGCGCGGAAGTTTTCGTTCCCGAACATGAATCGCAAGGCCATTATTCAACGAATGTCGCGATGCGCATGGCAAAGGAACTGAAAAAGCCGCCGATGGAGCTGGCCAGTGAGTTCATTGCAAAAATAAACAATTTTAACGTACATTACTTTTTTGAAAAAATCGAAGTAGCTCCGCCGGGTTTTATTAATTTTTGGATTGCACCTCTCAATATACACTTCGAATTTGAAAAAAAATATAAAGATCTGAAAAACTTCGGACACTCCAAGATTGGAAAAGGCAAAAAAGTTATTGTTGAATATTCTCAGCCGAATATTGCGAAAAAAATGCACGTCGGGCATTTGCGGACGACAATTATCGGCGACGCCATTGCGAATATGCTGGATTTTTTGGGATACAAAGTTATCCGCTGGAACTATTTGGGCGACTGGGGAACGCAATTTGGCAAGCTTATCGCCGCTTATAAACTTTGGGGAGACAAGAGTAAAATCGAAGCGAATCCAATAGAAGAATTGCAGGCGCTTTACGTTAAGTTCCACGATGAAATGAAAACCAACGCCGATCTCGAGAAACGTGGCCAAGAAGAGTTTAAAAAACTAGAAACAGGAGACAGGGAAAGCACTAAGCTTTGGGAATGGTTTAAAAAAGAATCACTGAAAGAGTTTGAAAAAATGTATTCTGTTTTAGGCGTTAAATTTGATGCTTATATCGGCGAAAGTTTTTATGAAAAAGATCTTAAGCCGCTAGTCGAGAGGTTGTTGAAAAACGGAGTTGCGAAAATTAGCGAAGGAGCGGTTGTTGTGCCTCTCGAGAAATACAATTTACCGCCGGCGCTAATCCAAAAATCTGACGGAGCAAGCCTTTATTTAACAAGAGATATCGCCAATCTTGAATACCGTCTTAAAAAATATAAACCGGAAAAGATTTTATATGTCGTGGGAAACGAACAATCGCTTCATTTCGAGCAGTTATTCGCGATCGCCGACATTTTAGGATTGAATAAGCAGACCAAACTCGTTCATGTTAAATACGGCTTGGTGCTTGGTGAAGAAGGCAAGAAGCTCGCTACGCGCGAAGGGCGAACCATTTTACTTGAAGATGTTATAAATAAAGGCATTAAGCTTGCTCGGAATATTGTTGAGTCCAAAAATCAGGATTTGTCCGTAGACGAAAAAGACGAGGTGGCGAAAACCGTTGGCATCGGAGCAATTAAATATAACGATCTCAAAGAAAATAGGATGACCGACATTACGTTTAACTGGGATAAAATGCTTGCCACCTCAGGCGAAAGCGCGCCATACCTGCAATATACGTATGCCCGACTAAAAAGTATACTTAGAAAAAAAGACGAACCACAAAGTTCTAAATTTGCATTTTCAGGCGAGAGCGACAAATTAGAATTACAATTGATCAGAAAAATTTTTGAGTTTCCTGACGTTGTTTCGCGCGGGGCGGAAGATTTAGGAACAAGTAACCTAGCCAATTATCTTTATAAATTAGCGACGCTCACAAGCCAGTTTTATGAAAAGACGCCAATTTTAAAGGAAGGAAAGGAATCGCGCCGCGCCGCGCTTCTCGCGCTCGTTGAGGCGGTTTCGTCTGTTTTGAAATCCGGCCTCGGACTTTTGGGGATAAAAACGCTTGAAAAAATTTAGCTGAAATTTGTTATTATTAATTACAGATTCTTTCGTTTTTCATTCGGAGGCGCGCGATGAAAGATTTGGTCGGTTTGTCCGGACCGCATTGCCCTGACTGTGGCTGTTTTCTTGTGATACTTGGCAACGACGGCCACGTAAGTTGCGGGGGCAGGGGCGATCTATATGGATGTGAAAAATGCAGAAGTGTTTTTCGGCAGACAAGCGGGGGAGTTATCGCAACACCCGAAGGAGAGATCTACAAGCCAGAACCGTATACATTAGACGAATACAGAGCGCGGAACAAGACCTAGATACATCAACAGAGCCAAGCCCAGCTTGGCTTTTTCTTTTTGAATCAATAGCAATAAACTGTTATTTTTAATGTAATGGCTTCAAACGACGACGAAAAACAATTTAATTTGCCTCAGGCCGAAGAGAAGATTTTAGAATTTTGGAAGAAAAATCAGATCTTTAAAAAAACGCTCGAGAAGAGAGCCGGGGGCAAGAAATTTATTTTTTACGAGGGCCCTCCGTACGCTAACGGTAAACCAGGGACTCATCACGTTCTTGCGCGTATTTATAAAGATATTATTTTGCGCTACAAAACCATGCGCGGATATTATGTTCCGCGCAAAGCGGGTTGGGACACGCATGGGCTCCCTGTCGAGATGGCCGCGGAAAAAGCATTGGGCCTGAAATCAAAAAAAGACATAGAAAAATTCGGCGTTAAGCGTTTTAACGAAGAAGCGAAAAAAGCCGTTTGGCTCTACAAAGACGAATGGGAAAAATTGACCGAGCGCATCGGCTACTGGCTGGGTTTGAAAAATGATTACGTAACATACGAGCCGGAATATATTGAGACGCTTTGGTGGACGATCTCCGAGATCGCAAAAAAAGGATTGCTTTATAAAGGACACAAAGTTGTTCCATGGTGCACGCGGTGCGGTACGGCGCTTTCTTCCCACGAACTGGCGCTCGGATACAAAGAAGTAAAAGACAATTCGGTTTATGTGAAGTTTAAATTGAAGGCAAGGCAGGTAGCTCCCGGGTTAAAGATCGATGACCGGACATATGTTTTGTCCTGGACGACGACGCCCTGGACATTGCCCGGAAACGTGGCTCTGGCCGTTCGTGCGAACACAAAATATGTACTCCTGAAAAAGATGGTTGACGGGCAAATCGAGCGCTGGATAGTTGCCGAAGATATCATAAAAAAAGAAGGGAACGCTTTGGGAATACAGGCAGACATAAGAGAAACATTTGTGGGTAAAGACCTTGTCGGTCTTTCTTATGAGCCGCTTTTCAACGTGCCGTCGCTCAACGATGAAAAAGCTTACAAAATTTACTCAGCCGATTTCGTCACAACCGAAGACGGAACGGGAATAGTCCACACTGCCGTGATGTACGGCGAAGACGACTACCAACTTGGCAAAAAGGTTGGTTTGCCTCAGCGTCACACCGTTGACGAAGCGGGAAAGTTTAGGAGCGACATTCACGAATTAGCCGGACTTTATGTTAAGTCACCGGAGACAGAGAAAAAAATAATCGAACACCTTGGGAAAAACGGCAATCTTTTCAAGATCGAGCCGTATGTCCACGAATATCCGTTTTGCTGGAGGTGCGAAACGCCTGTTTTATATTATGCTCGCGATTCCTGGTTCATCGCCATGTCAAAGTTGCGCGCGAAACTGCTTGCGGCAAACAAAAACATCAATTGGGTGCCGGAGCACTTGAAGAGCGGCCGGTTCGGCGAGTGGCTTCGTGAAGTTAAGGATTGGAACTTGTCGCGCGAAAGATATTGGGGAGCGCCGTTGCCTATTTGGGAATGCAAAAATTGCGGTACGCACGAAGTGGTGGGCGGATTTGAGGAGTTGAACGAGCGGAGCGGTGGCGCGAAGAACCGTTATTGGACGATGCGGCACGGAGAATCTACCGCGAACGTAGCGCACGTTATTGACGACGCTCAAAAAGGAAGCGTCCGCCTTACAAACAAGGGACAACTGGAAGCAAGAAAATCGGCAGAGTTTTTCAAAAAACAACTCCACAAACAAAGGAAAAAAATTGATCTAGTCATATATTCGGACATTCCCCGTACGCGCGAAACGGCGAAGATCGCCGCCGAAGTTTTGGGAGTTAAAAATATTGTTTCCGATAAAAGAATTGAAGAAATTCATCTTGGTTCGCTTGAGGGATGCCACGATAGCCGCTACCACGAGCTTTTCCCAACTTACGAATCAAAATTTGAGCAAAGACCGGAAAACGGGGAATCGCTTCGCGAGCTGCGCGGGCGCGTTTGGGAATTTTTGGAAGACTGCGAGAAAAAACACAGGGGCAAAAACATACTTTTGGTAAGCCACGAATATACTATTTGGATGTTGGCTCACGTGGCCGAGGCCTGGAGCGAAAAACGCGCGATAGCCGAAAAAAACGCTCGCGACAACGATTTTGTGAAAACCGGAGAAGTTAACGGGTTAGATATTAGAATTGCTCCGCGGAATGATTCGGGAGAAATTGACCCGCATCGTCCATTTGCCGACGAAATAAAAATTGTTTGCAAAAAATG
>OBEQ011155861.1_pt1 | contig 33280 bp, 26 predicted proteins | sample 1670901 | NCBI WGS metagenome assembly OBEQ01 (sample SAMEA104232315, study PRJEB22302) | groundwater metagenome | biome: forest; feature: aquifer; material: groundwater | place: USA | collected 2011-08-07 | depth 5.4 m | reverse complement strand
CGGACAAACCGCGCCTGGTCATCGACATCGGCGGGCGTTCGACCGAGATGATCCTCGGGCGCGGCCGCACACCGCTGCGTGCCGAGTCGTTCCAGGTCGGCAGCGTGAGCCTGTCGATGAAGTACTTCGGCGACGGCCGCTTCACGCAGGCCGCGTTCCGCGCCGCGCAGGTCGCCGCCGGCGCCGAGCTCGAAGAAGCGCTCGAGCCCTTCGCCGCCGCCCACTGGGTCGAGGCGCTCGGCTCGTCGGGCACGGTCGGCGCGGTGTCGCAGCTGCTCGCCGCGAGCCGCGTGACCGATGGCCGCATCACGCCCGACGGGCTGCGCTGGTTGATGGACCAGTGCCTGCAAGCCGGCCGCGTCGAGCGGCTGACGCTGCCCGGCCTGAAGGAAGACCGCCGCGCGGTGATCGCCGGCGGCATCGCCATCCTGTACACGCTGGCCGCGCATTTCGACATCGAGTCGCTGCTGCCGGCACGCGGTGCGCTGCGCCAGGGCGTGATCTTCGACTTGGACGAGCGGCTCGAAGCGGCGAGCCAGCTGGACCACGGGCAGGACATCCGCGACGCCTCGGTGCGCGAGCTGCAGCGCCGCTTCATGGTCGACACGCAGCAGTCGGAGCGGGTGCGCGCGGTCGCCCTCGCCTTCTACGACGACGTGCAGCCGCGCGCCGCCCACGACACGCGGCGCGAGCTCGAATGGGCCTGCGCGCTGCACGAGATCGGCATGATGATCTCGCACCATGACCACCACCGTCACAGCGCCTATGTGCTCGCGCATGTCGATGCGGCCGGCTTCTCGCAGTCGCAGCAGCGCCGCCTCGGCGAGCTGGTGCTGGCGCAGCGCGGCGGGCTGCGCAAGGTCGACACGAGCCTGACGCAGGAAGGCTTCGCCTGGCAGGTGCTGTGCCTGCGGCTGGCGATCATCAAGTGCCACGCGCGCGGCGAGGTCGACCCGGGGGTGTTGAAGTTGCGCCGCAATGGAGGTGTGGCGACGCTGGTGCTGCCGCCGGACTGGGCGCAGGCGCATCCGCGCACCTTGCACCTGCTGGGCGAGGAAGTCGGCGCGTGGCAGCGCGGTGGGCCGATCGCGCTGGAGATCAAGCGCTGAGGTCCGTCACCCCGGCCCTTCGACAAGCTCAGGACAGGCCGGGCTTCGCCCGCGCCGGGGTCCACTGTTGCGAGGCTCGCTGACTCCACTGGCGCGTCACCCCGGCGAAAGCCGGGGTCCACCGTTGCGAGGCTCGCTGACTCCACCGAGTGGATCCCGACGTTCGTCGGGATGACATCGCTCACAGACAATCCGGCCCCTGCACCGCCTGCAACACCACCTGCGACAGGCCTTCGCGGTCGCGGCTGCGCAGCCACCAGACGGCCCCCTTCTTGATCGCCCACGACTGCGGCTGCTCGGCCAGCAGATGCGCCGCCACCAGGCCCAGCGTCGGCTGATGACCGATGACCAGCACCGGCTCGCTCGCATCGGGCCAGCGTGCGGCCTTCAGCAGGTCTTCGCCGCTCGCGTCGGGCGCCAGCGCCTGGACGGTCCTGAAGCTCTTGCCCAGCGCCTGTGCGGTCTGCTGCGCACGCAGCGCCGGGCTGACCAGGATGCGGGTCGAATGCGCCAGCCGCTGGTTCAGCCACTCGGCCATGCGCTGGGCCTGGCGCTCGCCTTTGGACGTCAACGCGCGATCCAGGTCGATCTCACCTTCGCGCTCGAGCTGCGCTTCGGCGTGACGCCACAGGATCAGGTCCATCAGGCGCTCGCCAGGCTCTGGCCGATGAAGCGATCGAGCAGCGCCTGCTGGGCGCTCAGGCCGTCGGTACCGACCCGCTCGTAGCGGCCCTCGGCATTCAGCGTCCAGGCGTCGCGCTCGTCGTGCAGGTAGGGCACCAGGCATTCGTCGATGACACGCTGGCGCAGCGCAGGGTCGCGAATCGGCCAGGCCACCTCGATGCGGCGGAACATGTTGCGCCCCATCCAGTCGGCACTCGACATGTACAGCGCCTCGTCGGCGTCGCTCTCGCCCCAGCGGAAGTAGAGCACCCGCGAGTGCTCCAGAAAGCGCCCCACCACCGAGCGCACCCGGATGCGGTCGGTCACGCCCGGAATGCCGGGCGGCAGCATGCAGGCACCGCGCACGATCAGGTCGATGTCGGCACCGGCCTGGCCGGCGCGGATCAGCGCCTCGATCAGCGGCACGTCGGTCAGCGCATTGATCTTCGCGACGATGCGCGCCGGCTGAGCGGCGCGGGCGCTTTCGGTGACCCGCTCGATGTACTGCATCAAGCGCCGGTGCAGCGTGAACGGCGCCTGCAGCAGTTGCTTCGGCGGCCTCATCTTGCCGAGGCTCGCGAGCTGCTGAAACACCGCATCGGCATCGGCCGTCAGCTCGGCGTCGGCAGTGAACTGGCCGACATCGGTGTACAGGCGCGCCGTCTTCGGGTTGTAGTTGCCGGTCGACAGGTGCGCGTAGCGCCTGAGGCGCCCTTCTTCGCGCCGCGTGACGAGCAGGATCTTGGCGTGGGTCTTCAGCCCGACGATGCCGTAGACCACCTGCGCGCCGACCGCCTCGAGCCGCTCGGCCCAGTTGATGTTGGCCTCTTCGTCGAAGCGCGCCTTCAGCTCGACCACCGCCATCACTTCCTTGCCGCGCCGCGCTGCTTCGATCAGCAGGTCCATCAGCGGCGACTCGCTGCCGGTGCGGTAGATGGTCTGCTTGATCGCCAGCACGTCGGGGTCGTGCACCGCTTCGCGCAGAAACTGCACCACCGGCTCGAACGACTCGAAGGGATGGTGCAAAAGAATGTCACCGTCGCGCAGCCGGCTGAAGATCGACTGCTGGCGCGGCAGCCGGCCCTGCGGCCAGACACCTTCGTGCGGCGCAAAACGCAAGTGCGGCGCATCGGCCTGGTCGATCAGCTGGTTCAGCCGAACCAGGTTGACCGGCCCGTTAACCAGGTACAGCGCCGCCTCCGGCAGGCTGAACTGCTGCAGCAGGAACTGCGACAGCTCGGGCGGGCAGGTGCTGACGACCTCGAGCCGGATCGCTTCGCCGAAGTGGCGCGCCGTCAGCCCCAGGCGCATCGCCTGGCGCAGGTTGGTGACCTCGTCCTCGTCGACCTCGAGGTCGGAGTCGCGCGTCACGCGGAACTGCGAAAACGCCTCGACCTCGCGGCCCGGGAACAGCTCGCCCAGATGGGCGCGGATCACGCTGGTCAGCAGCACGAAGGCCTGCTTGCCGGGCGCCAGGTGGTCGGGCAGCTTGATGACACGCGGCAACACCCGCGGCACCTTGACGATCGCGATCGTGTTCTCGCGCCCGAACGCATCGCGCCCGGTCAGCCGCGCGATGAAGTTGAGCGACTTGTTGGCGACCTGCGGGAACGGGTGCGACGGGTCCAGCCCGACCGGCACCAGCAGCGGCCGCACCTGCTTCTGGAAGAAGTTGTCGACCCAGCGGCGCTGCCCGGCGTCGCGGTCGGCGTGGTTGAGGATCACGATGCCTTGCTGGTGCATGAGCGGCATCAGCTCGTGATTGAAGGCCGCGTACTGGTCGTCGATCAGCGCATGCGCGTCGGCCGCCACCGATTCCAGGTCGCCCTTGGACACGCCCGCGCCGGCCGCGCGCGCCGCGTCCAGGTAGTCGGCGAAGCGCACCTCGAAGAACTCGTCCATGTTGGACGACACGATGCAGATGTAGCGCAGCCGCTCGAGCAGCGGCACGTCGGTGCGGCGCGCCTGGGCCAGCACACGGCGGTTGAATTCGAGGATGGCGCGTTCGCGGTTCAGCAGCGCCGGCATGGCGACACGCCGCGCGGGGTCGGGACTCATGCGACGAGTTTATGAACTTCCTGCGACGTTTTCGTGACAGTCTGGACCGGCGAGCGCTACATTGCGGCGCAAAAGGTCTATGACATGCGGCAGGAACGAACGATGACGGCGATCCACACGGAGTCGGTCAAGGCACTTCTGCAAGAGCACAACCAACTCTCCGCAGCGTTCGACAAGTACGCGTCCATCGGTTACGGCGTACCACCGATCGTGCTTACCGCGGCAGGGACGCCGCCGAAGCTGTGCCCCAGGAACCCGTCATCCCGGCATGCCCAATTTGCGGACGGCTGCCGCGATGTAAGCCGGCGCCGCAGCCAGGGACTCGACCAGTCGGCTTCGCTGCGATGTCAACAAGTCCAGCTGCGCTGCCGCGGCTTCAAGTTGCCCCACCGCGTTGAGCGCATCGACCAGGGCCTGTCGCAGCACCACGCTTTCCAGTGCGGGCACACGGCGGTCGGACAATTCGTCTCGGGCGCGATCAAGGTCGGCCGAGGCGATGCTTGTCGTTTGCAACTGGGCACGCAGCCGCAGCGCGAGCATCAGCGCCCAGACTTCCTGGGTCGGCGCGCCGTCGAAGGCGGCCAAGGTCTCGAGCGCGGCGTGCGGCGCGCCGAGCGCTAGCTGCGCCTGGGCACGCACGCGCGCCATCGCGGCCAGGTCTTCCGCCTGAATGAGGTCGCCCGAGTCGCGCACTGCGTCCAATCTTGCCAACGCCCCCACCGCATCGCCCGCCAACACGTCGAGCCAGGCCCGATGGCTTGCCACCCGCGGCCCGTGATGCAACCCGCCGGCGTGTGATTGCGACAGCGCCTGGTCAATCAGTTCGCGGGCGATGCTCAGATCGCCGAGGTAGATGTACAGATCGGACACCAGAACCAAGGACCCGACGCGCCAATACACCGAACTCAGCCCTTGCGCACTTGCCAGTACCCGCGACGCATCGTGCAAAGCGGCCCCGAGATCGCCCCGCAGGTAGTTGCAATAGTAAAAGCCGCTCAGGAATGCGCACTCGGTCACCGGGCTCTCGAAACCGCAAGACAGCCGCCAGCCGGCGTCAAGCAAGGCAAGCGATCCTTCGGCATCGCCGCGATCGGTGCGCAACTTGACCAGGTTCAAGAGTGCCCTGCGTTGCCCCTGCACATCGTTGAGCGCCTGGGTGCGGGCACGGGCATCCTGGAGTGCGACTTCGGCGTCCTCCGGGCATCCCAGACAGAGCAAGAAGACCCCCCGCCGGTTCACCATCGCGGCGGCCCCCACGGCATCGCCAATTCGCTCGTAGAGGTGGAATGCGTCTTCGATGACAGGCAGGCCTTGGGCAAACTCGCCGCGCTGAAAATGCGCCGCCACCCGGCCGGCAAAATGCCCGGCGCGCGCCGCGTCAGCGTCTGCGGGAAGACACTCCAGCGCCGCGTGCGCCACCACGTCGGCTTCTCGAGGGCGTCCCAGGCAATCCAGCGCATCGGCCTTGGTGACCAACGCACTCGCCCGCTTGTCCGCGCTGAGCCGCGGCTCGGTGGCCAGCAGTTCGTCGACCAGGCGGATTGCTTCGTCCTGGTCGTCGTTTTGCTGACTCAGCTGTGCGCGCTGCAGCATGACGTCCTGCATCAACACCGGGTCGCCGATCGCGCGCGCGGTGTCGAGCGCCGCGGCGCTGCGCATCAGCGCCTGCGCGCCAGCGCCGAGCTGCTGATGGAGCGAAGCGCATTCGCCCAGGATGCGCACCCGCTCGCGTGGCTCCGGGCCCGCAAGCTCGGCCCGCGCGAAGTGCGCCAGCGCGTCGGCCGGCGCGTGCACCGCGACAGCGGCGCGCGCGGCGCGCAAGCGCCAGGCGATGGCGTCGCGCGCCGCAGTGTCCAACTGCACACCCGCCGCCGCGGCGGTGTCGCGCGCGCCCTCGTAGTGCTGGGCCAGCTCGGCGGCGACACGCTCGCCGTGGCTGCCGAACAGCGCCTGCAGCGCCTCGGCGGCACGCAGATGCAGTTGCAGCCGGCGCGCTGGCGCACAACGTTCGTAGAACACGCGCCGGTACAAGGCATGGCGAAAGGCGTAGCGCGCGCTGAGCGTGCCGTCGGGCAAGGCAGCCATGCCGGCGCCGCGCAGCCATTCGGCGCGGCGGGCCAGGCCGTCACAACGGGCACGCAATGTGTCCGCCTCTTGGCCGAGCACGGTCGCGAGCAGCGGGTGACTGAACTCCAGCCCGACCACGCTGGCGGCTTCGAGCAAGTCGCGCAGGTCGCCGGGCAAGCGGCTGATCTGGCGCTCGATGATGCCGACCACCGTGGCCGGCAGCTGCAGCCGGCTCAGGGTTGCGGCGGGGTCGGCCCAGGCGGCGTCGTCATGGGCCAGTGCGCCATCGTCTTCGAGGTCGTCCAGCACGTTGGCGAGGAACAGCGGCAGGCCCTCGGTGTGGCGGTGCAGCGCGCGTGCCAGTGCCTCGTGCTGCTGGATCGGGCACCCGCCCAGCCGATGCAGCAGGTAGGCGTCGACATCGCGTTCGCTGAACGGCTCGAGCATCAGCTCGCGACACAGCTTGTGCATGCGCAGCTCCTGCCGCAGCGCTTGCACCGGGTGGTCACTGAGAACCAGGTCGGTGGGGCGGTAGCTCGCCACCAGCATCCAGCGCGCCGAGCCACGCCGACGTGCCAGGTAGTCGAGCAGGCTGACCGTCGCATGGTCGCTCCAGTGCAGGTCCTCGATCACCAGCAGCAGCGGACGTGCCGGCGTCGCGGCGTCGAGCAGCGCGCCGAATTCGCGCAGCATGCGGTCCTGCGCGGCACCGGCCAGTTCGCGCCGCAACTGCGCCTGATCGGCCTCGGTGACCAGCCACGGCAACTGCGCGAGCCAGGTCGGTGCGGCCTGGCGCAGCGCCACCATCCACGCCGCGGCGGCGGGGCCGCGCGCGAGGTCCGACAAGGCGTCGAGGATGGGCAAGTAGGGCTCGCCCCCGCCGGCCTGTTCCACACACTGGCCGAGCGCAACCGCATGGCCCTGGGCCTGCGCATGTTCGGCCAGGCGCCGGATCAGGGTGCTCTTGCCGATGCCGGCATCGCCACCGACCAGCACCACCTGGCGCTGCCCTGCGGCCGCAGCCGCGAGCCACTCGGCCAGTTGCCCGGTGGCGGCGGTGCGGCCGATCAAGGGCGCAGTCTCGGACGCGCCGGGCGCCTCGCCGACGCGGGCCGGCCCTGAGGTTTCGGTCGCGCCGCGGTCCGGCGCCAAGCCGACGAAGCGATAACCTCGCCGCGCCACGGTTTCGACATAGCGCGGCTGGCGCGGGTCGTCGCCGAGCGCGCTGCGGATCGCGTTGACGGCCGTCTTCAGCACCGACTCGCTGACGAAGCGACGGCCCCAGACCGCGTCCAGCAGTTGGTCCTTGGTGACCAGCAGGCCCGGCCGAGCGGCGAGGTGGCAGAGCACCGCGAAGGCCTTGGGCGCCAGCTCGAGCGAGCGCGTGCCCTCGGTCAAGAGCGCGTTCGCGGGATCGAGCCGAAACGCGCCGAACGTCATCACCGCCGCTGCCGTGCCGGCGTCTGTCGCTGCCACATCGTTTGCCAAGTTGACGCCCTCGAACAGGACCAAAACAAGACGGTTTCCTGACGACGTGCGCCGTCACCGTCCCTAGAGTAGCAACCTGTCGCAGCGACCACGTGGGCTCTTCCAGGCCGGCAAAGGATATCGGAAAAGATCATGAACGAACCCCTGCAGTCCATCCATCCCTATCCCCTTGAGCGTTCGTTCGTGCTCAAGCTGCACCGCGAGTCGGACCTGGTGGGCGGCGAGTTGCGGGGCCGCGTCGTTCACGTGGCCAGCGATTTGCGCGCCGATTTTGTCGGCACCGCCGAGCTGATGTCATCGCTCCAGTCGCTGATCCAGGTGAGCTTGGTGCTCGCCGGCCCCGCGGCCGCAGAGCCCGCGCCGCAAGCCGCTGATCCGGGGCCTGCCCCACTCTCGCCCCCGTTTCCCACGCGTTCTCAAGAGCAACGGTCTTCATGACCACACCTGATCGGCGACATGCTTCAGCCACAGAAAGGTGCACCATGCGCGCCATGCCAACTGGGCCGTCATACCGGCGAACGCCGGTATCCACTCGTTCAGCCTCCGCGGCGTGGACATGCGCGCGTGGGCCTTTGGGCAGTGGATCCCGGCGTTCGCCGGGATGACGCGGCTGGGCGTGGTTGCTTGCGCGCATCGGGCTGAGCTTCGTCGCCAATCAGGTGACCACGTGTTCTCCTTGGGCCTCCGCCTCGAGGGGCGCGAAGGCGTATTGGAGGAGTGGTGAGCGCATGCGGGGCGTACGCCGAAGCGCAAGCGGTCTAACGCTGCGCCTACGTGTCGTGAAGCCACGATCACTGTGCGCCGACTTCCCGGATCACCTGACCCGAACTCCGTTCGACGCAGACGTGGACCGAGTGGCCCGCCCCGGGATGTGCGGCCGCCAGGTCCTTCAAATAGATCGCCGCAGTCACATCGCATTGCCTGTCGGCGCCGGTGCCGGTGCCGCGGCTTTCCAGGCGGTACTCATTGCGACTCCAGCCCTTCTTCTGCGACAGATAGCGCACGACCGCCGCCTCGAAGGGGCTGGGGGTGATCGTGACGATGGGGGCGATTTGCAGATTGCCGTCGGTCCACCCGCTTGTTGCATGGAAGCCCTGTTCGTCGCGCCAGACCATCTCGATCGCCGCCCCGGAGCTTTTCCTCCAGAGCAGGCGGTGATAGGCGTGCCGCCGCCAGGAGGTCATGGGCGCGCCCATGATGCTGTATTGGAATGGCGTCGGCCACGCGAGCCAGCTGCGGCTCTTGACAAACGAAAGCTCGTCGCCCGGGTCGGCGGAGAATTCGAAACAGGAACCCGTGGCGGCGGCAGAGCAGGCAAGGATCGGACCGAAGGTGAAGGTGCGGCCGGCCGCCGAAAGCGTCACGCGACGACCCGAATCCGGCGCGATGAGCATATCGGGGGTCACCCACCAGCGCCGCGGGCCGATGGTGAACTGGCTCGAGTCCAACTCGAAATGGCCCACGGGCAGCGTCGCGTCGGCGACGGTGAAAAAGCGATCGAGCAGCGCGGAGATTTTGGGGCCGAACAGAAGCCATGCGGCCAAGGCACTCAGTACCAAGAGCAGAGATCGGATCAGGAGCAAACGCATGGATTTCCATCGTACAGACACAAGCTTGGTTTTGGCGCTCTGCGCAGCTTTGATGCTGGCGGGGTGTGCAGCAACCGACCCTGCCCTGCGGCAAGCGATCGCGGAGGCGGAACAGCGACCGAGTTCGGCACGCATTAAATTGCGCCCCTTTGCCGAGCAAGGCAACGAGACCGCCATCGCCCAGATTTGCATCGCCTACGGACGCAGTCTGGATTCCACTGTTCCCCTTGCGGAGCGCGAACGGGTCTTCGCGTGGTGCCAGCACGCGGCGGCCGCCGGAAATACCGAGGCTCAATATTTTCTCGGTCGCTCCTACCACTGGGGACTCGGCACCTCGGAAGACCGCGCCATGGCACTGCGCTGGTACACCGAAGCCGCGAGCAAGGGTCACGCCGCAGCCGAGGATGCGAAGCGTGGGCTGGAAGGCAAATCGACTGTCTGCAAGAACTGGGTCACAAACTGCCGGATGTTCTAGCCCGCTCACGCCGCGGCGGCGGGGCCGCGCTCGGCTCAGGGTTGAGCCGCCTTGCGCCGGCGCATCAGCGCGCCCAGGCTGCCGAGGCCGGCCAGCATCAGCGCATAGGTTTCGGGCTCGGGCACCGGGCCGACGCAACCGGAGAGGCAGCTCAGCGAGTCGAGCTGCCCGTAGGCACTGTTGCCGGGCTGGCCGGCGATAACGTCAAGTCCGGAATAGATGAACAAGGCCTTGTCGAAGTCGGCCAGGGTGAATCCGCCGGGCGGAAAGTACAGCGCGTCGCTGGACAAGGGCCGCTCCAGGCGGAGCGACAGAAAGCGCGTGTCGCCGCTGCCCGCGACATACCCGTGAACCCCCATCCAGCCGATGTCCGGCGGGCTTCCGATCGGCCCCTGCAGCGCGATGTGCGTGCTCATGGAATAGCGCTTCGCCGTGGTGGTGAGAACGGTGTAGGAGGGGGTGTCGAGCGTGACGCTCATTCCGTAGAGGCCGCCACTCATGTCGAACGAACCGCTGTCGGGGTCGTCCCAAACGAGGTCGGGGGCGCTGCTGTCGAATGAGAACTGACCGCTGAAACGTGTGAAGTCGAGGTCGCTTTGGTTGACGTCGATGCTGCCGCTGAAGCTATAGGTGACGGTGTTGGCGAAGCTGGGCGAGCACAGCACGGCGGCAGCGCAGGCGGTGAGAAGGTGGTGGGTGAATTTCATGCGGATCTTTCGCAAGAGGATGGGGAAATGGCGTTGTTCTCGTTGTCGGCTCGCGTTGTGAGTCCCGCTGTGCCTTAGAAGATGGTCACGCCCGACAAGTTGCCGCCGCCGGAACTTGGATTTCCGACGATCTCACCGGAACCGTTGTTGTTGCCAAGGAAGCGGCTGCCGCGCAGAAGGGTGAATATGTTTGCGTTCAAGCCGACGCTGGTGTTGTCTTCAGCCACGCAGTTGCTCACGGTGCCGTGGCCACTGGAGAGAACGAACCCTGCCTGGTGGTTGGAACTCGCGACACTGGCGTCGATGTCGACCCTTGTGTTGACAGGCCCAGGTGCGGCGTTTGAGATGCCGGCGCCGCCGTTCTGCGTGGCCACGACATGGGTGATCCGCGCGCCCGCGGCGTAAAGGGAGCCGCCGGTCGCGCCGATGGAGATGCCGTGGCCGCTGTTCATGGCGACCAGCATGTCCTGCACCACGACCCCGCCTGGACTGTCGATCCAGATGCCGTTGCCGGAGAAGCCGCGTACCGTGCCGTTGCGTATCACCGAGCCCTGGCCATAGAGGGCGATGCCGGCCTGATTCTGGCCCTGGCCAGGCGCTGTCGTGCACGGCGGGAATGACTTGGCGTTGCAGGTCACGGGGCCAGAGATGGTGAAGCCGTTGAGGTCCAGTGTCACGCCCTCGGCCTGTATGTCGATGCCCTGTGTGAAGGCAGGCACCACCAGGTTGCTCGTCAGCTTGTACGCCCCCGGCAGACTCAACGTGACCGGGAAGCCGGCCCCGTCACCCGGCGTGACGTTGCCGGCCAGGGCCTTGTTCTGGTCGATGGTGGTCTGCGCCTGGGCGCTCGATCCGGCGGCGATGGCCAGCAGCGCGAAGGCGGCGATGGCGACGCGTTTGAGTTGGGTTTTCATCATGGTTCTCCGTGAAGGGATTTGGAAGACTGAGGTGAGCAGGCGCGCCAGCGGCCTAGCGATCGGCGGACCGCCGGCACCGCCGCAACTGCGCGCCGACGGCCAGCAGGCCGGCCAGCATCAGCGCATAGGTTTCGGGCTCCGGCACGGGGTTCATCGCAGCGCAGCCGGTGGTGCAGGTGAACGCGTCGAGGTGGCCTTGCAGGATGCCGGCATTGGCTTCGTAGACGAACTGCGCGCTGTCGAAATCCGCCAGCGTGAGCCCGCCGAGCGGCAGCGGCAAGCCGTCGCTCGCGAATACGCCGCCGCTGAAATCGATCAGCGTGAGGCCGAGCGCTTTGCTCCCGCCGGCGTTCTGCGCCAAGGTGCCGAACCAGTCCCAGCCGCCCAGGTTGTTCGACACCAGCACGTTGAAGCTGTCGTCCAGTGCTTCAGCGGTGCCGTCGTTGAACACGACGTTCATGCCGTAGGGTGCGCCGGCCATGGCATAGGCGGCGGTGCTCGGGTCGACAATGCCGTCGATGGCCGTGCTGCTGAAGGTGAAGCTACCGCTGAAGCTGAGCCAGCCGCGACCGGCGTCGTCGCTGTCCACCTGGCCGCTGAAGCTGTAGGTCACGGGGGCAGCGAGTGCAGGCGCGCACAAGGCGACCGCGGCACAGGCGGCAACGGCAAGAAGTCGATGTTTGAGTTTCATGCAGGTCTTTCGCTTGGAATGGATGGCGGGCGCGTGCCGCGAAGTCGCGGTGCGTGCTGATCCGGGTTCCGCGAACGCCGCAGAAACCGTTGAGCAAGACTAGGGCGAGCGAGCACCGAGCCGACTAACGGATCGCTAACATGCGCACCCTCACATGGGTGGTTTCGCGTGTGCAAACTAGGGGGTGGCCGGTGCGCGACCGGCAGGTCTCAGTGCCGCAACCGCGTGTCGCCGCATGCCAGTCGGCCTGCGTTTCCAGGTGGGCACCGTACTCGGTGGCCCATGACCTGATCACAGCAGCTTGATCCCAGGCAGTTTGCGCATGCCACGGTCGAAGGTGGCCGTGAAGTCGCAGCCATACCGGGCATGTTTGGCGACGACCAGGCAGTCGGAGAAGCCGCAGTTGCCTTGCTCGAACATGTCGGCCGCTTGATTCACCGCGTCGCGGTCCTCGATGGCGAACGCCGTTTCGTTCAGAAGACTGCGAACCGCGAGCAACTGCGCCGCCTTCTCCTGGCCAAACGCCGACCGCAGGGTCCATACCGCTTCTGCCAAGACCACATCGGTCACCAGAAGCGACCCTGGCGTGCCACCATGTTCTGCCAGCAACGCGTCGATGCGCTTGTTCTGCGCCGGATCATCGTTGAGCCACAGGCGCAGAAGGATGTTGGTGTCGATGCCGATCATCGGCCGCCGGACTTGCGGCCATTGCGGGCCGGGGCGTGCTTATCACGCAGGTGTTTGGAGACCGCTTCGTCCATCTGCTCCACGGTCAGCGGAATGGCATGCGGCGACTTGAGCAACCCACGGATGCGCCGCGCATCGGGCTTGACCTCCCGAGCGGTGATCGTGTTGTCCTCCAGGATCTGGAAGTCGAGCGTCGAGCCAGCATCGAGGCCGAGCCGGTCGCGGATCTCCTTCGGGAGCGTGATTTGGCCCTTGCTGGTGAGTGTGGCGAACATGGCAGGGTCCTCGGGTGGGGGTCTATTCCTTACATTCTACATTCGTAAGGAATGCGCTATGTCCGGTGTTTACCAGCCAATCTCCGATCCCGGATAAAACACCGCGGTCTTGCCCGTGTCGTTGTCGAGAACTTCGACTGACGGCATAACGCAGGGAGCGATGCCGCCATACCCGGGAGCGACGATGACGATGGCGCGCAGGCGTTGGCGCACGCCCGCAGGAAAAGCTCCGGCGGGGAAATCAAAGGAGACTGCTTTGTCGTATTCGACCGTCTGCCTCGACTCCGCCATCACGCGCCCGTCGCCGTTGACGAACTGCATCGTGACATTGACCGGAGCGGGCTGGAAGCCGAGAGGTTTGTGGTAGCCGGGTGGGTTATGAAATCCCACGTAGGCGAGGTTGAGGCGCGCGGTCTGGTTGCGCGCGATGCCGAAAAAGCCGAAGCCGGGCGGGTGAGGCTTCGGGTTGAAACTGTAGATCGAGCCGGGGTCGAGCACACCAGTCTGTCCGGTGTCGTTGTCGAAGACTTCGACCGAAGGCATCACCGCCGGAAGCAGCGCGCTGTTGTTACGTTCAATCTCCACGACGGCGCGGACTTTCATGCTTCTTGCGTTCGGGTCAACAAGGCTGAAATCAAGCAGCGCCGGTCTGCATTTTGCGAGCGAAACGATATTCTTCGCGACGACTCGTCCATCACTGTCAATGAAACTAAGCGTCACACGATATGGGTCGGGTGGGACGTACGTATCGGGTGGGTAGCACGGATCGGGTGGGACGTACGGATCGGGCGGGATGGTGGAATCAATAGGGACAACTTTCGTGTAGATGACGTTGAGCCGTGCGGTCTGCCCGCGCGTGATATTCATCACACCAAAATTGATTTCCGTCGGCGCGAGAGCGGGATAAACATTCGGGTCAACCTGCGCTTGCGCGCTGTTCACGCCGCAGACCATCGCGGCGAAAAGCATCACGGCGCGGGCGGCGAGGCGGGGAAGAAGTCGATGTTTGAGTTTCATACCGGTCTTTCGGTCGGAGGGATGGCGGGGCGCGTGCCGCGGAGTCGCGATGCGTGCCGATCCGGTTTCCGCGAACGCCGCAGAAACCGTTGAGCAAGACTAGGGCGAGCGAGCACCGAGTCGGCTAACGGATCGCTAACACGTGCACCCCCACATGGGTGGTTTCGCGTGTGCAAAGTAGGGGGTGGCCGGTGCGCGACCGGCAGGTCTCAGTGCCGCGGAATGCGCTCGTGCAAGGCGAGTGTTTCAGCCGCGGGGCGCACCTTGAGGATGCTCGACAACAAGTGAAGACAGCGTTGGAAAACACGCAGCGCGGTCGAGGGCTGCCCGAGTTGCAGGTGGCATCGCATGAGCCCGCGGTAGAAGGCCTCGGCCAGCATGTCTTGCGCCACGCCTTGTTCGTACACCGCGATCGCCGCATGCCAGTCGGCCTGCGTTTCCAGGTGGGCACCGTACTCGGTGATGGCCTGCAGGAAGCGCAGCTTGAGGCGCTCGCGCGCTGCCACGCTCCAGGCCTCGCCGGTCTGGGTGCCGAACAGCTTGCCGGCATGGCCGCGCAGCAGGCGCTGCGACACGCTGCGCAGCGCGGCGTCGTGGCCCTCGCCGCGCAACAGCGCCTGCAGCGCATCGCAGTCTTGCTCGAAGGCGCTCACGTCGCACCACACCACGCTCGGGTCCAGCCACAAGCGGCCGTCGGACAGGCGCAGCGCACCCTCCACCTGCAGCAACTTGCGCAGCCGCATCAGCGTCATGTCGAACGCGGCTTTGGGGGCGTTGGCTTCCAGGTCGGGCCAAAGCAGATCGACCAGTTCGCGCACGTCGGCGCCCTTGCCGGCTTGCGTGGCACCGTGGGCGACCAGCACGCGCAGCAGCTCCAGCGGCTTCTTCTGCGCCTTGCCATCGACGGCGAGCGCGAGGTCGTCGCGTTGCAGCGCGAAGCGCCCGAGCGCGTAGATGCGCAGCGGCCACGGCCACAACGCGCCGGCCTGGCCGGGCGCAGCCAGCTTGCATTGGCGGATCACGCTGGCCACGAAGTCCGGCTCGATGCCGTGCTCGAGCGCAAGCAAGCACAGGCGGGCGCCGAACTCCGGGTAGCCCTCGAAGGTGTCGTAGAACTGGCGCTCGCGCATGCGTGCCCACACCGCGGCCAGCAACGGCCGGCCGGCGGCGGCGTCGGCGGCGATGGCTTCGTAGGCGGCGATCAGATCGATCATTTCGCGAACCTCTTTCGCGAATCCGTCGGGCACGAGCGGCACGGCTTCTTCCATCTGTTGGCGTGCGCCGGCGAAGTCCTGCGCGACAAGCCGCGCCTGCGCTTCGTTGACGATGTAGGCGCCCAACATCGGCCCCGGGCATTGCAGCTCGACGGCGTATTTGCGCGCCCGTGCGGCGCGGAACAAGGCCTGGTCGGCCTGGCCCTTCATGCGCGCCAGGCGCGTGCGGCTCACGTCGAGCAGCATCAGCTCGCGCAGTCGCGTCGGGTCGACCAGCGTTTCGGCGCGCGCCAGCGCGAGCTCGGCACCTGCCAGGTCGCCGCTCGGCAGACACTGGGTCACGGCGTCGAACGCGAGCAGAAACTGGATGTCGCGCAGGCCATGCCGCTGGGCCAGCTCGAGCGCGGCCTGGGTGGTGTCGCTTTCTTGCTGCGACTCCTTGGCGAAACCGAGGCAGCTGCGCCACCTGATCAGCCAATGGCCATGCCGGTGGGGCGTCAATGCGCTGTGTCCCAGTTCGGGCTGCACCAGGGCATTGACGCGCTGGGCCAGCTCGCGCAACTCGCGCGGGTCGACGTAGAGCAGCAGCATGCGCGCGGCCGCCAGCCGCAGGTTGATGTCGAGCTCGCGCTGCAGCAGTTCCATGATGCGGGCGACACAGCGCTCGACCTCGGTGTCTTGCAGATCGAAGAACAACTGCCCGACCAGCAAGGCCGACAGGCCGAGCAGCTCTTCGTCGGCCGACTGCACCGGAGGCGGCAGCTCCTTCATCGCCTGCAGCCGCGCCAGCAACTCGGCGAAGTCGCGGAAGTTGCCGAGCAACTGGCCGCTGAGCACCAGCGCGGCGGCACACAGCAGTGCGCCATGCCGGTCGTTCACGGCGACGAAGCGCTGGTACGCCGCGCGCAGTGTGGGCTCGGCTTGGGCGTCGCCACGGTGTGACTGCGCCAGGCCGGCGCGGTACTGCGCCCAGGCGTCGACTATCTGGGCCGGCGCAGTCACTCTCACGGGGCGGCCGATGTCGAGGGCTCGAACCGCGTGGGCGAGACAGCACCCTGCGCCGAGCGGTTGAACAAGAGTACGCCAGGCAAGGACCTGGCCGCGCCCTCTGTGCATGCCTCACCGTTGCGCGCAGTCGCCAGGCGCGGGCATTGCGCGATCAATTCCTTCAGCCCGATTCGATCGGGAACCCTTGTGTGGTGGACGCAGAGTGCGCCCGCGGGGCCCCATGCGGCCTCGAAAGGCAAGGTGGCGGGTTCTTCGGGCTTCTGTATCGCGTGCACGTCGAAGAGGTCGATCGCCATGCCATTGCGGGTCCAGCCCACGCCGTTGCCGCAGTAGTCGGCGCGAAACATCCGGGTGCAGGTCTGGTAGAGCTCGACGCCTGTGCCTGGGCCGCGGCTGTCGTCCCACGGGAAATAGCCCGCACGCAGGCACTTGCCCTGTACACCTGCAGTGCAGGTCATCGACACCCGGCCCGGCTCGCGGACCTGGCGGCCATCGGGAAGATCGTAGCCCTCGACGAACAAGGCCAATCGCCGGCCGTCGCGATCCGGTTCGCAGACGTTGTTCCAGGTCCCGGACGCATCCAGTGACTCGACCTCATGCAGCGTCACGCCGCGCGCCCCGTCGTTGACCACCGACTGGATGCGAAGGCGCGGGGCGCCGCCTGCGTCACCCATCACGAGCTCGACACCGGCCAAGGCCTGGCCGGACCGGTGTCGTCCGTCAGCATCCACGATCTCGAGCGATGTGCCCACGACACGGATCACCCGTTCTTCAGGCGTCGCATGACGTTCGCCGTCGACGGCTGCGGCCGCTGAGCTGGTCGAGGCCAAGCCCAGCAGCGCAAGTGCCGCAAGTTGCGACACGATCAGCGTCAGCCGGTTGAACATCAGCGGGGACGTGTTGGCGCGACCGCGTTGCTCAGAGCGCGGGACCCGGGCGCGATGGCAGGCGAATCGTCGAGATGTCCCAGCTCGAGCTCGGGCTGTACATCCCCAGTTCAGTGCTTTGCGGCACCGGCGGCAACCCGTCAGCCGCTCGACCGGTTGCGTTTAAAGCGTTCGCCGTTATAGCGTTCGCAGTCAGGGCGTTCGTAGTCAGGGCGTTCACAGTGAGCGCCGCATGGGATGACAGAGTGGCGACTGCCAAAGCGATGACAACCGACGAATGACGGAGGAATTTCAGGGAGATGTTCATTGGAGCCTCTTGGGGTTGGGTTGTGTCGCCGAGCACGGTGCAAACCTGCAAACCTTCAAAGCGACTGGCGCCAGTCTGGCGAGCGTTCGTACCAGCGGCGTTGCCAACACGGCGCTCGTTCGTTTCAATTGTTGCGCGGTCGAACGGAGAGGCTGAGAAGATATTGCTCCGCAGCCACGTCATCCCGGCGAACGCCGGGATCCACTGCCGCTTCACCGCGCGTCTGCACAGAGTGGATCCCGGCGTGCGCCGGGATGACGGTAGAAAAACTCTCAGCCTCTGATCTGAGGGGGTGGCCGCCCTCACTCCAGCAGCACCGCCACCCTGGCCAGCAAATCGGCCTTCGAGAACGGCTTGTCCAGCGAGGCGCAGCGCGAGCTCCTCAAGAACTCGCGCGCGTCCGGCGACAGCGTGTCGCCGGTGACGAAGAGCATGCAGCGCGCGAGCAGCGGGTGGCGCGCCGACACATCGCGCCACAGCCCGGCGCCGTCCATGTCGGGCATGCGCAGATCCGACACGATGGCGTCGAAACGCGCCACGCTCAGCAGCTCCAGCGCCACCGCGCCCGACTCGGCCGTGGCCACGTCGTAGCCCGCGCCTTCGAGCATGTCGCGCATCAAGCCGGCGAGCTCGGGTTCGTCGTCGACCACCAGCACGCGCGCCTGCAGCGATGCGCCCGCTTCGGGCAACGCGGCCGGCACGGTGTCGGGGCCGGCCACGCCGCGGATCGGCAGGCTCAGCCGGAAGCTCGCACCGCCCTGCGCCGACGCGGGCTCGAGCATCAGGTCGCCGCCGTGGTCGCGCGCCAGTGAGCGCGATACCGCCAGCCCGAGCCCGGTACCCGTGCCTTCGGGCTTGGTGGTGAAGAACTGCTCGAACACGCGCTCGCGCAGCGCGCCCGACACGCCCGGGCCGTTGTCGGCCACGCGCAGCCACACCCGCGGCTCGCGGTCGTCGCGGCGCGTCTCCAGGCCGGTCTGCACCCGCACGCGGCGCACGCCCTCGGCACCGGCCAGCGCCTGCTGCGCGTTGACGAGCAGGTTCATCACCACCTGGCCGATCTGGTCGCCGTCGGCGTTGACCCGCGGCAGCGCCTCGGCCAGCGTCATTTCGAGCTCGATGCCATGGGTGCGGTAGCCGTACAGCAGCATGTCGGCCGCGGCACGCACCATCTCGTTGAGGCTCACCGGGCCGCGTTGCGTCGGCCGGCTGCGCGCCATGTTCAGGAAGGTCCGCACGATGCGGCCGCAACGCTCTGCCGCTTCGCGGATGCGCCGCGCGTCGGCCTTCAGCGCGGGCTGGTCGTCGCACTTCTCTTCGAGCAGTGTGGCCCGGCCCATCACGATCGCGAGCGGGTTGTTGAGCTCGTGCGCCACACCGGCGAGCAGGCTGCCCATTGCGCTCAACTTTTCGCTCTGGCGCAGCGCCTCGCGCTGGCGCTCGATCTCGCTCGCCGCGTTGCGCGCCTCGGTCACGTCGACCAGGGATGCGGTGTAGAACGCGGTGGCGCCGACATCGGTGCGCCACAACACCATCTCGATCGGGAACTCGGCGCCGTTCGCGCGCAGCGCGTGCATCTGCATGCGGCGGCCGAGCAGGCGCGGCTCGCCGCCGGCCTGCATGCGCCGCAGTCCCTCTTGGTGCATGGCGCGAAAACGCTCCGGAATCACCACCTCGCTGACCGGGCGGCCCAGCACGTCGGCGCGCCGGCGCTCGAACATCGTTTCGGCGGACGGGTTGAACTCGACGATGCAGCCGGCTTCGTCGGTCGAGATCAGCGCCGCCAGCGCGTGGTCGACGATCGCCGACTTGAGCGCCTCGCTCGCCTGCAGTTCCTGCAGCTTGGCGGCCAGTTCGACCTCGCGCAGCTTGAGCTCGGTGGACTCGCGCCCGAACGCGATCACGGCGCGCACCGCGCCGCCGCCCGGCGCATAGGGCAGCAGGTGCTCCTGCATGTAGCGCCGGCCCTGCGTGGGGTAGTCGACCCAGCCTTCCCAGCGCACCGACTCGCCGGCGAAGAGCTGTCTGGCGACCGGCTCGAAACTGCGGTAGATCTCCTGGCCCAGCAGTTCCGACACGTGGTGCCCGATGGCCTGCTCGGCACGCAGGCCCATGAAGTCGAGGAACTCGCGGTTGACGTAGAGATAGCGGTGATCGGGCCCGAGCACGATCACGCGGCCGGGGATGTGGTCGAGGATCGCGTGCAGCATCGCGAGGTCGGGCGGCGGCAGGGTGGCCGTGTCGCCGGCGCCGCGCGCCTTCGGGTCAGCCGGGCGGGCTGCGTCATTCATCGCTCGCCCGCCGCGTCGCCCGCTGGCACGAACACGTAGCCGACGTTGCGCACCGTCTTGATCAGCTCCGGCTTGTCGGGGTTGCGCTCGATCTTGCGGCGCAGCCGCATCACGCGCAGGTCGATCGAGCGGTCGAACACGTCCCAGCCGCGGTTGTGCGCCTGCTCCATGATCTGGTCGCGGTTGAGCGGGCGGTTCGGGTTGCGCGCGAACAGCGCCAGCAGGTCGAACTCGGCGGCGCTGATTTCGATGTCGCTGCCGTCGGCATCGAAGAGCCGGCGTTGATCGAGGTCGAGCTGGCGGGTGCCGAACGCCACGCGCCGCGTGGCGGGCGATGCGTCGAGCGCGGCCGGCGCGGTTGCCGGGGCTGAAGGCGGTGTCACTTCGGCGCGGCGCAGCACCGCCCGCACCCGCGCCAGCAGTTCGCGCAGCTCGAAGGGCTTGGGCAGGTAGTCGTCGGCACCAAGCTCCAGGCCCACGATGCGGTCGACCGACTCGCCCGCCGTGGTGAGCATGACCAGGCCGGTGCGCGGGTGCGCATCGCGCAGCCAGCGTGCCAGCGACAGGCCGTTCTCGCCCGGCATGTTGATGTCCAGAATCGCCAGCGCCGGGACTCGCTCGGCCACCGCGCGGCGCGCCATCGCCGCGTCGCTCGCGCTGTGCACGGTGAAGCCGTGGCGGCCGAAGTACTCGGCCAGCAGCGCGCGCAACTCGGGCTCGTCGTCGACGATCAACAGCGCGGGGCCTGTGCCGCCTTCGGCTTGGGTCGTCATGTTCACCTCCGACGAAACGTTGATGTTGTGGCCGGAATTAATTTTGTCGGCTCTTTCGGAGGAACGCACCCCTTCAACCGACACCGCAAAGCTCTAGCCTTCTGGGGACCAAGCAGGCCGACTTCGGCGGCGCGGCGCAAAGTGAAGATCAGGCCGTCGCAGCCGCGTCGGTCATGACCTTCGCGAGTACCGTGTACGCCGCGGTCCAGGCGGCCTTGACCTCTTCCGTAAAGGCATCTCCCAAGCCGGCACCCAGCGTCCACAACAGAGCCCCGCCGACAGTTTGGACCAGAGCGACTTGTTGTGGAGTCATGATCAATTCCTTCGAGGTTGAGTGGAGGAACAAAGATCGGCTTCAGCACGTCACGAAGCGCGCCGCATAGTCTACGGTAGCGGACTGGTGCACGAGCGGAGTCTGTGTTCTGAGCACAGGATCTAACGTTTGACATGAGGGGCACACGACGGCACCGCTGACCCTGACTACGACGACCTGCCGATCCGGGATCTGCCGCTGCGCACCTTCCGAAGCCCCAAGACCTTCAGCAGGCGTCGCCCGCTCTCGCCCTAGAATCGATTCGCGCCTGCGACTGCAGCACAACAAGACAAACCCCGCGGCGCCTTTGGGGAGGACGGGCGTGAACCCATCAGTCGCCGCCAGTGGCTTGGCCAAGCTCAGCCGTCCGGATGCCGACAGCCTGAATCCGCGTCCGCGCCTGCATGCGCGCCTGGACGCCGCCCGATCCGGCTTTGCCTGGGTGGGCGGCCCGGCGGGCGCGGGCAAGACTTCACTGCTGAACACCTGGCCGCGGGCGCACGAGCTGCCGGTGCTTTGGTATCGCGTCGACGCCGGTGACGCCGACCCGGGCACCTTGTTTCAAGACCTGGCCTGTGCCGCCGGCCCGGCCGCCCCTGCGCTGCCGGGTTTCGCGCCCGAGTTCCTTGTCAGTCTGCCCTTGTTTGCACGCCGCTTTTTTCGCGCCTTTCTCGCGGCGCTGCCGCCGCGCACCGTGCTGGTGTTCGACAACTGCCACGAGGCCCCCGCGGAGTCGCCCTTCCTGTTGCTGCTCGACCTGTTGCTGCAGGAGAAGCCGCCCGGCCTGACCGTGCTGGCCGCCAGCCGCGAGTCCTTGCCACCTGCCCTTCAGCGCTGGCAGTTGGAGCCACGTTTCGCCAGCCTCGGTTGGGATGACTTGCGCTGCACACCCGCCGAGGCCCAGAACATCGCTCAGTTGCTGAAGGCACCCGACGCTTCGCTCGCGCAGCTCGACCTGGCCGGCGGCTGGATGGCCGGCCTGGTGCTGATGCTCAAGGTGGAGTTGGCTGAGCCGCGGGCCGAACGGGGCGCTGCGGGCCAGGCGCGCGAAGCCGCAGCGGCGCTGTTCACCGTCTTCGCCAACCAGGCCTTCGACTCGCTCAGCGACGCAACCCGGCAGGTGTTGCTGGCCACCGCGTTCGCGCCGCGAGTGAGCGCTGAATTGGCGCAAGAGTTGAGCGCCAACTCCGAATCGGCCACGGTGCTGGCCGATCTGTACCGAAGCCATTTTTTCGTCGAGCGCCACCTGTCGGACGACGCTTCGCCGAGCTATGAATACCACCCCTTGCTGCGCGCGTTCTTGCGCGAGCGGGCCGAGCGCACGCTGTCTACCGACGCGCTGCAGCGCCAGTGGCGAGTGCTCGCCGAACGCACGGAGGCGCTCGATCACTTGAATGACGCGGTAGCACTGTGGTGCCGCTTGGCCGACTGGCGCGCCCTTGCGGCCCTGATCGCACGTCACGCCCCCACTCTCTTGGCGCGTGGCCAGCTGGCCACGCTGGCGCGCTGGGTCGCTTCGGTGCCGTCCGAAGCCGCGCAGGGCCTGCCTGGCTTGCTGTACTGGGGCGGCATCGGACAGATGGCGGCCGACCCCGCCGCCGCGCGCGAGCGCCTCGTGGCGGCCTATCGGGGCTACGCCAACGAGGCCGACACGGTGGGCGCGCTGCTGGCCGCGTGTGCGGTCCTGCAGTCGCATTTTCTGGAATGGAACGACTGGACCGGCGCACGGCCCTGGGTCGACGTGGTGGCACGGCTGGTCGAGGCGCTGGGCGAGTATCCAAGCCTCGAGGTCGAGGCACGGGTGATCGCCACCGGCGCCGAAGGCCTTATCTTCCCCTGCCCTGAACATCCGCTGGCCGCGCGCTGGGCCGATCGGGCCGAGCAGCTCATTGCCACGCTGCCCGACCCGCCTTTGCGCGTTGCGCTGGCGAGCTTCGCGATCGGCTATCGCTTGTGGCGCGGCGAGCCGCGCCGCGCACGCCACATCGCCGACCTGGTGCGGCCGCTCGAAGCCTTGCCTGAACTGTCGCCCTTGACGCTCATCGTCCTGCACATGTGGTACGCGATATGCCTTTTGAACGACGGCGAGCATGAAGCTGCCGCGCAGCGCTGCCAGCGCGCCCTGGAATGCGGTGCCGCCCACGACGTTCATTTCATGGATTTCCACCTGCATGCGGTGATGGCCGTGATCGCCGGCGTCGCAGGAGACCCGCGGCGAACCCTGTCGGCGATGCAGTCGGCCGGGGCGACCGTGACAGCGGGCATGGGCGCACGCTTGTGGTATGCGATGGGCCGCATCAAGTGCCAGCTCTTACTCGGCGATGTCCAGGGTGCCATCGACGTGGGCGAACAGGCGAAAGCCGAGCTGGCGAATTGCGGCTGGGCGTTTGGGCAGGCCTACCTGCACGTCGTACGCGCCATGGCGCTCCTTCAGGCACAGCGGACAGCCGAAGCGCGCCCCTTGTTGGCCAAGGCGGCGACATTCGGCGAACGAATGCCCAGCCACCTCTTTGCATTTCTAAGCGGCTTGATGCTGGCGGAATGCGAGCGGCGCCAAGGCAACGAGGGCCGCCTGCTCGACCACCTGCGGGCTGCGCTGGCGATCGGCAGGCGGCAGGACCTCCGCGGTTTTTTGCTGCCGACGATCCACTTGCTGTTGGCACCCCTGATGGCCGAGGCCCTGCGCGCGGGCATCGAGGTCGACTATGTGCGCAGCATGATCGGGTGGCATCGCCTGGCTGCACCGCCGGGGCAAGACGAAGCCTGGCCGTTCCCCTTGCGCATCCTCGCCCTCGGCCAGTTCGCGTTGCAGCGCGACGGCGAGGCACTGCAAAGCCAGGGCAAGGCGCAGGCCAAGCCGCTCGAGCTGCTGCGCGCCCTCATCGCGCACGGTGCCACCGAAGCGGGCAAAGGGGCCGAGGTGCGCAACCTGATCGACCAGCTCTGGCCCGATCTCGAAGCGGGTGACCCCAAAGCCTCGTTCGACATGTGCCTGATGCGGCTGCGCAAGCTGCTGCAGGTCGACGGCGCGCTGTGCCTGTCGGCAGGCAGGCTCTGGCTCGACCCGCAGGTGGTCTGGTGCGACGTGAGCGCGTTCGAGCGCAACTGCGATGTGCTGCACCGTCAGCTGCTTGTGCCCGGCCACGAAACCCTGTTGCGCGAGACGGCCGATCGCATCTGCCGACACTATCGCGGCAGGCTGTTCGGCGCCGTCAGGCTGGAGCTGTGGAGCATGGCCGCGCATGAGCGGCTGGCACTGCAGTTCGCTCGAGCCGTGACCGTCTATGGCCAGCATCTGGAAGCGGGGTCGGCCTGGCTTGCCGCGATTCAGTTGTACGAACGAGGCCTGGCACAGGATCAGACCGCCGAGCCCTTCTACCGCGGGCTGATGCGTTGCCACCTGGCGCTCGGCCAGAACGCCGCGGCACACAGCGTCTATCAACGCTGCCACGACGTGTTGTCGGTCGCCATGCGGGTGTCGCCATCGGCCGACATGCGGGCGCTGTTTGCGCGGATCGTGCTGCACCGGTGAGCTTGGCCCCTGAAATGGGGGGGTCATTTCGGGCCGCCGGTTAGTCATCGGTTAGTCGTCTCCAGGGGTGCGACCCCTAGGCTCCGCTTCGTTCGCCGACATCCGTTTCGGCGCCAGCAGACCGAGGAGAGACTCTCATGACATCAAGGATCAAGCCTACGTTGAGGCACGCTCCGCGACGCCTCAGGCGGACGACTCTTGCGCTGGCGGTGACCGCTGCCTTCGGGCTGGGCCGGCCCACGAACAAGACCGAAACGAGACGGTTTCGTGACGACGTGCGCCGTCACCGTCCCTAGAGTTGCGACCTGTCGTAGCGACCACGCGGGTGTGACGAAGCCTTCAGCGTATGACTCTTTCACTCACAACATTTCGCCGGCTTTTGACCGGCGCAGGGAGACTTCCATGACATCAGACTTTCGTTCTTCAAACACCGCGCGGCGGTTCTTGCGCCAACCGCTGGCGTTGGCTGTGGCTGCTGCATTCGCGGCGGGCATCGGCGCGCCGGCGCAGGCGGTGGTGCTGTTCAACGTCGTCGACCTCGGTATGCCGGGCGACACGGAGGGCAGCGCTTTCGGCGTCAATGCTGCCGGCCAGGTGGCCGGGTACGCGAACGCGAACTCCGCCACCGTTGCGTTTTCATGGCAGGGCGGCGCACGAACCGCCCTCGACTCGCTGGGCGGCACGGTTAGCATCGCTTGGAGCATCAACGACAGCGGCGCGCTAGTCGGCCATTCGAGCCTCCCCGACGCCACGCGCCACGCCGTGTTGTGGCAGAACGGAGGCCTCACCGATCTTGGGACCCTCGGTGGAAGCCTCTCCCGAGCCTACGGCATCAACAACACGGGTCAGATCGTTGGCAACTCGACCAACGCCAACGGCAAGACACGCGCCTTTCTCTGGAGCAACGGCCAGATGGCGGAGCTGGGCACCTTGGGCGGGTCCTTCGGCAGCGCCAGGGCCATCAACGCTTCGGGCATGGTTGCCGGCTACTCCTTCACAGCGGGCGACGCGGCCGAGCATGCCACGCTGTGGCAAAACGGCAGCACGGTCGACCTGGGCACGCTCGGCGGCAGCGCCAGCGTCGCATACGGCATCAATTCGTCCGGCGCCGTCACTGGCCTCTCGAAGGTGGTCGGCAACAGCGCCGAGCACGCGGTTCTTTGGCGCAATGGTGGCGTTATCGATCTCGGCACGCTGGGCGGCAAGAACAGCGGCGGCCAAGCGATCAACGCCTCTGGCCAGATCGTGGGCTACTCCGACGTGCTGAATGGCAACCTCGCGCATGGGTTCATCTGGTCGGCCAGCGGCATGAAGGACCTCAACGCCTTCCTGACGCCGGGCAGTGGCGGAATGGTGAACGCGTCCAGTTCCATCAACGACAACGGCCAGATCGCTGCGCAGGCGGTCATCGGCGGCACATTCCACGCCGTGCTCCTGAACCCGACCGGCAGCGTGAACTGGAGCAACACCCAGGGCGGCAGCTTCGCCGACGGCAGCGCCTGGGACAGCGGCCTCGGCTTCGCGCCGACCAAGTTTCTCGACGCCGTGATCGCGCCGTCCGCCAGCCAGACCATCGTCGTCGGCAGCGACGCCACCGCCAAGAGCCTGGTGCTCGGCGCCGCCAGCGGCGGCCGGCCGACGCTGCAACTGCAGAACGGCGCCACGTTGAACGTACTGAGCGGCAACCTGGGCATCTTCGCCACCGGCACGCTCACCGGCGACGGCAGCATCAACGCCTCGGTTCGGAACTTCGGCACCGTGAAGGCCGACAACGTCACCATCACCGGCGCTCTGGCCAACCACGGGCTGGTCACCGGCGACGGCCGCATCAACACCACGCTCGGCAATCACACCGACGGGCTGGTGAAGGTGAACCCGGGCCAGCACCTGCAAATCACGGGCGTCGGGCATTTCAACGACGGCACGGTGCAGGTGCTCGGCAACGCCAACCAGGCGGCAGCGTTGACGGTCGACGGCAACCTCGCCAACGGCAGCACCGGCCGACTCTTCATGCAGGACGCAGAGGTGCGCTTCAACGGCGGCCTGTCGAACTCGGGCCTGGTCGGCATGAGCCGCGGCAACAACAACGTCGACGGCGCGATCGACAACCTGGCCGGCGGCCGCATCGTGCTGTCGGGCAACAGCAGCGCGACGTTCTACGACAACGTGGTCAACAACGGCGAGCTGCGTGTCTCCAACGGCAGCACCGCGGTCTTCTTCGGCCTGGTCAAAGGGGCCGGCACCTACACCGGCACGGGCACCAGCTACTACGAAGGCGGCTTTCACGTGGGCAACAGCCCGGCACTCGTGACGCTGAACAATGCGACCGTGTTCGACTCGGGTTCGCTGCTCGACATGGACATCGGCGGCCTCACGCCGGGCGCCTGCGATGACTGCCACGCCAAGCTCATCTTCAACGCCAGCGTGGCCTTTCTCGGCGGCGAGTTGAAGCTCAACTGGTGGAAGGGCTTCAGCGCGCAAGCGGGTGACCGTTTCGACCTGTTCGACTTCAACGCCGAGCACAGCGGCAGCTTCGACCTGTTCGACCTACCCACCCTGACCAACGGGCTGCAATGGGACCGGAGCCAGCTCTACACCACAGGCGAGATCAGCGTGACGGGCGCGGTGCCCGAGCCCGAGACCTATGCGCTGATGCTGGGCGGGCTGGCGCTGCTCGCGTGGCGCCGCAGGAGCCAGCGCCGCGATTGATCACCCTCGGGATCGGCAACGGTCTTCCTGACCGCTGCCGATCGCAATCGACAACCACAACTGGAGGGAAAGATGAAACGAACTCAATTGGCGGCCGCACTGGTCGCTTGCATCGCAGCCGGCAGCGCGAGCGCCGCGGCTCCCGACTACTACAACATGCTCAACGGCGTCGGCAAGGCGTCCGGCGGTGTCTATGACTACTGGGACCAGGCATACAGCGGCGCGGGTTGCACTACCTGCGACAACGCCCCCCTGTCCGGCGGCAAGGGCGATCTGACCGACGGCATCATCGCCACCGACAACTGGTTTGTCACCGAAGCGCCTCCCGGCAACGGACCCTACGTCGGCTGGTACAACTACGACCCGGTGATCACCTTCCACTGGAATGCGGCAACGACGATCAATTCGGTGACCTTCCACCTCGACGATGCGGACAACGCTGGCGGCGTCATGGCCCCGGGCTCCATCATCGTCAACGGCAATACGTACATCGTCCCCGAACCGCCCGGCTCCGCACCGTTTTCTTTCACCGCCGGCGCGGTCGGTTTCACCGGCACCGACCTGAGCGTGACGCTGATCCGCAAGAGCGGCTGGGTGTTCCTCAGCGAGGGCGAGTTCAACGGCCAAGCCAACCCGGTGCCCGAACCCGAGACCTATGCGCTGATGCTGGGCGGGCTGGCGCTGCTCGCGTGGCGCCGCAAGGGCCAGCGCCGCGATTGATCACGCTCGGGATCGGCAACGGTCTTCCTGAGCGCTGCCGATCGCAATCGACTTCTTCTCAACCTCTTGGAAACAACGACATGAAAAACTTTCTGACCCCCAGGTGCTGCACAACCCGCCGGCCGATCGCCCCTGCGAAGGTGTGGCCGCGACCGTCGAGATCTTCGATGCGAGCGGGCGCACCAGCGTGATCGTTGCGCATCCGGTGCAGCAATGACCCGGCCGCGCACGGTGCAACGTGGGCGTGGCGAACGGGTGAAATGTCGCTGACACCCCCGCCCCGTCGTCCCGGCCCTTCGACAGGCTCAGGACAGGCCGGGCTGCGCCCGCGCCGGGATCCACTCTGTGCGATCGCGCTTCGATTCAGAGTGGATACCGGCGTTCGCCGGTATGACGGCTCAACTGGAGGCCTTGCCGCCGATCGCCGCGAAGTACTCGTCGGCCCGCAGATAACGCCATTGCCCGGCCGGCAGGTCACCCAGCATCACCGAGCCGATGCGCACCCGCTTCAGCCCCAGCACCTTCAGGCCGACCGCTTCGCACATGCGTCGGATCTGGCGCTTCTTGCCTTCTTTCAGCACGAAGCGCAGCTGATCGTCGTTGACCCACTCGACCTGCGCCGGGCGCAGCGCCTGGCCGTCGAGCTCGAGGCCGTGCCCGAGCAAGGCCAGGCTGGCAGCGGGCAGGCGCACGCCATCGGCCGTCTGCACCCGCACCAGGTATTCCTTCTCGGTGTCGCTGTCTTCGCCGATCAGCTGCTTGGCGATGCGGCCGTCCTGCGTCAGCACCAGCAGGCCCACCGAGTCGATGTCGAGCCGCCCGGCCGGCGCCAAGCCGCGCAGGTGCTCGCGCAGGTAGCGGATGCCCGAGCCGTCGTCGCGCCACTGGTTCTGCGGTGTCACCAGCACCACCGCGGGTTCGTAGCCGTCTTCGGCCTGGCCGCTGACGTAGCCGATCGGCTTGTTCAGCAGCACCGTCACCTTCTGTGCCTGCTGGTACTTGGCCTTCGCGTCGACCGTGATGCGCTGGCCCGGCAGCACGCGCGAGCCGAGTTCGCTGACGACGTGGTCGTCGACCCGGACCCAACCCTTGGCGATCCACTCGTCGGCTTCGCGGCGCGAGGCAATGCCGAGCTCGCTCATGCGCTTGGAAAGCCGCATGCTGCCGGGGACTTCGGGGTGCTGCGGCGTGTCGTCGTCATCGTGGTCGCGCTGCGGGCGCGTCGGCCCACGGGGCGCGGCCCGGCGCGTGTCGAAGGCGTTGTTGCGTCCTGGCGGCGGGCCGGGCGGGCGAGGGCGCTGAGGCGGCGCCGCAGGGACGGGCTGGCGTTGCGGACGTGAGGTGTGTTGCGCCGGTCGAGCGTTCTCGTCGGGCCGCGCTCGCCTTGTCTCCATCGGCAGCCGAGGCTCGTCGCGCCGGACGAACTGCGCCGGCGGCTTGTCGCCGTAACGCTGGCGCAGCTGCTCCTGGTAGCGCGCCTCGCGTTCGGCACGCAGCGCCTGCGCTTCGGACAGCGTCGGCCGCTTGCGCGGCGCCGAACCGGCACCCCGCAGCGGCGCGCGCTCGGGGCGCGTCTCGGCCCTGCGGGTGGCGGGTTTCTTGAGCTTGAGGGTGGCCATCGGGTGCTTTCGGGTCAGGCTGGATTGAAGCACGCCCGCACGGCCTTTAGAGCGCGGGGCCGAACAACTCGCGCAAGGCCTCGCGGTACTGGCCCTGGCCACGCGTGTTGGTGCTGTAGTGCGTGCCGCCGTCGACCAGCACGAACCTCTTCGGCGCGCCGGCCCGCTCGTACAGCGCGCGGCCGAGCTCGGGGCGGATCAGGCTGTCGTTGCTGCCGTGCACCACCAGCACTGGCACCTTCACACGCTCGATCTTGCTGGCCGAATCGAAGCGCTGGGTGATCAGGCCGGTGACCGGCAGCCAGCCCCACTTGAAGGTCTGGAACACATCCGGGATCGAGGTGAAGGTGCCTTCGACGATCAGGCCGCGGGCGTCGCTGACTTCGCTCGCAAGCTGCACCGCGATCGCGCCGCCCAGCGAGTGGCCGAAGATGTAGCGCGGCTGGGCTGGATGCCGCTGCGCCAGCCAAGCCCAGGCGGCACGTGCGTCTTCGTAGACGATGGGCTCGGACGGCAGCTCGTCGCTGCTCTGGCCGAAGCCGCGGTAGTCGATCGCGAGCACCGAAAACCCGAGCTCGCGCATCTGGCGGATCCGCAACGCGCTGCCTTCGACATTGCGCCGCGCTCCGTGCAGGTACAGCAGCAGCGGCGCGTTCGGCGTGGCGTTGGCCAGCCACAGCGCATGCAGCTTGACCGGCTTGCCGCTTTCGCTGGAGCGGTGTTCGATCCAGACGTCGTCCATGCCTTCGGTGCTGCCGTGCGACCACGACGGCGCGGTCGACGGCTGGAAGATCCACTTGCGCTGCTGCGTCTCGAGGCTGGCGCAGCCGGCGAAGATGGCGCCGGCGAGAACGGCCAGCAGCGGCCAGCGCCAGCGGATGGAGTGCGTGAGTTTCGGCATGGGCGGCAGAGTGTTTCGGCGGGCAAAAGTTCAACCCGCTGTCGTCATCCCGACGAACGTCGGGATCCACTGTCAGTCGGACGCACCATGTGGCAGTGGACCCCGACCCCGTATCGAGTACGGGGCGGCGCTTTCGTCGGGGTGACAGCCTGTGCGGGACAGCCCGTGCGTGACGGCTTTCTTCAGCGACCGCGCCAGAACAATCCATCCAGCTCGCGCAGCGTGAGCTGGCGCCAGGTCGGGCGGCCGTGGTTGCACTGGTCGGCGCGCTCGGTGCGTTCCATGTCGCGCAGCAGCGCGTTCATCTCGTCGAGCGTGAGCTGGCGGTTGGCGCGCACCGCGCCGTGGCACGCCATCGTCGAAAGGATCTCGTGCTGGGCGCGCTGGATCACGCTGCTGGCGTCGTATTGCGCCAGCTCGGCAAGCACGCTGCGCGCGAGCTCGACCAGATCGCCGCCGGCGAGCGCCGCCGGGCGCGAGCGCAGTGCCAGCACGCCGGGAGACAGCGGCGAGATGTCCAGGCCCAAGGTGCGCAGGTTGTCGGCCTGCGCCTCGGCAGTGACGACTTCCTGCGCAGTGGCGGCGAAGGGGGCGGGGATCAGCAGCGGCTGCGATTCGATCGCTGCGTTGCCGAGGCTCGTCTTCAGGCGCTCGTAGACGATGCGCTCGTGGGCGGCATGCATGTCGACGATGACGAGTCCCTGGGCGTTTTCGGCCAGCACGAAGACGCCGGCGATCTGGGCGATCGCGCGGCCGAGCGGCCAGTCGTCGGTGGGGGGTTGCGGAGCTCCTGTCGTTAGTGGCGGCCGCGCCGCGGTGCTTCGCGGCCAGGCAGGGGGCGGCTCTTGGGCATAGAGCATCGCCGCTTGTTGCAGGCCGAGGCTGCCTTGGACTCGGACCGGAGTCGAATCGCCCTCACCCCAACCCTCTCCCCGCAGGGGAGAGGGAGCAAGACTCGCCTTCGGGATCGCCAGGGAGGTTTCGACTGCGCGGCGCACCGCCTGGTGCACCTCGCGGGAATCGCGGAAGCGCACCTCGATCTTGGTCGGGTGCACGTTGACGTCGACCCGCTCGGGCGCGATCTCGATGAACAGCACGTAGGCCGGCTGGCGCCCGCCGTGCAGCACGTCTTCGTAGGCAGAGCGAACGCCGTGCGCGATCAGCTTGTCGCGCACGAAGCGGCCGTTGACGTAAACGTACTGCTGGTCGGCCCGCGCACGTGCCGACTCGGGTGTGCCGGCGCGCCCGGCGATGCGCAGCACGCCGAGGTCGAGCGCCAGCTCGCGGCTCGCGTCGACGAACTCGGCGCCGAGCACGTCGCGCAGCCGCACCTCACCCAGCGCCCGGCGCCACTGCTGCACCAGCTTGCCGTCGTGCCACAGCGCGAAGCCGACGTCGGGCCGCGTCAGCGCGTGGCGGCGCAGCGCCTCGACGCAGTGCGCCAGCTCGGTCGCCTCGGTCTTCAAGAACTTGCGCCGCGCCGGGGTACTGAAAAACAGCTCGCGCACCTCGACGCTCGTGCCCACCCCACGCGCCGCCGGCGCGAGCTCGCCGGAGCGTGCGTCGAGCCGCACCGCATGCGCGGCGCCGGTGGTGCGGCTCGCGATCGTCACTTCGGCCACCGAGGCGATCGCGGCCAGCGCCTCGCCGCGAAAGCCCATCGTCGCGACACTCTCCAGGTCGCTCAGCGTTCCGATCTTGCTGGTCGCGTGGCGCTTCAGCGCGAGCGGCAGTTCGGCACTTTCGATGCCCTGGCCATCGTCCTCGACGACGATCGCGCGGATGCCGCCGCCGGCGAGCTTGACGACGATCTCGGTGGCGCCGGCATCGAGCGCGTTGTCGACCAGCTCGCGCACCACCGATGCCGGGCGCTCGACCACCTCGCCGGCCGCGATCTGGCTGATCAGCTCGTCGCTGAGCTCGCGGATCGGTCGGCGCGGGGCGGCGGACAGCACGGCATTCATGCGCGGATTGTAGAGAGCGGCCGGTGATAATCCGGCCGATGGAAATCCTGACCTGGCTGATCGACTTCATCCTGCATGTCGACGTCCACCTCGCAAACTTCGTCGCCGCCTACGGGACCTGGATCTACGCGCTGCTGTTCACCATCATCTTCGTCGAGACCGGCGTGGTCGTGATGCCCTTCCTGCCCGGCGACTCGCTGCTGTTCATGGTCGGCGCGCTGTGCGCGCAGGGGCTGATGAGCCTGCCGCTGTCGATCGCGCTGCTGGTTGGCGCGGCGATCCTCGGCAACCAGAGCAACTACACGATCGGCCGCTACTTCGGGCCCAAGGTGTTCCAGTGGGAGAACTCGCGTTTCTTCAACAAGAAGGCCTTCGACCAAGCGCATGCGTTCTACGAACAACACGGCGGCATCACGATCGTGGCGGCGCGTTTCCTGCCGTTCCTGCGCACCTTCGCGCCCTTCGTCGCCGGCGTCGCGCAGATGACGCGGCGCAAGTTCTCGCTCTACGACGTGAGCGGCGGCGTGTTGTGGGTCGGCAGCCTGACACTCGCGGGCTTCCTGTTCGGCGAGATCCCGTGGGTCAAGGTAAACCTCGAGAAGATCATCTGGGCCATGATCCTGCTGCCGGGCGCGCTGGCCTTGTTCGGCGCCTGGAAGAGCCGCAAGGGCAAGCCGGCCTAGGGCTGGCCTAGGGCCGTCTCATCCAGTTGCGTGTTTGCTGCGTAGTAGCAACAGCAGCAATCACCGATGGAGACGACCCATGCCCACGATGGACTTCAGCGCGCTCGTCGCGCATTCACGCCTGGCCCCGAGCAAGCGCCGCGCCGTCGTCATCGGCGGCAGCCTGGCCGGCCTGCTCGCCGCGCGGGTGCTGGCGGCGCGTTTCGATGAAGTGATGATTCTCGACCGCGACGAGCTGCCGCAGGAGAACCGGCACCGCAAGGCGACGCCGCACACCCAGCACGCGCACGGGCTGCTGGCGCGCGGGCTGCAGGTGATCGAAGCGCTGCTGCCCGGCATCACCGACGAGTGGGTGGCGCAGGGCGGCACGCTCGGCGACCTGCATTCGGCCTGCGCGTTCTACGCCGGCGGGTTGCGCTTTGCGCAGGCACCGTCGGGCATCCGGGCGATGGCGGTCGGGCGTGCCGTGATCGAGGGCAGCGTGCGCCGGCGTGTGCTGGCGCTGCCGTGGGTGCGCGCCTGCACCGGCGTCGACGTGCGTGGTCTTTGAACAGCAGATCGCGCTGGCGGCAGATGTAAAAAAGCCGCTCATGATTCATTGCCGCAACGCGTTTCG
>OBEQ010864938.1_pt1 | contig 33313 bp, 42 predicted proteins | sample 1670901 | NCBI WGS metagenome assembly OBEQ01 (sample SAMEA104232315, study PRJEB22302) | groundwater metagenome | biome: forest; feature: aquifer; material: groundwater | place: USA | collected 2011-08-07 | depth 5.4 m | reverse complement strand
CGAACCCCTCGCTCGCTAACCGCTCCTTGAACATCAACTTGAAAGCCCCCTGGATTTTTGCCGATGAATTAAACGAAATGTTAAAAATTAAGCCCCCCGATCGTAAAAGTTTTACAAACGAAAACGCTCCCGAAGGGAGCGAAAACGCGTTCTGTACCATTTGGCGGAGAGGGAGGGATTCGAACCCTCGAGACCCGTGAAGGCCTAACAGTTTTCAAGACTGTCGCTTTCGACCACTCAGCCACCTCTCCAGTATCAGTGGAGAATATCGTATTTTTAGCTTCCCGTCAATGCCTCAAAACACCTTTTCTTTTTTGCCGAGCACGGGCTCGCGCACAAACCCGCGCACATTGAACCACGCAAGAAACGATGCACCGATTTCTCGAATCTCTCGCTGAATCATTCCTTGATACTCTCGCCTATCCGCACTTATTCCCATCGCTTCAATGCCCAGCTTATTGCAAAGATACAGTGCTCGCGGAAGGTGATAGCCTTGTGTAACGACAATAAGATTTTTTAGGTCGAAAATTTCCCTTGCGCGGTAACAACTGTCATATGTTCTGCGTCCGGCATAATCAACAACAATATCTCTTTCCGGTATCCCCTTCTCTATAAGGAATTCCTTCATTGCCATTGGTTCGTTATAGTCTTCACTGCGATTATCTCCACTTACAAGAAGCTTCTTTGTTTTTTTCGCATTGTACACATCAATGCCAGCAAGAAGCCTATCTTCCAAGCTGGTATTCGGCTTTCCTCCCTTGAGACTTGCGCCGAGAATAAGCGTAACCGAAATCGGTGAAACTGATTCCATTGTTTGAATGCGATCGGCATACGAATTTTGCACTTCACTCACCACAAAACCGACTCCGTAAAACGATGCCCCAATAAAAAGGATGAGAAAAAATTGTTTAACTATTTTCATATCATGTCTTATGAAAATACCACAGCAAATATACTCTTTCCAGACTAGGTAAGTGATTTACTCTTTCTATTAATCTGTAAGCTGTTCAATACAACACTGATACTTGAAAATGCCATCGCTCCTGCCGCAATGATTGGATTGAGCATCCCGAATGCCGCCAATGGGATTGCAGCGACATTATAGAAAAATGCCCAAAATAAATTCTGCTGTATTGTTCTGAATGTGAGCTGCGACAAGGCAAGCGCTTCAAGTACTTTCGACGGACTCCCTTTCACCAACACAATATTTCCCGATTCGATCGCAATATCTGTTCCTGTACCAATGGCTATTCCTAAATCTGCTTGCACAAGCGCTGGAGCATCATTGATGCCGTCACCGACAAATGCCACGCGCTTTCCTTCTTTTTGCATAGTACTTACAATGGCATTTTTTTCACTTGGCAGTACGCGGGAAAAAATCTTTTTGATTCCCAATGCACGAGCAATGGCCTGCGCCGTCGCCTCATTATCTCCCGTCACCATCGCTGTTTCTATGTGTCTCGAATGCAATTTGGCAATGGCCTGTTGTGCATCTGGCTTAAGTGTATCGGCAATAGCAATATATCCAATACATACTGAATCGCGGGTAACCAGTACAACTGTTTTTGCCTGCTGCTCTAAGGCAACAATATTCTCCTTCCATTGATCGAATGAGATAGCGCTTTCTCTCAAAAGTCGTACCGTGCCCACCATATAGGTACTCTCATCAACCGCGCCACGCACGCCTTTGCCGGCGATATTTTCAAAACGTTCGGCATTTTGAAGCGAAAGATTGCGCTTCTTGCACTCCTTAACGATAGACCGCGCCAAAGGATGTTCGGAAAACTGTTCTATGCTGCCTGCTCGTGCAAGCATTTCATCATCAGATATATCTTTTACAACTGAATGGTAATTTGTCACAGCGGGCTTCCCTTCCGTCAAGGTGCCTGTTTTATCGAAAAGGACAATGTCGATTTTTTTGCCGCGCTCAAGCGCTTCGCCGTTTTTTATGAGAATGCCTCTCTTTGCTCCAGCTCCCGTTCCAACCATAAGCGCAGTCGGTGTCGCAAGACCAAGCGCGCAAGGGCAAGCAATAACTAATACAGAGACTGCCGCAACAAATCCTTGAACACCATTATGACCCAAGAAATACCACCCAAACAGCGTTCCTAAAGCAATAGCAATAACAATCGGCACAAAGATACTGGAAATGGAATCTGCAAGTTTTTGAATTGGCGCCTTTGTTGTTTGCGCATCGGCTACCATTTTTACGATTTGCGCTAACGCAGTCTCGCTGCCGACTTTTGTTGCTTTCATGTGTACCGCCCCATCGATATTGATTGTCGCGCCAAAAATCGAATCATGTTCATGCTTTGCCACTGGCATGCTTTCTCCGGTAAGCATCGATTCATCAATATTCGTCTGACCTTTTACAATAATGCCGTCGGTTGGAATTTTTTCGCCTGGGCGAACCATGAGTACGTCGCCAATTTGAACATGTTCAATCGCAATCTCTTCTTCGTGACCGTCAACAATGCGATGCGCCGTTTTTGCGCCAAGCTCAAGTAATTTTCGGATTGCTTCGCTTGCGCGCCCCTTACTTAATGCTTCAAAATACCGTCCTAATAAAATGAGGGCTGTGATAATCGAACCGGTCTCGTAATACAGTTCAGACCCTTCTCCTAAAAAAACTATCCATGTGCTATATCCCCATGCCGCTAATGTGCCTAAAGAGATGAGCGTGTCCATGTTTGCGCTTGCCATTCTTAATTGAGAAAGCATTCCCCTATGAAATTCCCATCCGAAACCAAGAATAATGAATGTACCAACTATCGCCTGGATCAGCATGCTTCCATTAAATCCCAGCACATCAAGTGGCAAGCGTATGCCTCCCATAGCAAGAACCAATACGGGCATAGAAAGCGCAATTGCAAAAAATGCTTTGTCGCGAGTTGTTCGCAATTCTTTTTTTGAACCTGCTCCATGATGCATGTGATCTTGTCCAACAGAAACCGTATAGCCATTCTTTTCAACTGCCGCATGCAAATTGTGTTCTGAGGCGCGTAATTCATCGTACTCCACCATTGCGCCTCCTGTTGCAAAATTCACTACAGCCTGCGTGACTCCCTCTATGCCTTTAAGGCTTTTCTCATTACGCGCCGAACACGACGCGCAATGCATTCCGCCAATCGTAAATGAAGTTTTTTTCATAGAAAGCAGTTATGTTTGAGGAACAACCGTAATACTTCCACGATACATGCCCATCGAACAACTGAAAGCGTAGGTGCCTGGCTGCTGCGGGGTAAATTCAAACACATTATCCCCGCGAGAAAGAAGCTTTTGAATATTAAGTTGCGGCGCTTGAAATACGGATACGCAGCCTTCCGCTTTCGTACCGTCAACAATCCACTTTACGGGAATACCAGCGCGCACCGTAAAATGACTCGGCGTATATCCTCGTGATCCGGCACTCATACGAACCGTTTGAGTGGTGCCATCAAACATAACATTCGGATCCGTACCATTCGCGGCGCGCGCGTTCCATTCGATCCGCGGAAACGCCAGAGGATATCCGGCAGCCGTGAAGCCATTTTGCATATTCCAAAATCCCAACAACAGAACGACCACCCCGGAAAATTGGAAGAACAGCGTACCCGCTTTGCCTTTAAGCGATGTAGAAGCCCAGCCAAGAGCAAATAAAGCAGGAGCGGTTCCAAGAGCAAAACCGAATAAAAGAAGGCTGCTTGCGAGAATGCTGCCAGTCGATAGTGCATAGAGTTGCAAGCTTTGAGTAAAGCCACATGGCAGGAAAAATGTTGCGGCACCCAACATAAACGGCATGATCGGAGATTGGAACGACTCCGTTTTCAGCATTGCATGGGAAATGCGTTTTGGCATGTGCGGCAATAAGCGTTTAAGCCAAGCAGGAGCCATGCCAAGCATATCCAATCCCATAACAATCATAAATAATGCTGCAGCAATAGTGATCAAGCCTGTAACAAGGGGTGATGGAGAAAGTGCCTTGCCAAGCGCACCAATGAGAGCTCCAAAACCCGCATATGCAAGGAGTCTCCCTGCAACAAAGAAAAATACCGGTTGCATACGAACAATGCCCTTGATATTGCCATACCGCTCATTCCATTTTGCAGCAGAAGAAAGCAAAAGTCCGCCGGATACTGCAATACATGAAGAACTTGCAGCAAGCAAGCCTATGAGAAAGACGGCGCCAAAACTGAGTCCGCTTCCGATAGAAACGGATGGCGTGAGAAGATTGAATCGATCGAGCGCTAGGCCAATCACCAATGCCAAAATCGTCAAACCGCCCAATTGAATAAGGGACGGGTGTATTGCGGACCGCACAAATGAACTTGCTGTTTCTGATTTTCCTATCGAATGAAATGCGTATCCCTTTGATGCAATCGCTTGGCGCAAAAGATCTTGTGGGACTTCGTGGACATAGGTAATGCGAATAGTGCCCTTGATTGCATTTGCTTCAGCTTTTTCAATGCCTTCTATTTTCTGCAATTCACGCTCAAGTGTTACCTCGCAACTTCGACATGTCATTCCTGCAATGGTAATCACTGCGGATTGGTGGGTGAGATTTTGATAGGGCGTAAGTTGTATTTCATGATTACGCGCCCATGCAATAAAAGAATCTGCGGTGTGTTGATCACTTACAATGCGCACACTTTTTTTTGGAAGATTAATGTCAATTCGCAAAATGCCTTCGTGATGCTCGCGATTCAGAGATTCGAGACGCTCACGATCTTCATGGCGAAAATGAAATTTAAAAACATTCATACATCGTTGTTGACCTAAATATATGAAAGAACTGCAATAATTGTTCCTGCAACATTAGAAATTTTTTGATTACAGCGCAAACGAAAGCCGTCGAAGATACCTACGTAAAACATTATTCTTTGAGAAGCGCTTCGTATGCTGATTTCAATTCCTCGTAGGGAACCGCCCCTGGCACTAATCGAGATTTGCCGTCCTTACGCACTAAAATAGTTCCGGGCGTGCCATCGACTCCTGCTGTCTGGCCGTCAGCAATATCTTGCTGAATGCGTTTTGCGTGTTTGCCGCTATCAAGGCATTGTTTGAATTTTCCTTCGTTAAGCCCAAGCTCTTTTGCAAGCGGCACAAGCTGATCAAGCGCAAATCCCGTACCACCTGACGTTGTTCGCTCTGTGAGGGTATCAATATACTTCCAATATTTATCCGATCCGCCAAGTTCTCCCGCACATTCTGCACCTTCCGCTTCTTTTTGAGCATTTGCATGAAAACTCAATGGAAAATGCCTATAAACCCAGGCGACCTTGCCATCATACTCCTTCATAAGCTGTTGAACGGTTGGATGAAATCTCTTACAAAATGGACATTCGAGATCGGAATATTCTACAAAGGTAACATCTGCATTTTTAGGACCACGGACATAATCATCTTTGGAGACCGGTTTTACTTTACCGGCAGGCTGTGGTGCTGATGGCGCATCGGATGGACTTGGAGAAGGCTGTGCCGCTCCATTGCCAAGAGCAATAGATCCTCCTGGCGCGCCCAATGTGACACCCGATTTAGCCGCAACATAGGCAAGCGGAACACCCATTACAAGAAGGCCGACTGCGAATCCGGCGAAAAAAAGTTTCTTTGGTGTGACATTGAGAGTGAATGTCATCGAGTCTTTTTTATCATCATTTAACGATCCTGAGGACTTCTTGTCGAAATCCGGATCGTAGGGAACATACGGCTGCTGGTCTGACATAGAAAATACATTATGAAATGAATATTTCTTCATTATACAAAAAGCGTACCAATCGTCAAGCTATCAAATTATTTTAATCAGAGAACTCCAAATTCAACGAGGGCGTTTCGAAAACGACGAATGGCATCCCGCGCCGTCGAACTGTTTAAATGATACGATGCTTCGTGAACCATACGATTACGCGCCAAATGTGCAGGCCATACATTGCGTATATTTGGATAACGGTAAGTTGCAAGCTTAAGCCGCTCCGCTAACGTCGAGCCACCAAATCCAAGCGCTTTAAGCACATGATCGAGAAGCTTGTCTGCCTCCATCACAGCCAACTTATAGCTCATCTCATCGTTGCTGCGCACCATCTCTTCGATAGTCTGCCATTTCTTTTTTATTTCTTCCCTACTCATTCCATAGAGCTCGGCTTTGCGAAACATTTTTTTTGCCGCAACAGCCAAAGCAATCAACAGAATTGCAACAACACCACCGCCAATAATCCAATAAGTGACCGGAGAAATGCCAAATGATGTTATTTCTTCCATACGTCGGGTGTTAATACATCATGCTCTTTCGAGTGTGCCAATCTGTCGCTTGTTGATAATGATGTCCTGCGCGTAAAATCGTTTCTTCGTCAAAATGCTTTCCGAATATTTGCAAGCCAATAGGAAGGTCTTTGTCTCCTTTTCTTACAAACCCGCATGGCACGGAAAGAGCGGGAACGCCGGCGATATTTGCCGAGACCGTGAAAACATCCGCAAGATACATAGTAAGCGGATCTGATGTTTTTTCTCCTATGGGAAACGCCGGTATGGGAGATGTTGGAGAAACAATACAATCTACATCAAGAAAGGCTTTGTCAAAATCGCGTCGTACCAACTCGCGCACTTTTTGAGCCTGCGTATAGTAAGCGTCATAGTATCCCGCGGCTAAGACATAGGAACCAAGCATAATGCGGCGCCGCACTTCAGGGCCCAAGCCTTGAGATCGTGACTTTGTATAGACTTCCGGAAGTGTAAGTGCGTCGCATGAATAGCCGTACCGAATACCATCGAAACGCGCAAGATTTGCCGATACTTCCGCAGGCATAATGACATAATATGTTGCCAAAGCATATTGAGTATGCGGCAATGAAATATCCACAAGTTTCGCTCCAAGCCGTTCAAAATCTTTCAAAGCTTCGCGCACAGCAACTACAACGCCATCGTCCATCCCATCAATAAAATACTCCCTGGGTACACCGATCTTCATTCCCTTAATAGATTGATGGAGAGATGAATGCGTTTGTTGTGCGCGACTCGGAGCATTGGCACTGCTGGAATCACGCACATCACGCCCTTTTATCGCATCAAATATAATACTTGCGTCCTCGACTGTTTTTGCAATGGGGCCTATTTGATCCAATGAAGAAGCCATCGCGATAAGACCGTATCGAGATACAGCGCCATAGGTAGGCTTCAAACCCGTAACGCCACATAAGCTTGCCGGCTGACGAATAGATCCACCGGTATCCGACCCGAGAGAAAAAATACATTCGTCAGCAGCTATACTTGCCGCTGAACCGCCCGATGATCCTCCGGAAACACGCGTTGTGTCCCAGGGATTGCGCGTAACCCAATAACCTGAATTTTCGGTCGAAGATCCCATTGCATATTCATCAAGATTTGTTTTTCCCACAACAACCGAACCTTCGCCCTCAAGCAATTCAACTACTGTCGCATTATACGAAGCGCGATACGTATCAAGAATTTTTGATCCTGCCGTCGTGCGCTCCCCTTGAACCATCATATTATCCTTTAACGCACAAGGAATGCCTTCGAGTATGCCTATTTCCGAACCGTGAGCGATTTTTTTATCAACACTCGATGCCTGTGCAAGCGATCTTTCTGAAAAAACAGTTAAAAAAGCTTGGATTGAAGGATCGACAGAAGCAATGCGATCAAGGCACTCCTGCGTGAGTTCAAGTGATGAACACTTCTTTGATACAAGTGCATCATGCGCTTCTCTGATTGTAAATGCATTCAACGACATATTATTCTTTGAACACTCCTTTTACTTTAAGGAGATCACCAACGCGCGCCGGCATGGAAGCAAGCAGAGACCTTCGCTCTTCCTCACTGCATGAGCGAACAGTATCATCGTCAAGAACATTCTCCAGCCCTGCCACTTGATAATGATAGGTTATGTTCTGTGTATCCACTTCTTGAAGCTGAGCAACATATTCAAGAATCGAGGAAAGCTGCTGCGTAAATAGTTCTTTTTCCGCACTCGAAAGCTCAAGCTGTGAAAGCTTTGCAATATGCTCAATATCTTGTTGGGTAAGCACCATAGCACTCTTAAAATATGTAATTGATTATGTGAGGGCAGTATAACGCATCATGACTTAAAAGAAAAGGCCTTATTGCCCAATGGTAATTTTACCAATATTAGCATTTGAAATTCCCAAACTTAACTGTCTCATAATTCTATATGCCTCTTCGCCATTCTTCAAATAATACCTTAAGCCGTCTTTTGGATTAATGTACCACGCCTCGCCATGACCTTGAATATCAAGAACAATCTTTCCTTTTAGCCGCTTTTGCAAAGCACTTTGTTGGAGCACCTTTGACCCTTCTTTTGGAAGCGTTGCGAGATCTGTAGCGCGAATGCCAAGACCAAAGCGACGCAAAAGATCAAATGCGGCCCTACCATCTCGAAGATAATAACGCTTTGCATCGGCAGGATTCACATACCATGCCCTTCCTTGTTCTTCGACTTGCAAAAGAATTCTTCCTTTCATTTTTAGGGAAAATACAGCATCAATAGGCGAAGCAGGTGATAAGAAAGACACTTCGGACATGGGTTGTGTCACGATCGGTGGCTGTATTTGAATGGGCTGAATAGGCTCTTGTATTTGTACTGGAGGTGGAGGTGCTGAAGCAAATAGTTCAAGTCGCATATCACTTGCGGCCAACTGGGTGCCCGATTCACTTACAACCGCAAATCGATAGGAATCTTTTGCTACATCTTGAGGCACTATCACTTCAAATGTATCAGCAGCTAACGGAGTGATGCTGGAGGGACTAAGCGGAATAGCCGTTCTCTCATTAAACAGTCGAAGAATATTCTTTGATGTATGTTGCCGAATAGTAATGCGGACCTTTTCTCCCGGAGATACTTGTAGTGGTTCAACGGCACCAATAGATGTTTCCATGCCGCTTGCGCTCAAAGCCCTAAATGCATTCACCTTTCCTCCGATGGCATGTTCAGACCCGCGATTCGCCGCCTCAACAGAATCAGCACTGCCAATGATTCTATTCATAATCTCCCAATGCGGCATCATAGGATATGTTGCCTTCATCATTGCCGCTACTCCCGCAACAATTGGTGTTGCAAATGACGTGCCGCTCGACTGCTCATAATAAGAATTCCGATCAACGCTATATTGTGGTGGCACTGCCCCGGGAATTCGTACTCCCGGAGCGGCAATGGAAACACAATTACTCCCATAACTTGACCAACGCGCACGGGCAGATCCATCTGATGAAGCATCGGTATTATCCAGTGCAGCTACGCCCAAGAGGAGTAATCGCCGCTTATTATTGCATACGGGGGATTGCGGAACGACATTAAGGTCTGCGCCGTCTTTGCTTAGCTGGTCGTCATTGCCAGCCGCAGCTACTACAATTGACCCTCGATCGAATGCGTATTGGATCGCACTATCATATTCGCTCGCATATCCGATAGTGCCTCCGCTCCCAAAGCTCGCGTTGATAATATCTGCGCCATTATCGGCTGCATATTTGATTGCTTTTATAACGCTTTCTTTCGAAGGGATAGTGCCCTGTGAATCCGCCACAACCAACGGCATAATACTAATGGAAGACCGATTACCCGCCATACCCGACTGAGCCGTAGAAAGAATAATACTCGCAACGCGTGTCCCATGGCTTCCATTCGGATCAACACTTGCTGTTTCTTTAATAAAATTATATCCATAGACATCATCTATGTACCCGTTACCGTCATCGTCTTTGGCATTGCCGGGTTGTTCTTTTGGATTTTTCCAAATGAATGATTTTAATGCAGGATGATTCAAATAGACACCAACATCAATGACTGCCACAGTCACTTTGCCGTCGCCTAATAGCGACCATGCGCGCGGCGTTTGGATTTGATCGAGATAGGAAAAGACATCAAAAAATGCACGCGTACCGTTTGGCGATTGGATGGTAATGCGCTTTACGATGCCGTCCGCTGGCGCGCGAACGTTTATTTCTTTATCGCTCCATTGAGTGGCCGATGCAGTGAGATCGTCAAAAAGCACAACGCCCGTTGCCTCGCCGAATCCCGCACCCCTGATAACAACATCACCGTTTCGTGACCACATCAACGGATTCACGCTTCGTACAAGAGGTTTGATGCGATAGGATAGACGAGCAAGCTCCAACACGGTATCTTGAATCGTACAGCGCGTTCCTGCGCACACAGATTTCTTGCCAATATTATAAACCATGATCGATCCACTGATAGGAATGTCTCCCGGTACGCCAAAAATAATTTTCCCGTCGGACCATTCAAATCCCTTCTGCGCAAACGAATCCTTATTGAAACACTTGGTATTGATATTAAAACAGACAAAGCTGCCATCAGAAAGCGTACCGAATTGAGATCCGGTTATTTCTCCAGATGCATTAGGAACCAGCTCGTCATTTGTAAGAATCGCAGCATCTGCGGCGTACAAGCGAAAGTGCATACACAGGCTTATCGCGATACTCACCATTATTGCAATGCGAAAAAAAGAGTTCATATTGAATGTCCTAGGAGCTTTATGAATTGCTTTTCATCAAGCACTGCAACGCCAAGTTTCTTTGCTTTGGTATATTTTGATCCGGGTTCTTTCCCGACAACAACATAATCTGTTTTATTGCTAACAGACGAAGACACTGCGCCTCCACATTGTCGTATCGCTTCTTTTGCCTGATCTCTGGAAAGTGATTCCAACTCTCCGGTCAATACGAATGTCAGCCCCTTTGCCGTCTGACGACGAGCTACATGTACTGGTTGTATCTGAACTCCGCTATTGATTAATTCGCTGATGAGTTGTTTTACATGCGTATCGGTAAAAAAATCATAAATACTCTTTGCAACAACACCGCCGATATTTTCTATATTCTCCAATTCCTCAAGTGTTGCGCTTTGCAATTCAGTAACGGTAACGTAGTGTTTTGCCAAGTCAAGAGCGGTCTCTTCCCCGACATGATGGATACCAAGTGCATATATAAATTTTGGGAATTCGATTGATTTACTTTTTTCGATTGCATCAATAAGATTCTGGGCTGATTTGGGCGCAAAACGCTCAAGTGGCTCAAGATCGCCCACGCACAACGCAAAGATATCACTCGCGCTTCGCACAAGGCCTGCACTAATGAGCTGTCCGACAATTTTTTCTCCAAGCCCGTCAATGTCAAAGCCTTTCTTGGAAACAAAATGAATAATGCGCTCCTTTTCTTGGGCAAAACATTTTTTATTTGAGCAATACAGCGCCACTTCCTTGGGATCGCGCACCACAGAAGAGTCACATATCGGACATGTGCGAGGCGCATGAATGGCTCGTTCACTGCCACTTCGCATTTCTGTAACCACACGCACTACCTTTGGAATGATATCTCCAGCCTTCTCAATAATAACCGTATCGCCAATACGTGCGTCAAGACGTCGTATTTCGTCAATATTGTGTAGAGTTGCGTGAGATACGGTTGTGCCCCCAAGGGCAACCGGTTTGAGTGTTGCAACAGGCGTAAGCGCGCCTGTGCGGCCCACTTGAAAATGCACACTCTCAATAACAGTTGTAACCTGTTGTGCTGCAAATTTATACGCAATCATGCCGCGTGGAGCTTTACCTGCAACGCCAAGTTTCGTAAAGAGTGTGTTATTGTTCACCACCACAACAACACCATCAGTCCAGTAGGGCAAGCTACTTCGTTTATGTTCCATCGATTCACGATACACTTGAACGTCTGAAAGTTTTGCGCAATACGAATTAAAATGATTTACTTTTATTCCTAACAGCTTCATTGTTTCATGCGCCTGTTCATGTGTTGTAATACCAAAACGATCTTCGTCCATAAGCGCATATCCAAAAAAATCAAGTTTTCGCGAAGCAACTATTGTCGAATCGAGTTGGCGTATACTTCCCGCTGCCGCATTGCGGGGATTGGCAAAAAGCGGACGGTTTGACTTTGCTTGCTGTTTATTCAGTTCTTCAAACGTTTTTTTTGACATGAATACTTCGCCACGAATTTCAATTGTTCCTTTTACATTCCTGAAGTTTTTTTTAAGCTCACTGGCAGTTAAGATGCCATGAACAGTGCGATGTATATTTTCTATTTCGGATTCTGACGGCGTACGGAGCATTAGCGGAATAGCCTCAATTGTTTTCAAATTCCGCGTAACATCCTCCCCCACTTTGCCATCACCACGCGTTGCTCCTTGCACAAACACCCCATCCTCATAACGCAACGAAACTGCCAGGCCGTCCATCTTTATTTCTGCATAATAATTGGCGCTTAGCGCAGTATGAGAGATGCGCGCGATCCGAGCATGCCAATCCTCCAATTCTTCTTTTGAAAAAATATCTTCCAAAGAGAGCATAGGAAAACGATGGCGAACCTTGTGAAAGCCCTCGAGAACACTTCCTCCCACCCGCTGGGTTGGTGATGTCGGAGAAATGAACTCTGGAAATTGTTGTTCGAGCAATAAAAGCTCGTGCTTCAGTGAATCAAGTGCATTATCGGATAGTTTTTGTGTATCAAGTACATGGTAGAGATAGCGATGATGATCGATTGTTGTTCGTAATTTTTCGATTCTCTTTTTTGCTTCGTTTTTTTCCATAGGCTCATCTATTTTGTAATTTGATCTTGTGAAAATAACACGAAATCGAATACACTACTTGCCGCATCTTGACTTGCGAATGTGGTTTTCAATTCTTGGCGCGAAACCCCTCTATAAACGCCCTTTGGGTTGATGTAAAAATAATTCGGAATATCAAGCTGACTTCCTGTTCCGTCCAAATCGGTAAAAAGTGATATTTTTACACCGGCTAAATCGCAAAACAGTGTCTTCACTCGCACAACCATTGGCTTATTGATTGGATTTCCTAGTTCGTTGGTGAAATTAAAATAAACGGTTTTGATTGTTGCGTCTTGATCGGGAACGCTTTGGATATCTTTTTTGAGTTGAGTGCCTTGATCATCCCATCGGATAGTTGCTCCTTCTTGAAATTCAACTGCGGTCATTTCAAGTGAAGGGCGCTGAGCGGAACAGGACTCGGAGCTCCATACCACTTTCATTGATTTCAAACCCTGCAGAGCCCTATATCCATCTTGATTTGTTTTTCGATACAAGCTCGCCTGCACTGCATCGCTTGCACGAAGTGTTGAGCGCTGCAGCTCACTGATGCTATCACGAAACACTCCTGTGATAGTATCCGGCTCACTGTATTCCCGTACGCTCCATGTTGCGTCATCAAAAGTACCGGTTGTTGCTCGTAAATCATTAAAGGCTGTTCGCCCTTCTTTGCGCACCTGATGCATAATATGTTCTGTGCCTGTTTCGGCCGCATAGTAGGCCACAATGGAGTGATCGATGGTTCTGCTCTGCCTGATGGAACTCATCACAAACATCGCAATCTCTACGCCAACAATGGTGATAGCGCTACCGATGAGAAGAGACATGATGAGTATGGCTCCTTTTGTTTTGCGGGATTGTATATAAGTTGCTGCTTGCATATCATCTTTTGTATTCACGGCTTGATATAGTTGTCTGAATGGAAAGCTTTGCCGCATCTCGCAAACCCTTAACAGTTGCTGATGCCTTCAGAGAAATAGTTACGCGAGGCTGGGCGTCCCTTATATATGAAGCTGTTTGGTCGCAAAATAAAAACGGATCTTTGTCGGGCGAAATATAAAACACTAACGATTCGATTGTCACTCCCTTACTTGACGCTGAGCTCCAAATAGAATTATCATCGCTCATCGCAAGACAAGGAGTGCTTTCTTCATTAACGCATACTCCGGGCGTAGTTTCTTTTTTAATATACAAATGCGATCCGTCAAAGCGTCGCAATGCCAATATGCTATTTCCGTCAACCGGTTTTATTGCTGATGGGGCCTCCGCGTCGCAACTCTGGGCATTGGTATATACCACATCGGCATAGTCGATTGATCCTGCCTGCAGTTCGGATGTTACTTTTTGCATAAGAAAACGCGCATCGTCTTGTAGTCGTTGTAATGCGGCCGTTTTTCGCTGCGTACGCTGTGCGCGCATAAAAATATCACTTGTCGCCATGATTAGAATGCTGAAAATGGTCACAACAACAATCATTTCCATAAAGGTAAAGCCTGGGCGCCCATACCCGAAACGTGTGTGTGTATTATTGCCAATCATAGAGTTGTTCTGTCAATGAAACAACCATTTTTTGCCCGGCATAGTACCATCCAACCTCGCTTCTCGCTTGAATGCCGATCTTTAGATCGGGATCGCATGATGTATCAGCTTTAACGCTTTGATTATTTGATGCGTTCAAACAAATGGGATCGAGTTTTATTTTGCGAAATATCTGCAAAGGATCCCCAAGTGCAGCATCAGCGGCAATCTTACCGTCTGCAGATTGATGAAGCTGAAATGATGCATCAAAAACATCCTGGCACTCTTGGAACGAAAAATGGTCGACAAACGGCTGATTGGCGTTTCCGGTAATTATCACGCAATGATTGGCATCTGTGAGTCCATCATCAAAGACCCGTCCGGAAAGCCAATTACTATCTCGAATTGATCGAGCAATCTCCACACCCTCGCGTGCAAGGTTTGTTGCGGTGAGCCGTGATGACCCGATTCCTTCAAGTTGAAAATTAGAATTAGTAAGCGCGAGTGCTCCGATAAGCACAAGTCCCAGCACAAAAAGCGCCGTCAAAAGCTCTAGTAATGTCTGGCCCCGATGAAAGGCCGTTGTATATTGTTGGCGCTTCATTACGGTTCGGGAATCTTAAAAGTAATTTCTGCAAAAAGATTTTCTTGGTGGGCAACAAGAGCTCTTTGCTTAACAAGTTCGAGCACTGCCAAAAAACTAACAATGATCTCCGCTTTGTTGTGTGCGGACGCCATGACATGTCGAAATAAAAAATGCGCGCGTTGAGAAAGCAACTGTCGGATATGTTCCATTTTCTCCCCAATAGTCATGCGACTCTCAAATGAGATCGATGAAGATGGGACTCGCGCCGTTTGTGTATAACGGGAAAGTACGTTGGTAAACAACGAGCGCACTATGTCGGCGCTGCAATGCTTAGGAGGAGAAAAACGAACAACTTCAGATGAAATAGAGCGAGGACGCATAAACATCATGTTATGCGCATTCCACAATCGCTCAATATGCTTACCTGCTTTTACAAATTCTTGGTATAATCGCAACCGTTCTTCAAATTCTCCTATTTCTTCCTCTTCTTCTTGAGTAACACATGGCAATAATGATTTTGATTTTATGAGTAATAATTTTGCAGCTACAACCAAGAATTCGGCCAACTCCTCCATGCGTAAGCGTGGTTGCATGGCACTCAATAATGAAAGGTACTGATCTGTCACATGAGAAAGCGAAACTGTTGTGATATCCAGTTTTTCGCGCTCAATGAGCTGCAGGAGCAAATCGAGAGGACCTTCGAATTGTTCCAATGATACGGTGAGCATTATCGTTTTTTCTTTAATTTTTTGAGAGGAACTTTTTTTAACTTCTTCCTTAGGGCAGCGACTAAAGCAATTGTTGGCGATTCATGTTTAATGAAATCCTTCAAAGCCATCTGTATCGACTGTGTAAGGCTCCCTCCGGAAAAAAGCGCCTTTTTTTGCTTTGCAAATGCCGCATCAAGAAGAACGGGGAGTGTATAGAGACTCCCGAATGACGTAAGCTTGCCATTCTTACTTACTTTGAAATTCTTCATCATGTCTTTTTCTTTGACAAAACTCACCACTGGAACCTTAAGAGCTTTTGCAAGTTTTGCCGTATCAATAACATGAGCCGCGGATACAACAATAAGTTTTACAGCCTTACCGGCGCGCACAAGAAGTGTTTTTGCCACACTGGCAAGAGGAACGGCTGTTGTTGCCGAAAGATCAAAAGCCGTGAACACCTTTTTATGTTCAATAATAGTATGAGGAATGTTCTTCGCTCCTAACATGGAAAGAAGTTTTTTTGAAAGTGGCATAAGGTGCAAAATAGTAATTGATTATTTCACGTTTTTGACAATGGCAATGCCAAGCTCTTTGAGCTGACGTTCGCTTACATGCGCAGGGGCACCCATAAGCACATCTTGCGCGCGACCATTCTTGGGAAATGCGTAAATATCTCGAATACTCGGACATTCCCAGAGTACCATCATCAGTCGATCGACACCCGGAGCAATGCCACCATGCGGTGGTGCGCCATATTGAAATGCACGTATCATACCGCCAAATTTCTGATCAACATCCTCTTTGGCATATCCGGCAATTTCGAATGCGCGGTACATGATATCTGGACGATGATTGCGTATCGCACCGGAACTTATTTCAAAACCATTGCATACCAAATCATATTGGTATGCGAGAATTTCTTTTGGATCCTTCGTATTGAGGGCTTCCATTCCACCTTGCGGCATCGAAAAGGGGTTGTGAGAAAAATCAATCTTACCCTCCTCTTCATTCCAGTCATACATCGGAAAATCAACAATCCATGCCCACGCAGCTTTTTTCGGATCGATAAGCTTCATTTTTTTTGCTACTTCGCTTCGCACCGCACCTAATGAACGGCATACGACATCCCAAGTGTCTGCGCCAAAAAAAACAATATCACCGTCTTGCGCGCCGGTGTCTTTGATAATGTTTTGTGCAAGTTGATCGCCAAGATATTTCAAAATCGGTGACTGAAGCTCGCCCTCTTTGAGAGTGATATACGCCAAGCCTTTTGCGCCAAATACTTTTGCGCTTTCGGTGAGTTCATCGATATCTTTTCTGCTTAGCGAACTTCCACCAGGCACACGAAGCGCATGAACAACACCCTTATTCTGCACTGCGGATGCAAAAACAGAAAAACCGCAATCTTCAAGGAGAGCTGATACTTCCTTAATACGTAGGTCATAGCGAAGATCAGGTTTATCCGAGCCATATGTCGTCATCGCATCCCTCCATGCAATGCGCACGAATGGCGTTGAAATGACTTTTTTGTCGCTAAATTTTTCCGTAAGCTCAACCATGAGCGGCTCAATTGTTCCAAACACATCATCTTGCTCAACAAAACTCATCTCCATATCAAGCTGATAAAATTCTCCCGGGTGCCGATCTGCCCGTGGATCCTCATCGCGAAAACAAGGCGCAATTTGAAAATACCGGTCAAATCCTGCTACCATCAAAAGTTGCTTGAATTGCTGAGGAGCCTGCGGCAAGGCATAAAACATTCCCTTGTGAATCCTGCTCGGCACCAAAAAATCGCGCGCGCCCTCCGGAGAAGAATTCGTCAGTATCGGCGTTTGCACTTCAACAAATCCGTGAGTGTGCATATATGCGCGGATATGAATCAATAATTCATCGCGACGCAAGATAATATCTCGCACATGCCGACGACGTAAGTCCAAAAAACGGTACTGAAGACGGATATCTTCTCCCACCTCATGCTCTTGGTCTATTTCAAATGGAAGCGTTTTCGCCTCGCTCAATACTTCGAGAGTATCAACAACAACTTCAGTGGCACCACTCACAATATCTCTGCGTTCGCTTCCGGCAAGCCTTTTGGCAACAGTACCGATTATTTTGAGAACCCATTCGGATCGAACGGTTTGAGCTAGCGCAAAAGAGTCTTTCTGTTCAGGATGAAAAACGCACTGGGTAATTCCATATCGATCCCGAAGATCGATAAAAATAAGTCCGCCATGGTCACGCCGGGATGAAACCCAACCACACAGTGTTACAGTCTTTCCGCAGTTCTGATCGGTCAATTCGTTGCATGTATGTGTCCGAAGCATATCAAAAAATCGCACAATAATAAGTGTTCTTTACCTCAATCCTACCCCTTTTTTGGGAAAAATGCAATATAAACGAAACAAACACCCCTCCAGAAACAAGAACGTGCTATGCAAAGCCAGTTTGAATAAATTTTTTTCTCAAAAACGCAGTAAATGCCCTGATTTCTTGTTGTTGTTTTTCTATTTTATTTTTGATTTCATCGAATAATTTTTTCTTGTCATCATCGTCATGTACCACCAACTTCTTTGCCGAATCTCCATCAATCTCGATGCCGTGTCCGGTACCTGCAACCCCTCGTTTATACATAACGATCTTGCATTCTTTTTCCTCTTCTCTCTCTTTATAAAATTCATCTAGAAATTGTTGTAATTTTTTTAACTTTAATTCATCTGGCGGATACTCAAAACTCACCCATGGTGATCTCCATTCCATTGTTCTTACCTTGTTTCCATCTTGTTCTTGTGTATAAACAGCTCTGGAAAAATGTCCCTCACAAGACATATCGGTCATGATACCAAGGGTATTCAATCCTGCCACAAGCTCAGAGATTCCATCTTCAATGCTTTCATGATAGAGCTCAACTATCAATTGTTCTATTCTATCCCATATTTCACTCCATATTTTTTTTCGATATGCGGGATCGTTATATCTATCATCGTTCGCATATTCTTCCAATATCATGCGGATCCGATATCCAAATTTATTATAACGCGGATCGTCATCATAATATTGATCCTCATAATCATCGTCCAGCCAATTATTTTCTTCAATCGTCATAATGATTTTGTCGAAATTAATGAATAAAAATCAAAAAACTCTTTTGAACGAAGTGGACGGTCGCAATTGTTTTGTATAAATACTTGGACACGTCGAAAAAGATCCTTATGATCCGCCTTGCTTGCCACCTTGTTAAAACGCGTCAATGATTGTGTGCGATGCAATAATTGCAGTGATTTCGGTGCAGTTGACTGAAGTCCCAATATCATACTCAGCTTTGCAAGCGCAGCAATCCCTATCGCGCTCGCTTGACCGCTTTTTGCTTCTTCAAGGGTCACCAACACATCGCCAATCAGATGACAGAGCGCTTCATCGCTCTGGCCATCTTTCACAAGCTGATTTAACACTTCAAAGAAAAATTGTGCTGCCGAACATTTTTCCAATTGTTCTTTAACGGGAAGAAAGCGGTTGTGCATGGTTACACTTGCAATACGGTCAAGAGATTTCCCTCGCGCAATGCCACATGTCACGTGGCTGAGTGGTTCCAAGTTGCCACAAAGCTTACTACTTATCTTTCTTACTCCCTGTGCAAGCGCAACCATCCTCCCTTGTTCTTCCGTATACAGGTAAAAAAGGCGGTCGTATTCGCGGATATCCTCTTTACCAATAATAAAGCCGCGTACGGTATACGTCATACACGATCAAGCACTTGTTGTACGAGAAGCATGGCGGAAACAGCATCATCTCGTCCGTGCGCGCCTGCCCCAAGTAAATGGCCCGCTTCCTTTGTGGTAAAGCTCTCATCAACTTCAATGACCGGAATGGAAGTATTTTTTTGAATAACACCACTGAATGCTTTTACTTTTTCATAATGCGCTTTGTAAAGCTCTTTTGAAAATTCGGGAATACCGACAATGAGTGTTTGAATATTTTCGCTCTTAATAAGAGCATTAAGATATGTAATAAACTGGCGTTGATCAGAGCCGTCCACTATTTCCAATGGCGTCGCGATGCGCGTCTCATCATCGCCAATGGCGAGTCCGATTTTTTTTGTGCCGTAATCAATACCAAGATAACGCATATATCTTATGCTACACCGTCAACACTTCATATCCATCTTTAGTCACCGCAATGGTATGCTCAAAGTGAGCCGCGCGGCTTTTGTCCCGCGATCGCACTGTCCAACCGTCCGAATCGAGCGCCACGCGCCAATCTCCCGCAATCACCATCGGTTCAATGCAAATAACCATCCCCTCTTTCAATTCAATGGTTGGCAAGTGAGGATCGTCGTAGCAAAAAATAGGTGGGTCTTCATGAAGGGCTTTTCCAATACCGTGCCCCGTAAGATCACGAACAACACTAAATCCCTTCTGTTCACATATACGTTGTATGATACGCGAAAGTTCTCTTGTCTGAGCACCGGGGCGAATGCTATGTATTGCCTCTTCAAGAGCACGGCGCGTAGTAGCGACAAGGAGTGCATCTTTGGCATTCATCGGACCCACTCCAAGCGAAACAGCCATGTCAACATACAATCCGGTGCGTGTAGGATACCTCAAACCAATATCCAGCCCAACAATATCGCCAGCGCACAGCATGCGTTTTCGCGTTCCAATACCATGCACTACTTCATCATTCACAGATATGCATAACGTTGCCGGATAGGGAATGTCTTTTCTTGAACTCTGATATCCTAAAAAGGCGGGTTCAGCCCCCGCAGCGCGAATCTCTCGCTCGGCAAGCGCATCTAACTCATTTAATGCGATGCCAGGCTCTACATGCGAGACCACGTCTTGAAGAACACGAGCAAGTATCTGTCCTCCTTCTCGCATGATTGCGATATCTTTTTGTGTTTTTATGGTTATATTCATAAGCTAAACGACCCCATAGGGGCCGCTTATACTCTATCGAATTACACTTCTCTGGTCAATGTTACGGTGATTTTTTACAAAAATTCTTCGTAATCACGCATGGTGAGTTGAGCCTGTATTTGTTTCATGATCTCCAATACAACACTTACAACAATCAATAAGCTTGTGCCGCCAATCACAAGCGTACTTATGCCAGTGATCTGCTGCATGGCGATCGGTAATACTGCCACAAGCGCTAAAAACAGCGAACCGGGAAGATTAATGCGATTAACGATGAGCTGCAGATACTCGGATGTTGATTTGCCCGGCCGAATGCCCGGAACAAAGCCTCCTTGCTTTTGGAGATTTTCTGCAACCTGTTCCGGCTTGAATACAACTGCGCTATAAAAATACGTAAAACCGACAACAAGAAGGAAATAGATGATGCCGTAGAAGGTCGTATTATTGAAAAACGATATGGTCCCTTGCGCCGCATCGACAAGCCATTGGGTCTTCGCCCGGAGAAAAAACTGCGCAATCGTGGGTGGAAACAAGATCATTGATATGGCAAAAATAATCGGAATCACTCCCCCTTGATTGACGCGAAGCGGCAAGTATGTATCAATGCCGCCAACCAGGCGCATGCCACGCATCTGTCGCGCATACGAAACGGGAATATTGCGCTGTGCTTCTGTCATCAACACAACGAGAACAATGGTAACAATTGCAACAACGGCAAACACTGCGATATTCGCGATTTGAGTGCTATCAAACACTTGGATGGATTGGATCACTTTCGGCAAAGACGCAACGATACCGGCAAAAATGAGGAGAGAAATGCCATTGCCGATTTTTTTTTCTGAAATGAGCTCGCCAATCCACATAAGAAAGATGGTGCCACCCGTCAACGTGATAATCATGAGTGCAAGATTGAATGGATCCATGTGAGAAATAATGCGCGTCGGTGTATTCTGTAGCAATGTAATCATTCCATACGACTGCAGCAATGCTAGCGGAACTGCCAAATAGCGTGTATATTGATTTATTTTCTGGCGTCCGTATTCGCCTTCCTTCGAAAGATTCTCTAACGCCGGAACAATCATGGTGAGAAGTTGCACAATAATGGATGCGGTGATATACGGCGCAACACCCATGGCTACAATGGAAAAATTTTCCAACCCACCGCCGGAAAAAATATTCATCAAACCAAGCATTTGGTTGTTTCGAAAGAGTGCCTTAAGACTTTCGAGATCTACGCCAGGAAGTGGAATGGATGCAGCAAAGCGGAATATCACAAGCATCGCAAGTACAAACAATACGCGGTTGCGAAGGTCGGGAAGTTTCCAGATTTGCGTAAAAAACTTCAACATACGTCTTAGAGTTGAATTGTTCCCCCCGCTTTTTCGATCTTTTCCTTGGCCGTTTTAGATACTGAACAATCCTTGAATGTGAGAGATTTGGTGAACACTCCATCGCCAAGTATTTTTACATCAACACATTTGCTCCCCCGAGGAGATTTTACGATCCCTTTGCGGACCAGAATGCGTGGACTCACAGTCTCCCCGTTATTAAACTGCTCTTCAATTCGGGAAAGGTTCACGCTCTCGCATTTTGCATGAATACTTCTAAAGCCCCCGAGCTTTGGGATGCGGAGAACAATCTGTTTTATACCACGCGCCTTCAAGCCGTGGGATCCACCACTTCGTGCACGCTGCCCCTTAACACCACGCGTCGAATACGCACCATGGCCAGAGCCAAGTCCGCGCCCGATGCGTTTTGCCTTTTTTCTTGATCCTCGAAATGGTGTGAGTTGATGAAGTTCTGCCATATGTTTTTACACTTCTTCTTGATTCTCATTTTTTACCACAACAGTAGACTGTCGTTTGAGCGCTGATTGTTTTTTGATTGAAGACTGCAACAGTTGAAATGCGGAAAACAATGCCTTGATATTATTGATCTTATTTTTTGATCCGTACACTTTTGCGACAATATTGTGGATTCCTGATATTTCCAAAGCTTCGCGCACCGCACCACCGGCAACAATTCCCGTACCGGCAGGCGCCGGTTTGAGAATAATGCGCGCCGCCTTGAATTTGATGCGCAACTCATGTGGAATTGTTTCCTTCTCGACAGGAACCATTATCGTATCACGCCGCGCTCGAGTAATTGCCTTCGAAATAGCCAATGAAACATCTGCTCCTTTGCCAATACCATATCCGATACCGCCTTTCCGATTTCCGGTGACAACACACGCGCGAAATCGCATGCGCTTTCCACCTGCCATGACGCGCGTAACACGCGCAACCTCAATGGTTCGCTGGTCAAATTCTTGCTCTGCCGGTCGTGGACGTGATGATCCTCTGCGTTCAGCCATACATGCATTATTTAAAATTCAAGTCCTCCCTCACGAGCCGCATCTGCAAATGCCTTCACGCGGCCATGGTATTTATTGCTTCGACGGTCAAATACAATCCGAACAATGTGCTTCTTAGCCGCCCGTTCAGCCAATAGTGCCCCCGCAACTTGAGCCCGCTGAGTTTTTGTCCCCTTTTTCTGCTGACTAGAAAGTTCGTGCTCAGATACGGCGCATAGTGTAACGCTTTGTACGTCATCAATAAGCTGTGCGCCAATCGTCTTAATACCCCTATGAATCGCAAGACGTGGTATGTCGCGAGTACCCTTAATGCGTGCGCGAACACGCTTTGCGCGAAGAAGAGTTCTGTTGTTGTGAAGAGTGGGTCTCATATTATTTTGCTCCTGCCTTTCCTGCCTTACCCGCTTTTCTGCGCACAACTTCGTCTGCATATCGAATACCCTTGCCTTTATAAGGCTCAGGTTTTCGAAGGGCGCGGATGCGTGCAGCCGTTTGTCCTACAAGCTGTTTATCAATGCCCTTGAGTATAATGGTATTTTTTTCAACAAGAGCTTCAATGCCCTGTGGTAATGCCATATCTATTGGATGTGAATAGCCAAGATTAAACGTAAGTCCTTTGTCGCTTGTCGCAACGCGGTATCCTACACCTTGAATCTCTAATTTTTTTTCGAAACCTTTCGAAACTCCTTGAACCATATTAGTAATAAGACGCTGCCAAAGTCCCCAGAGTGCACGATGATCTTTGTTTGTCGGATCTGCAACTGTCACGCCAAGCGAAGAATCGGACTGCATAACACTTACCGCAGGATGAAGAACAGCATCAAGAACCCCCTTTGGTCCCTTGACGTTAATGTGCTTATCTACGATGGTAACAGAAACGCCCTGTTGAATTTCAATTGGTTGTTTTCCTATGCGAGACATACTATTAGCTTACTTCACAAAGCACTTCACCGCCGACTGAAAGTTTTTTGGCGGCTTTATTTGTTATAACGCCTTTTGATGTGGAAAGAATTGCTATGCCGCGATTATTTAAAACGATTGGCAAAAGATCTGCTTTTACATAGATGCGGCAGCCTGGCTTGCTTATCCTCTTTATGGTGTGAATAACCGGTATGCGCCCGACATACCTCAATGTAACATCAAGTGCCTTGCGCGCACCCTCGCCGATAGTGGCATATTCTTCAATATAGCCTTCTTGCTTGAGCACCTCAAGAATATCCTGCTTCATACGGGAAAAAGGAATCTCCACGCGGCCCTTACGGACCATGCAGGCATTTCGTATTCGTGTGAGTAAATCTGAGATTGGATCTGTCATCATAGGTGTTGAATATCAATTACCAGCTGCTCTTTCGAATACCGGGTATCGCACCCTGCATCGCAAGCTCCCTAAAGCAAATACGACAAATGTCAAACTTCCGCATATACCCATGGCGCCGACCGCAACGCCAACAACGCCTCACTTTTCGAGTCGAAAATTTCGGTTTGCGTTTTGATTTTGCTTCTTGTGCAGCTGTTGACATACTTATTTTGTATTGGACTTCTTGAAAGGAAAACCGAGATGAGTAAATAGTGCAAGTCCTTTTTCATGTGAATTGGCGGTTGTAGTAATATTCACCTCAAGGCCATGGATGCGTTCGAGTTCATCAGATTTCATTTCCGGGAATGCGATATTTTCCTTAAACCCTACATTACAATTCCCCTGCTTGTCAACAATACTCTCGTCAATGCCATGAAAATCACGTGTGCGGGGAAAAACAAATGTAAGTAATTTTGAGAGAAAATCATACATGCGTTTCTTTCGGAGCGTTACCTTCATCCCAACTACCATGCCTTCTCGAATTTTAAATGTTGCAATTGATTGCTTCGCTTTTGTTTTCACGGGACGCTGGCCGGTGATACGGGCAAGATTTTCCTCTACGGTCTGGATAAATTGGGCATCCTTCAATGCACGGCCGACACCAACGTTAATAGTAATTTTGGTAATGCGCGGCACCGCCAGACTATTTGCAAGTCCGAATTGCTTCATCATCTTCGGTACGATTTCTTTTGTATAGTATGTTCCGAGATCAGTCATAGTGTTATGCGCTGAGAAGCGCCTTACATTTCTTACATGAACGCTCTTTTTTCTTTTTGAATTCCCCTTCCAAAAGCTGGTATCCGACTCTTGTGGGACGCGCGCATTTGGGGCACACAAGCATCACTTTTGAAATATCCAACGGTGAGGGGAAATAAATCTTCTGTCCCTTTTCGCCGCCTTTCCGCGGTTTGATGTGCCGCGCAACCACATTCACGCCTTCAATGGCAACCTTTCGCTCTTCACGGAGTACGCGAACAACCTTACCGGTTTTTCCTTTTTCTTTTCCGGCAATCACTTTCACAGTATCGTTTTTACGTATTTTGAGATTATTCATAGAAGTAGGCTATATTACAGCACTTCTTGGGCAAGAGAAATGATCTTCGTAAATCCTTTTGCGCGCAATTCACGGGCAACGGGTCCAAAAATGCGGCTTGCAATCGGCTCCTTGCTTTTCTTGTCGATGAGCACAATGCCATTATCCCCGAAACGAACATATGTCCCATCTTTGCGGCGTGTTTCCTTTCGCGTACGAACTATAACGCCATGCCGTACCTCGCCTTTTTTGACTTGGCTATATGGCTGCGCTTCTTTGATTGCAACCGTGACGACATCGCCGATTCGCGCATAGCGTTTCTGGTAGCCACCGGTAACGCGGATACACTGAATTCTCCGTGCTCCGGAATTATCAGCTGGCGTTAGCATTGTTCGATGTTGGATCATAGTATTATAGTGTACTTGATGCCTTTACTGATGGTGCTCGTTTCTCCAGTAATCGCCATCGCTTCAATTTAGAAAGAGGGCGTGTTTCGCAAAAACGGACCCTATTGCCAATTTTACATTCATTTTTTTCATCATGAACAAGATAACGCTTTGATGAAACCGTTCGTTTCTTGTATTTTTGGTGTACTTTAGTGCGGTCAACGCGGACAACAATCGTCTTATTCATTTTTGCGCTGACGACTTCCCCTTCAAATTGGCGTTGTATTCGTTCGTGTGCCATAGAGCAATTATTAATGCGATTTCTTTTCTTTAAGAAGCGTCAAGATACGAGAAACGATCAGTCGCTTTTCGCGCAATTCCCTGACATCCTTCAGTTCTTTAACAGCGATGCGAAAGCGCAAGCCACGAAGCGACTCGCGGGTTTGAGTGAGAAGGGTTGAAAGCTCATGTTCTGTTTTTTCGCGCAATTCCTTGATTTTCATATAGTCGGATTAGTGTGCTCGCTTTACAAATGTTGTTTTGACCGCAAACTTATATCCCGCCAATCGAAATGCTTCTCGAGCCGCTTTTTCATCAACGCCTGACATTTCCAATAATACCGTACCTGGTCGCGCTATCGTAACATAGTGATCAACGGCGCCTTTGCCACCGCCCATCGTATTTTCATTGCCATGGAATGTGACCGGCTTATCGGGAAAAACGCGTATCCAAATCTTACCGCCACGCTTGACGAACCGCGCAATCGCCCGCCGCGCCGCTTCAATCTGACGCGCGGTAATCCAACATTCTTCAAGCGACTTCAAGCCGAAATCTCCAAAACTTACACGCGCTCGACTTGTCGCCGCATGATTTACATTGCGACTCCGCCCCTTATGCCATTTTCGATGTTTTACTTTTTTAGGAAACAACATATTACACTATTATTCTTTTGATCGCTTATCCTTTTCATTAAAAACTTCGCCTTTGTATATCCACACCTTTACTCCAATGGCTCCTGCCGCAGTCCGTGCAACGCCTCGTGAAAAATCAATATGCGCCCTGAGCGTATGAAGCGGGATTTTTCCCCAAGCAAGCGTTTCGCTATTTGCAATTTCTGCCCCGTTTAATCGGCCGGCAATAGTCGCTTTCACGCCAAGTGCGCCGCCTTTTTGGACGCGGTCAAGGGTTTGCTTGAGTACGCGGCGATACAACATGCGCTTTTCCAGATCTTCAATCATCTGCTGGACAACAAGCTGAGCATTGAGCATGGGTCGGTCGATCTCGAGAATGGAAATATTGAGAGCTATTTTCGTTGATGCAAAAAATGTCTGTTTGAGCTTTTTCTTCAGTTCTTCAATACCAGCTCCTTGGCGTCCGATAATGACTCCTGGTTTTGCCGAATGAATGACGATTGTGATGACATTCGGTGTCCGTTCGATTTCAATGCACGCAACCGAAGCCTTCTGAAGCTCCTTTTTAAGAAACTTCTTAATCAGCAAGTCTTCTTTGAGTACAGCACCAAATTGACCCGACTTGGCAAACCATTTCGAATCCCATGTCCACAAAATGCCTGTTCGAAAAATTCTAGGATTTACTTTTTGACCCATACATTATGATCCGCTTTTGCGATTGAAGAATGTTTTTACAAAACCTTTTTTGGCATGCAGTTCTTTCTTATCCGCATTCTGTTGATTGCGATGCTTACCCAGCCGCCTGGGATCCACGCTTTCAGGCACATGACCCTCGTGTTCCGCTTTCCCCTGTTGTGTGCTAACAGAATGCTTCTTTTCTGGTGAAAAAGTCGGCGCATCACCTAATATCGTACCGTCTGCGAGAGCTTTTGCACCGGATTTCTTTGTTGCCTTTTTCTTAGACATTCCTCCTTCATGCTCATCCAGCACAAGTGTGATATGACATGAATGTTTTCTGATCGGAGCAGCTCTGCCATATGCGCGGGCACGCCATCGCTTCAATGCCATGCCCTCATCTACGGCAATTTTTTTAATAAACATCATGTGCTTATCCAATCGAAAATTATGCTCAGCATTTGCTAATGCGGACATCACAAGTTTTACCAATGGCACGCGGCTCGCCTTCGCAAGAACATGGAGCCGTGCAAGCGCAATAGTTGCGTCAAGACCGCGGATCATATCCGCGACAAGGCGCACCTTCCGTGCTGACATTCTCAGATTACGTGTTTTTGCAATGACTTCCATACCTATGTGTTATTTTTTTGGTTGTTGCATGGTGCTTGAAGCGCCTTCGGACGCCTTCTGTGCAGACTTCTGCTCAATATCTTTTTGGATCTTGCCGCCATGACGAACAAACTTCCTCGTTGGAGAAAATTCTCCCAAACGGTGGCCAACCATCTGCTCGGTAACATTCACGGGGATATGGTTTTTCCCATTATGCACGCCGAACGTAAAGCCTACCATTTCAGGAATAATAGTGCAATCACGCGACCAGGTCTTAATGACGGTCTTATCACCTACCTTCACATTCGCCATTTTTTTGACGAGCCGCGGATCGACATACGGCCCTTTTTTGAGACTTCGAGACATATATTATTTCTTTCTTCGGCTTTTGAGAATAAATCTATTTGAAGCCTTCTTTGCTTTGCGTGTTCTCACGCCCAATGCTCTGCGGCCTTGAGGAGTCTTCGGACCGGTTAATCCGATCGGCTGATTGCCTTCACCTCCACCATGGGGGTGATCAACCGGATTCATGGCTTTACGACGTACTGACGGACGCCATCCCCTGAGGCGCATGCGGCCGGCCTTACCCCATCGGATATTCTGGTGATCAATATTACCCACTTGACCGATTGTTGCCATGCATTGTTGGGAAAACATCCGAATTTCTCCGGAAGGTAATTTTATGTGTGCCATGCCGGCATCCAGCGCCATAAGCGATGCGGCTGTTCCTGCAGCACGAATGAGTTGCGCTCCCCGATGAGGCACCAATTCCAATGCATGCACAAGCGTACCAACTGGAATATGTGACAATTGCAATCGATTACCCACTTTGATATCGATTTTCGACTGCGATGAAAGAATGGTATCCCCGACCGACAACCCCTGCGGAGCAAGAATGTAGGTCTTTGTGTCATCTTCATACTGCAATAATGCGATACGCGCAGAACGGTTTGGATCATATTCTATTGCAATGACTTGCGAAGGTGCATCATATCGCAAACGCTTAAAATCAATGATGCGATAGTATCGCTTTACTCCTCCGCCGCGATGGCGTACGGTAATTTTCCCCTGATTGTTCCGCCCGGCTCTTTGCTTTTTGATCTCAATAAGCGATTTTTCAGGACGATGTTTTGTGATAACAGAAAAATCCGCAACACTGCTTTTTCGCCTTCCCGGACTCGTTGGTTTGTATATTCGAACTGCCATATGGGTTATATGCCTATATCTACAGACACCCCCTTCTTAACGGTGATAATTGCTTTTTTCACCTTGCGTCGCACTCCCGTAATGCGGCCATAGCGCACTTCCTTGCCATCTTGTCTAATCACGGCAATTTTGGTGGGCATGACACCATAGACATTAAAAAAAGCCTTTCTAATGGATAGCTTACTTGCTTCTCGACTCACTTCAAATACATATTTCCCCGCAGTGCTCAATTGCATTGCCTTTTCCGTCAGAAGCGGCTGTTTCAAAATTACATTAGATGAGAGGGGAAATTGTTTCCACGTTTTCTTCTGTGCGCTTGGTGCCTTTTTCTCAATCGGTTTTGGTAGTTCGCCTTGCTCAATGGGAACAAGCGCCTCTTTTTTTGAAGCGCGAGGCGACTGCTGCGAATCAGATTGCTTTTTTTTGAATAAGGAAAATGCCATATGGTGATTACGCGTTCTTTCCGAAACGCTGTTCGATATATTCAAGGCTTTTGAGCGGCACAATGAGATAGCGCATCTGGAGCGTGGAGGTAACATTCAAACTTACTGCGGGTAATACATGTACATAGGGCACATTTCTGAGCCCGCGGTTCAACAATGCAGATCCCAGTGGGGATACAACACCGATTGCCGGATGTTTTTTATTCTGCTGCAGGATCGGGAGTTTCTGCAAAATCGCCAATGTCTCTTTTGTTTTTCCGCCCTGTGATGAAAGATCGTCCATCAGCAACAATCGCCCTTCGCTGACCTTTTGCGACAATACCATGCAGAGCGCTTTTTGGCGCGCTTTTTTATTAATCTTCAGGCTGTAATTTCTATCAGTTCGAGGTCCGAATGTGATGCCGCCCTTCCGCCATAATGGAGATCGGATGGAGCCATGACGTGCGCGGCCTGTTCCTTTTTGTTTCCACGGCTTTTTACCGCCGCCTCTGACTTCGCCGCGTGTTTTTGTTGAAGCATGCACCTTTCTCATATTTGCAGCTTGCGCGACAACCGCCATGTGCACAAGACCTTCTTTCATGGGAACACTAAAGATCGCCGGTTGCAATTCGCGTGTTGCGACCTTGCCGCCTTTCGCATCATAGACATCCAATACAATGGGTTTTTTCGTTGATTCATTCATATATTATTCCTGCGTCTCGCTTTCTGGTACACCTACACTCTCCTGCTCGAGAATGGTTTGAGCTGGAGAAGGAGTATTAGTACCTTTCTGGAAAGCTTGGGGTTTTTGCGAAACTATTGATCCTGCAGCACGGACAAGAACGAGGCTATTGAAACTGCCCGGTACACCGCCACGAACATAGATGAGATTATCCTCAAGATCAATTCTTGCCACTTCAAGATTTTTCACCGTTACGCGAGCATCTCCCATATGGCCGGCCATTCGTTTACCCTTGAATACATGTTGAACGCCGCCTGCTCCGATCGAACCAGGCATGCGTTCTTGATCTTTGTGGCCATGTGATGATTTCTGTCCATGAAAACCATGTCTTTTGACTACACCGGCATATCCGCGGCCCTTTGACCATCCAATCACATCAACGCGATCGCCTACGGCAAACATCGAGAGATCAATGCTGTCTCCGCGTTCGATATTGGAATGATCTGTCCGCACTTCTTTGAGTCGCCAAAATGAATATCCCTTCCGCAATGATGGCAAGTCTTTCAGATGGCCCTGAAGCGCTTTTGAAGCATGTTTTTTTTCACCATAACCCAACTGCAGTGCATCATAGCCGTCCTTTTCCTTTGACTTCACATAGGTAACGGTATTCGGAACAGCAATAATTGCCGTGACGGGTTGCACCTTGCCTGCGGCATCAAATAATTGTGTCATGCTCCTTTTTTTGCCTAAAATACATTTCATACGATTCTAATACAAAACCGAGCTTCAAGGACACTCGGTTTTGTCTTTGAAAACACTATTAGATTGAGAGGGGTCGTTTAATGTTCTTAACTCTGATGTCTCCACATTGCTTCGTATGCGTATGGACACTTCCCAAAGAAGGGGTTATCCATATCACGCGTGCAAAGTCTTTCTCAAAGCATTTTAATCTCAAGATACACACCTGCGGGAAGGCTCAGATTTGTCAGCATGTCAGTGGTTTTTGCCGTGGGGTCAACAATATCGATAAGTCGTTTATGAGTGCGCATTTCGTATTGATCACGCGCATCTTTTCTGATAAATGAAGATTTGAGGACGGTATACTTATTCTTCTCGGTCGGAAGCGGAATGGGACCATTTACGGTAGCTCCGCTGCGGCTTGCCGCTTCAATGATGCTCTGCGCAGATTGATCGATGATTTTGTGATCGTATGCGCGAAGCTTGATGCGGATTCTTGGCTTTTCATCCTTTGCCTTCGGGTCGCTCTTTGCTTTGGTTGTTTTTGGTTCGGCAGCCACAGTTTTTGAGTGTTAGTTGATAATCTTAGTCACAACGCCAGCGCCAACCGTAAGGCCGCCTTCGCGAATTGCAAAGCGTTGCTTTTCTTCCAATGCAACGGGAGCGATTAATTTAATGGTCATCTGAACGGTATCGCCCGGCATAACCATTTCAACGCCTGCAGGCAATGCGGTTATATCACCCGTCACATCCGTTGTGCGGATGTAGAACTGCGGCTTATATCCTTTGAAAAAGGGTTTATGGCGGCCGCCTTCTTTTTTTGAGGGAATATAAACTTCTGATTCGAACTCGGTATGCGGCGTGACTGATCCGGGTTTGGCAAGCACTTGACCGCGTTCCACATCATCTTTCTTGGTTCCGCGAAGAAGTAAGCCGGCATTATCACCCGCTCGGCCTTCATCAAGTGATTTGTTGAACATTTCAACGCCCGTAACAACTGTTTTCTGAGTATCTTTAAGACCGATGATTTCCACATCTTCATTCACATGAATAATGCCGCGCTCGATTCTTCCCGTCACAACAGTACCACGGCCTTCAATGGAGAAAATATCCTCAACGGGCATCAAAAATGGTTTTTCTGTGTCGCGGACCGGTTCGGGTATGAATTCATCAAGCGCCTTCATAAGATCCATGATTGGTTGTGAACTTTCAGGGTCATTCGGGTTTTGGAGAGCTTTGAGAGCTGAGCCGCGAATGATCGGTGTCGTATCACCGGGGAATTCGTACTTTTTCAATAGATCGCGTACTTCTTCTTCAACAAGATCGATAAGCTCCTTATCCGAAACCATGTCGACTTTATTCAAAAAGACAACAATCGAAGGAACGCCGACTTGGCGTGCCAGCAAAATGTGCTCGCGCGTTTGCGGCATAGGACCATCGGTTGCGGAAACAACCAAAATAGCGCCATCCATCTGCGCAGCTCCCGTAATCATGTTTTTGATGTAATCGGCGTGTCCGGGACAATCGACATGCGCATAGTGGCGGTTCTCGCTTTCATATTCAACGTGCGCGGTATTAATGGTGATGCCACGCGCTTTTTCTTCCGGAGCCGAATCGATTTGATCAACAGACTTATCGGATGCGATCAAGCCCTTCGCGCGGAGAACGGTCAAAATAGATGCGGTCAATGTTGTCTTCCCGTGGTCCACATGACCGATAGTGCCGACATTGACATGAGGTTTTGTACGCTCAAATTTTCCTGCCATAGTGTTGCTTTTATTATGAATTTATGATGATTGTGAGGTAAATGCGTTTTGAAGTATATCAGTTTTTTCGGGAGTGTCAACAAAAAGATCCTTCTGGCTTTCATGCCAGAGGGCTATCTGTGCGTTAATCTTATCGATAAGCCCTGAATCTGTCAAGTGGGAAACATGCAATTCACGTTCGAGTAGCATTGAACTGTATTTCCTTATATCCATAAGCACAAAAGATTTTTCCACATCTGCCACAATGCAGGTATCCCCTGTTTTTGCCACAATATCCATAATTTCACTAAGTCGCTGAGCATCCATAGCGCTATTTTTTTGCTAATACTGTCTCCACAACATTCCTGGGCACTTCAGCATAATGGTCGAATTCCATATTATAGCTTGCCCTTCCTTGCGTCATAGAACGAAGTTGCGTTGCATAGCCAAACATTTCTGACAAAGGCACAAATGCGCTGATGATGCGAACACCTGAACGCTCGGACATTTCACGGACTTGCCCACGCTTTGAATTGAGATCGCCGATGACTTCTCCCATGAAGCTCTCGGGTGTGATCACTTCGACTTTCATGAGAGGCTCCAGCAAAATAAGTCCCGCCTTTTTACATGCATCCTGAAATGCCATCGAACCGGCAATTTTAAATGCTGCTTCGGACGAATCAACATCATGATATGAACCATCGTATACGGTCACCTTGACATCAATAAGAGGATATCCCGCCAACACACCACGCGTTGTCGCTTCTTTGACTCCCTTGCCGATTGCCGGAATAAACTCTTTCGGAATAGCGCCGCCCTTGATTTCTTCTTCAAATTCAAATCCCTTGCCGGCTTCAAGCGGCTCCACGCGCAGCCAGCAATGGCCGTATTG
>OBEQ011061510.1_pt1 | contig 33351 bp, 33 predicted proteins | sample 1670901 | NCBI WGS metagenome assembly OBEQ01 (sample SAMEA104232315, study PRJEB22302) | groundwater metagenome | biome: forest; feature: aquifer; material: groundwater | place: USA | collected 2011-08-07 | depth 5.4 m | reverse complement strand
GTGGCGCCGTGAGCCTGCGCCACCGCCACCGTGCGATCCGTGGAGCCGTCATCCACCACCACCGTGTCAGACACAAGCTCGCGCGAAATCCGTTCCAGCACCCGCCCAATTTTTTTCTCCTCGTTCCACACGGCGATACACACGACCACCTTCATGTCAACGGCACAGGAGCCCCGCCTTGCCCCATGGAGCGTGCAATCGCCTCAAGAATGCGGACGATCCGCAAGCCATTCTGTCCATCGGTCCGGGGTGTCTGACGATGCTCCACGCACTCCACAAAGTGCATCGCCTCGTTCAGGAGCGGCTCCACCCGAGAGAAGTGGGGTACCGTCGCATCGCGGTCCCATGACTGGATCCGGAACTGTTCATAGGTCTCATAATCTTGGACGAGGGAAGCACCCTTGTCATACACCCAGAGGGGCGCGTCGAGCGAGACGTCGTTAAAAATCGCCATCTTCTCCGATCCGACGACCGTGAGCTCCCGGCGCTTCTGAGGGTCCAGCCAACTGACCTGGACGTTTGCCACGACGTGGTTGGGATACTCCAAGGAGATGAACGCCACATCCGCGCGCGCCGAGGCCAAGAATGCCCCGCCGGATGCGCTGAGAGAGCGGGGGGCGGTCCCATCCAGGAGGTAATCGAACATGGAGAGATCGTGGCTGGCGAGGTCCCAGATCACGTCTACGTCGGACCGGATCGGGCCGAGGTTGGTCCGGCGTGCGCTGAGATAATAGAGCGTTCCCAGCGTCCCCTGCTTGACGTACTCGTACAGTTTCTGAACCGCGGGATTGAACACGAAGACATGGCCGACCATCAGGATGCGCTGATGACGTTGGGCCAGCCGGACGAGCTCTTCGGCATGGGCGAGCGACGTGGTGAGGGGCTTTTCACAGAGGACGTCTTTGCCAGATTCAAGGGCCGATTTGGCGATGGCATAATGGGTGGCGCTGGGGGTCGCTACCACCACGGCCTGTAGCGACGCGTCCTTCCAGAGCTCGGTCAGATTTGTGGTCACGGCGACGTGGGGATAGAGGCGCTGCACCCGTTTGAGGCGCTCCGGATCGTGGTCGCAGCCCACCGCCAGCGTGACGCCTGGCAGCGAAGAAAACACGCGCAGATGGTTCATCCCCCATTGCCCGCACCCCACCACGCCAAGTCGGATCATGTCTCCCTGCCTCACCTCATCTACTTAGGCATCGCGCAGCGCGTACAGCACGCACCCTCGATCCTCAAACACCGGCTGGGTATAGACCGGACCGAACTGATCCCAGAGCCGCAGGAAGGCCTGCCATTCATCGCGCATCGGCGTGTCGCGCCGGGCAAAATCGCGCGCATACGGCCACGTCACCAAGACATGGGTGATGCCGCGCTCGCGCAGGCGCGCCGCCAGCGCCTGCGCGTCGGCAAGCGCGGGCCACCGCAGCCAGATCTGATAACTCCCATCACCCATCACATAGTCACACGTCAGATAATAGACTCGGGGATCCATCGTGAGGACCCGGCTGCCTGCCGGAAGCTGCGTATTGGCATGCTGCATCGTGGAGAAACTGTCCAGCCGTTCGCGCAAGAACGCCTCTCGTGACATCAGCCCCAATGCCGCGGGAATCCGCACGGACTGTTGCACAGCCAACAGCCCCAGGTTCACGACGGCGAACCCGCACATCACCCAGGCATAGCCGCGAGCCAGCCGGCTCAGCCCGTCCGAGGAAAGCCGCCACAGGACGTACCCGCCGATCATCGCCAGCCAGGGATACACCGGCGTAAAAAACCGACTCGCCTCAACGCCGCTCAGTGCGGCCCCACCGGTAAACGCGAGTGCAAAAGCCACCAGCCACCAGATCCGACGGTCTACCCGAGGCAGCGCGAGGAGCCATCCAACCAACAGCAGTCCTCCAGGACCTGGTGACAAGCGCCATCCATCAAACGCGGAAGGCCAGACGATGACCCGCACCAGTCCCGTGAGGGCGTAGGCCAGGTGCTGGATGAGCTGTCCGACGCCCGCCGGAGTCAGCGGGGAGAGATCGTTCCAGATGAGTCGTGGCGTCGTATAGGTCCACCCGACTGTTCGAACCGCCGTGACATGACACCAGGGGTCGGCCTTCGTCACCCAATTGTACAGCACCCACACGCTGCCTAATCCAAGCGCCAGACATCCGGCCGCCAGAATCGACTTCGCCGACCGTGTCTTCCCACGAGCGCGACACCACACCCACAACACCCGCCCGCCAAGCAGCAGCGCGAGCATCACCCCTGTGGCCTTGATCATGAGGGCCAGCCCGACGCACAGGGCGCACAGCACGAGCGAGCGATCCTGACCCTGGTGTTCCCACTGCAGCAAGGACCAGACGGCCAACATCCCCACCCACGTCAGGGCCAGATCCACGAACGCCCCAGCCGAAATCGTATTGACGATGGGAGTCGCATAAAAGCATACCACACTCCACAACCCCACCCGGCGATTGAACCAGTGGGTCCCGAGCTGATAGAGCAACAGGGCCGTGCAGCCACCTAAGAACCAATTGAGCAACGGACCGAAGACCTCGCACCGCCATGCCACCCCCACGCTGTAGAGCATCTGCATCAACAGCGGATAACACGACATAACGCTTCCCGTCCCATCCCACACGTGATGCTGCCGGACGAACAATTGCGGCAGGCCGAGGTGGTAGACAAGCGTATCAAAAAAGGTGGGGGGAGCCAGCGCCCCGACGAATTGGAGCAGGACATGCGCCGCGAGCAACACGACGACGAAGCGCTCAAGGGTGGTCCAACCCTGTAGGGGACGGTTGGGAGGTGGAGTCCGGACGGGGAGCGAGGAAGCACGAGGCGTCAATCCGGTGATCAGGAGCCAGGCGACGCCCATGAGCGCAAACGCCCATCCGGTGAACTGGCGGAGCAACCCAAGGGCCAGCACGCTCAACCCCAGACAGCCCACGCCGCAGGCAAGCGGCAGATGCCATCGCTCGATCGCCGTCGGCGCCTCGTGCACGAGCCGGCTGTGACGGAGGACCATCGTCCCCACGCGCCAGGCAAGCCCGACCACTGCCGCCAGGAGCGCCACGCTCAGCGCGGCTTTCCCCAGTTGAACCAGCAGACTCATCACTCGTCCACCGTCACAATAGTTCCAGCCACGAGCGCCCCATGCTCGCGCCACAGGGCCTGCCAAAAGTGGCTGCTAAACGCCAGCAACACATAGAGCGACCAGCCCAGCGCGAGGGCTCGGCGAAGCACGTCAAGCCGCATCAGCACCAGCCACCTGCTCCAGCACTCGCAACCGCTGGAGCTCAACGGTCTCCCAGCGAAAGCGCTGCACCTGCTGGAAGCCCTTGGCGATCATCTGCTGGCGCAACGGCTCATCGGTGAGTACTCGCTCCAGGGCTTCGGCGATCGCTCGTGGATCACGCGGATCCACCAAGTAGCCTGCTTCGCCGGCAACTTCAGGAAGGGCCGTGGCTGTCGAGGCCATCACCGGCACACCACAGGCCATCCCCTCGACGACGGGAAGACCGAAGCCCTCCTTCAGGGAGATGAGCGCGACGACGCCGGCCGCATTATACAGATCCACCAACTCCTCATTCGCTGTGATCCCAAGGAACCGGATGTCTGCCGCCAGCCCGCGCTGCTGAACACCATGCCGCAGTAGCTGGGCATGGCGGTCTTCCCTTCCCACGAAGACAAGCCCATGGCGACGCCGCAAGCCTTGGGGCAACAACGCGTAGGCCTCCACGAGCCGTGAGAGATTCTTGTAGGGCAGAAAACTGCCCACGTACAGGACATAGCCGGCGGGAATCCCGAAGCGCCCCTGCACCCGATGGGCGCTCTGGGTCCGGTCGAGGGGGCGAAATCGCGGATGAACACAGTTCGGCACGACGTGGACCCGAGCCGCATCAACCACGCGCCGCTCCAGCAGGGTCTGCCGAACGTACTGAGAGACGGCGATCACCGCAGTGGCCCGTCGCAGCATGAGACGGTACTGGGTGCGCTCCAGCAGGGCTCTCGGACGGTGCGTATCGAGGACAAACGGATAGAGATCGTGCACCGTGACGACGAGGGGACAGGAGACCGCGTACGGGCCTTTGTGGTAGGGAGAGTAGAACAGATCCACTCGCTCCGTGCGGGCGGCCCGGGCCACGATCCACTGATCCCATACCAGGCGGATGCGCTCCGGCAGCCGCCGCGTCGCAAACTGGGAGGGCAACCGCTCCCAGTCCGTCCATTGATTGCCGAACAACACCAGCTCATGACCTGACGGATGCTGCGCCACGAAGTCTAAGAAGTTGCACAGGTAGCGCGCAATCCCTGTCCAGGTTCCCTGCCGAACCTCCCGCACATCGATGCCCAGGCGCATCCTGCTGATTCAGTCACGACGAAGCCAGACGGTCGACAGGCCAAGCGGTGTGGCGATAAAGTGCGTGTCAAGGAGCCGGCGAACCTGCGGATCGTCGAACACCTCGCGAAAAAACCTCCCCTCGTTCCAGACCGGACTCGTCACAATCGCGGCTACCCGAGGATCCCTCAAGGCCGCAAGGAAGCCATCCAATTCCTTCACGCGGTGGGACGGATACTCAGACCACGGGAGCCCGGCGATGAAGAGGACGTCTTCCGGGGCCACCAGGCTGGAGCCTGGACGTTGAGCAGCCACCTGCGTCAGGCGCCCGGCCAATTGCCGCATCTCCGTGACATTGCGCCCGTAGATATAGGTCGTGCTGTAGGGCGCGTACCGCTGCTGCCACGCGAGACCGACGTTCCAGACGATCGCGCTCACCAGCGTGGCGATCATCCACCGTTGAACGATGGGGCGGCTCCGCTCAAGCCGCACCACCAAAGCCATCAGCATCGCGTACAGGCCAAGGAACCCCACCAACTGCCAGACCAGGGCAGGCGCGCGCGACGGCTCAAGGATGGCGGCCAGACGGACGCGGTAGTTCCACCAATAGAGGGGATCGAATCCGACCCCGACGGTCAGCCCGACCGCCACGCACGCGACCGCCAGGGTGATCAGCCGTGGGCGGCTCATCCTGGCCGCGGCGGAGGCCACACAGACCGCCGCTAATGGAACCCAGGGCACGTGGTACTTGGCGAACCCGAACATGGTCCCGCCGATCAGACAATATCCCACAAGCAGGATCGTGGCCACCAGCCAACAGAGATCCAGCGTCTTCAGATTCCTGCGGGACTTCCATACCGCGAGCCTCGACCACAACCCCAATCCGAAGAGCGCCAGCGTGAACGGGCCGATCCACAGTCCGACGCGAACGCATCGGTTCAGCAACGCGACGACAGGCGGCAACCACGTCCGATAAAACTCGCTGGTGAACGCCCCGACGGTCCGACCAAACACGGCTCCATAGGGCAGGTCAAACGCGTGGGCATACCACCACCAGGCGCCAAGAAACAGCCCTCCCCCAATCACGACCAGCCACACCGTCACGCGGAAGCCCAGGCGCCATTGACGCTGAAGGGCATACCACAACCCAACCGACACCGGTAACGCCAGCGACGTGGTCATCTTCGCCCAGAGATTTAGGAAGAAGCAGCCGGCGATGCCCACCAGCCATGGGAGAGTGGGCTGTGTCGCCCTGAGGAGAAACGTCACCAGAAACAGCAGGATGAGCGACGGTAAGATCGTGGTGTCGATGTCCAGGATGGTCGACCCCTGCACCAGCAAGGGGTGAGTCGCCATGCCCAGCCACACCCAGGGCGTCATGTTGGGGATCTGTTCTTCGTGAGCGACCTGGCGGCACAGACGGGCCGCCAACAGGAAGTTGAGCAGGACGCCGACGACCCCGAGCACACGAAGGGCCTGATCCCGCAGGCCGCCGAGATGATACAGCCCGCGTAGGAGGTCAAAATAGAACGGCGGGTGCCACATGCCGAACTGTCCATACCGAGCAGCAGCGGCATCCATGGCAAAGACGGTCTCATCGATCATCAATGGCTTCTGTAGAGCGGGCCAGGCCAGCAGCAGATACAGAGCCGCACACCCAAGGAGGATCACCGACCTCATCGCCGTCGGCATCTGCGGCGGACAATCAGGCGCCACATGCCCCAGCGCGTGCCGCGATACCACAGGACAAGTCCGATCATGCGCAGGCCGACGTAGATGGCTCGGTGGAATTGGCCGGTGATCTTGGATTCCCCCACGCGGTCGCAATAATTCAGCGGGATCTCGACCATCGGGACCTTGTACAACAGCGCCAGGATCATCATCTCCGGCGAGAAATGAGACCCCCCGACGGTGAAGCGACGTTGGATCTTGCGCAGCGCCCGGCGATGGATCAGGCGCATGGTGCAGCCCATGTCGGTGAGGGCCGGGCCGTTAAAGAGCACCTGCAAGAATTTCGCCACCGCCCAGTTGCCCCACTTCAAGAACAGCCCCATGTTGGCCCCTTCCCAGATGAACAGGCGCGAGGTGCGGGTACCCAGGACGAATTGGAAATCGTCCGCATACGCCAGCAGCTTCAGGACGTCCCTTCCCAGGAAGGTGCCATCCGGTTCGGCCAGGATGATGAGGTCGCCCGAGGCTTCCCGCAGCGCCCGCCGGCAGGCGTAGCCATAGCCCTGCCGTTCCTCCCGGACGACCCGCGCCCCGGCGCGGGATGCGACCTCGGCCGTCCCGTCGGAGGAGTTGTTGTCCGCCACGACGATCTCATCCACGATCCCGACCGACTGAAATTCCTGGATCGCCCGGTCGATGTGCTTGGCTTCGTTATACGCCGGAAACACCACCGACAGCCGCTTACCCTGCCACATGGACCGGCTCCGCGCGTTTCTGGGCCACCATCCAGATCGTGTCGTAGAGATTGAGGCGTGCCAGCCGAAACAGGAGCAGGCACGCCCAATAGAACGCCGTGTGAAGCGCCAGCATCAGTCCCGTCGCGGCGTAATAGGGATCGAGTGACTCCTCTACGACACAGAAGCCGAGACGTTCCAACGCCCGCCGCAGCACCTCAGGGGTAAAATGGGACATGTGGATCTCATCCAATGAGCCGTCCAGCGCGAGTCGCGGAAGCCCCAGCTTGCCGATGTGACGGAAGCGTGTGAGACCGAGACACCTGACCCAACGCTTCACCTGCGTCCGCAAGGATTGGAGATCATTCGGGACGGCGATCACCAGCACCCCGCCTTCATGAAGCAACTGCCAACACCGCGCGAGTGTCTCGCCGGGATCCGGCACATGCTCCAGGACGTGAAAGAGCGTGATCGTCTCGAAGGCCTCCGCGGCGAAGACGAGGGCTTTGAGCCGGCCCTTCGTGAGGGTGAGGCGGTATTTCTGCCTGGCGATGGCGACCGCGCTCTCCGACACCTCGGTCCCCTCCACGGCGGCGTACCAGGCCTTCGCGTGGTGGAGAAACTGTCCAATCCCGGCGCCGACATCCAAGAGGGACCCCCCATCCTGGGGCCTCGGCATCTTCTTCAGGCGGCGCCTCCACAGCCTATCCCATGCCCCCTCCTGAGCCATCCATGGATCATACTTGGAGGCCTGAGAATAGAATCGCATCACCTCCGCCGACGAGGGTCGCGGACTATCAAACACGTGCCCGCAGGAGCGACATTGACAGATCGCGCAATCCGGATCCAGCATCACCAGCGCGTCGCTGTCACAGAGTGTGCAAGTCTGTACGTACTCGACATCCATGACGCGCCCGGTCGCAACGCGAATGTTAGGGTTTCACCGCCCGCACCACATTATGGGCACAGAGACACCGAATGAGGGGCAGACGTTCCACGCACCACTCCATCGCCTGAAAGAACCATAGCAGTACCGGAGGAGCAAAGTCAGGGACCAGTCCCATGCGACGAGCGTCAATCCGCGCCATCCCCAGACGGCGCAGGTCCGCCAGGAGCTCCCGCAGAGGAACCAGCCGGGTCGGTTCCTGGTCCTGCGGCAGCCGCTTCATGAAGAATGGCCAATACGGGTTCAGGGGGTTATGATCCCACAGGAGAATCCACCCGCCTGGCTTCACGATCCGCACCATCTCCCGGATCGTCGCGCGAACCGATTCCGGTTGCCGGATATGGTGGAGCGCCGCGATACAAATCGCGGCGTCCACGCTGTTGGACGCGACTGGAAGCTGGGAGGAGACGCCGTGCACACAGGGGATGGTATGAGTCCCTCGGCATTCTCTGAGCATACCCATCGAATCATCGATGCCGATCACGTCAAACCCGGTCTCGCGCAACGCCACCCCAAGCAGTCCCGTGCCACATCCCACATCCAGAATGAGGCCGCGCTGGAGATGGCGACGGATGAACGCGATCCGTTTACGAAGATAGTGGTCACGGACATGGGCGGGAATGGTCTGGTCGTACACGGCCGCTACGTGGTCCATATGCGTCATGGGAGCCGCTCTGTCGATTTCCGAATCAGCCACACGAGCAAGGCCCCGAGCGTTAGATGAGCCAGCACCGCGGCCAGGGCGACGCCTCCCGCCTGCCAGTGGGGAATCCAGGCCAGGTCCAATCCCACCTTGACCACAATGGCGAGCAGCAGCACGCCGACCACCTGGAGCTGTTGTCCGACCGCGACGAGGTAATGGAACAAGACGGTGGTCAGGCACTCCAGCCCAAACCGCCACGCGAGCACCTGCAAGATCGGCGCGGACGACAGGTACCGCTCACCCCAGATCAGTCGCATGGCGGGATGCGCCAGGAGCGTCAGACCCGCCACGGCTGGCACGGCCACACCGGCCGCCAGTCGCAACGCTCGACGAAGACGGGAGGTCGCGTCAGACCGGTCGCGCAGATCCATCTTGGCAAAGCGTGGATACAAGGCTGCACTCAGATTCGCCGGGATGAACATCAGCGCCGTCACGACGTACAAGGCTGTCCCGTAGCGCGCCACCGTCGCGGAATCGGTCAGGGCGTGCAGGAGGGGAATATCCACGTATCCGTAGACGAGCGAGGCAGCGAAGAGGAGCGCAAAGGGCCACGCCTGCCGGACCCTCTGGCCAAGCTGGTCGAAGGCCTCCCCGGTCCATCGGACAGGAAGCAGGCGCGTGGCCACCCACCACCATCCGACCAGGACGCCGAGGAGACTGGCGCACGCCATCCAGGCCACCACTCCAGTCAGGTCCGCCCCCCATCCGAGAGCAAGCGCCGCCGCGCCAAATGAGAGGAGTCGCTGACCGACTCGCAAGGCTGCCACCACATCCAGTCGCTCCAGTCCATTCGCCACCGCTCCAAGAAATCCGTGCAGGGAATCCGCAGCGACCATCACCCCCACGAGGACCGCCGCTCCCTGGAGGGGTGCGGCCACTCCGCCGGCCCCGACCACGACTCCTAAGACGGCCATCATGCCCATCGCCAGCCCCAGTTTGAGCAGTCCCAATACCGGAACCAGCGTGGAGGCGCTCGACCGACATTGGGCGATTTGGCGCGTCACCAACAGCGACAACCCACCATCCGCGATGGCCTCAAACAATCGGCCAAACGCCATCAGGAACACGAATTGTCCGAAGCGCTCAGGGGGCCAGGTGCGTCCCAACAGCACCGTGGTCGCAAACGTCAGGAGATTCGCGGCCAGCGTCGCCAGACTCAGTCGCAGCACGTCCCTCGCCACATACGCGATCGGCACGCCTTCCACGGCGTCGCTCATCGCTGTTTAACGGCCAGGGGTCGGAGGAGGGCAGACCTCATCGGAGGTCGGGGGGGAGGCGGGTGAGGCGAGGGGAAGAGGAGAGGCAAGGCCATGACCATCCCAGCCAACAACCAAAATGGCTCCATGATCCGCACGATGATGAAGATGTTCCCGGCAAACGAGTGGACGAGCAGCCCCACCAACCCAACGAGGAATCCCAAGCTCAAGCCCTTCGCCAACGGATCGTCGATTGTCTTGAAGATGCGGTACGTGTGCACGAAGATGCACCACCGAACCCAGAGGTAGGTGAGGAAGCCGACGATCCCAAGCTCGCCGATGACCAGCGCGTATTGTTGGTCCACAATCACCCCCAACCCCGTGACCCCGAATCCCAAGACGGGATGCTGCTTCCACTTCTCGAAGATCCATTCCCAGACGATGACGCGCTGCGCCGCGGAGGGAGACAAGCGCATCCCCACGAACTGCAGCGAGCCGCGTGGATCGAACGTGCTCGCCAGGCGCTGAATCACCGTTGCCGGCAAGACGGCAGAGGCAACCAACGCCCCCAAAAGCAAGAGGCTGAAGAGCACCAGCTTGTGTCTCTGCGACAAGAGGCACAAGGTAAGGAAGGCCGTGAGGAAGGCCGCGTATCCTCCTCGAGAGTACGTGTACAAGAAGGGCGGCAGCAGCCAGACAATCAACCCGATGGGCAGCAGCCGCCACAGCGCCCGCGGCGCATACAGGGCTACGCCGGCACAGGCAGCAATGATGACCAGGAAGTAGCCGGCCAGCGTGTTGGGTTCGGGCTTGTCTTCAAACGGCGCCGTCAGCCGCTCCAGCCCACCGAACTGGACGATCTGCCAATACGCGTAGATCCCAACCAGGAACGCGGTGAGGAACAGCGCTTTCAGGAATAGCTCGATCTGCCGCGGCTCCCGGACGACGTTGGCCACCATGAAGAAGAGCAGGAAATACTCGAAGTATTTCAGGAAGTAAAAGAAACTGGCGGCCGGATTGGTCACCGAGCCGTTGACGATCCCCCACCCTGTCGACACCACGCCACTGAGGATAAACAAACCCAAGGGAAGATTGATCGGGGTCCCACGAAGCACGCCGAGCTCCTTGTTGATCGCCAGCTTTGCCAGCCAGGTGAAGAAGACCACGCCCAATAGGAGATCGTCGAACCGCAGGACGACGGCACGCTCCGGCAGGCCTGCCAGCCGGATCTCCGGCGAGAAGAGCATGGAAAAAATCAGGAACACCATCGCGGCATTGGTGCTGATGAGGGTCAACAGGAAGACACTGCCACCCAGCACCAACACGATCAGGGTAATGAGACCGGGGTCATGCATCAGGAGACCGTGGCCACACGCACGACCATACGGACGTCAACCGGTTGGAGGGGTGGAGGAGACAGGTTGTGACTCTGCCGGCTTCTTGGCGTAGGCATACCGCTGGCGATAGTAGTAGTAGTCGCGCGGCTGGGTTTGGACTTCGGGGCGCACGTGGTTCAACACCACCCCCAGGAGTTTCGCCCCGACGCTTTCGAGTTGAGTCTTGGCTCGCAGCAACACCGCGCGCGAGATCCGACCCACTTCATAGACGAGCACCACCCCATCCACATGGGGGGCAAGCAAGAGACTATCGGCGACGGGCAGGAGCGGCGGGGCATCCACGAGGATGACGTCAAATTGCGACCGCAGGGTCTGCAGCAAGTCCTGCATCGCTTTCGACCCGATCAGCTCGACGGGATTCTCTGGAAGTTGACCGGTGCTGATAATAAACAAGTTCGACAGATAGGGATTCTTCACCGCCTCCTCATAGCCGAATTTCCCAAGAATGAAATCCGATAGGCCTCGGATCGCCCGCTCCTGAGGAACGGCGCCGCGGAGCAGCTCGGCTAAACCGTTCTCTTCCCGCGAGAGCCCAAACGTCCGATCCAGCTCCGGCCGGCGCAGGTCGCTGGCGACCAGCATGGTCTTGGCGCCTCCCTGAGCGATCACGATCCCCATATTGCTCAAGACGGTGGTTTTGCCTTCCCCAGGCCCGGAGCTGGTCACCAGGATCACCTTCCGCTCCGGTGAGAGCTTCAGATTGGTCCGCAAGATCCGATAGGCTTCGGAGGTGATGGAGTTGGGCGCATAGTGCGCATGGAGCGCCAGGCGATCGTCTCGCCCAACCCCCTTGCGCGGCTTGAAAAACAAGGAGGGCTTCGAACGCAGGAGCCGCAGCCGGCGCTTGAGCTGGTTCATCCGATCCTCCCGCTTCTCCTCGCGAGGGACATGCGGAATCACGGCCAGCACCGGCAGGTTGAGGAGAGTCTCCACATCTTCGATGGTGCCGATGGAGGTATCCGTCGTTTCCATCACAAACGCCAGGACGCACCCCAGAATCGTGCCGAGCAGCAATCCAATTGCCAGGCCAAGGGGTTTTCGGGGACTGATGGGGGCTGCGGGGATGGAGGCTCGTTCAATAATCGAAGCGTCGGGCACCTTCTCCGCTTCCGCAATGCGGGCTTCCTCCAACCGTTCTCGAAAGGTCCCGTACATCTTCTGGTTGATGTCGAGCTCGCGCGTTAATCGGGCAAACTCCAGCTCCGCCCTGGGAAGGGCCCGGAGTTGCGACTCCATCTGCGCGATCTGGGCTTTCAGACGAATGATGTCCGGATGCGCATCGGTCAGGCGAGGCGCGAGGTTGGTCAGTTGGGCTTGAAGATCGGTTACGCGGTTTTGCAGGACAACCCCCATGCCGGTGGCGGTCCCCTGTTCCCGCATCTGCCTGACCGCCTCTTCAGCCGCCCTCAGCTTGATCTCGGTTTGGACCAGCTGTACTTCGACAAATTCCCGGACCTTCCGGGCCTGCTTGTTGTGTTCTCTCAGGTTGGCTTCGATGTAGGCCTCGGCCGTCAGGTTGGCAAGCTGCGCGACGCGCTGAGGGTTGGACCCGGTCGCCGTGATCTGGATGATGTTCGTCTCCGTAATCGGTTGGGCTTTGACCCCCCCGTACACGTCATCGACCAGCCGCTGGAACTCCACCGGATCGCGCTCGGCCACACCCGGATGCAGCCGGCGCGCGACCCCTTCGGCGACCAAACGGCTCTCGATCACCCGGGATTCGGTCGTGATGGGATTTTGGGAGTAGGGCTGAAACCCCTCAAACATTCCCGGCGTCATCATCTGCGGCTTTTCCAATTTAATCTTGGCCGAAGCCTGATAGACGGGCACCTGTCGTTGCAGATAGAACGTCGTCAGGAGGAGGAGCGCGACGATCGATCCAACCACCAGGCGATACCGCTTGCGCAAAATGCGCCAATAGTCAGACAGGCTGAGTTCGTATTGGGCCATTAAAACCAGTGATGAGTGATGGGTGATGGGTGATCAGGACAAAACGTCTCATGCGACGCGAAGCGCGTTGACGCTCCTCATCCTGCATGGTATGCTTTACAGAGAGTCACAATGCGAACCCTCTGGCTCATGCTCATGAGTGTGGTTATCTGCATGCCGATCAGCGCTGCCGCGACTGACGACCTGACCAAAGCCCTCGTCCCGACGGATCCCCGCACCCGGTTAGAGTCGGCAACAGGCATGGTCTACGGCTCCACCTACTCACCGCACGAGCAGGATGGGCAACCGTCTGAATCTGAAGCCACAGAACTCTCTCCTGAATCCGGTCTTGGTGGGGGGCGGTTCGGCGACCTCTACAAGGGCCTGCGCAGCTCCCTCTATGAACCCCCCGGCCAGTCTGGCGAGGACGCCTCCGCATCTGCTGATCAAGTTGAGGACGATCCCTTCTCCACCTCAGTCAGCCCCATCCCGCTGGGCAAGCCTGAGCAACGAAACGGGGTCTGGTACGAAGACGACCTCCACCGTTAAGCGCGTTACTTTCCTGCCCGCAGTCGATCCGACTTGGTGATCCGCGGATCAGCCCCAAACCCCGTCGCGATGCTTTGACCCACCAACACTTCTCCAATGGTGGGATAGAAGTCATCCATAAACTCCAGGATGCTGTTGATCTGCCGCTTGGGGACGAAGACGATGTCGTTGGGCTGCAGGCGGACATTTTCCTCCATGTTCCCACGCGAGAGCAGCTGCTCAAGGTTCAGCTTGGCGATCTGCGGCTGCGCCATGCCTCCCCGGATCAACATGACGTTGTCCTTGACGGCATGCTCTTTGAACCCTCCGGCCATCGCCACCACATCCAGCACCCGTCCATCGCCGGTCGGGATGTAGATCCCTGGGGTGGACACTTCGCCAAGCACGATCGTCTTGGTCCCTCCGAAGCGCCTGATCGCCAGGGAGACATCCGGAAACCGCACATAGGCTTTCAGGCGCTGGGTGATGATCTGATCGAGCTGGGTCAGATTCAGACCCGCGGCATCCACATCCCCGACGAGCGGGAACGACAGCCGCCCATCGGGTCTGACGATGACATCGCGGGTGAGATCGGGTTGCTGCCAGACAAAGACTTCCAAGACATCGCCGGGGCTCACCAGATACTCCTCCGCCAAGGGTTTCTGCGGAAGGAGATTGAACTCCGCCGCGCCCTGAATGTGCGGCTTGCGACTCGTCAGGCGCGTGTGGAGGGTCGCGATCGCCTGCCGAATCTGGGCATCGTCAGGATCCGCCGTTTGGGCGTTCTTCAAGAGCGCCAAGGCTCGCCGCAGATCCCCGTCTCGCTCGCTCGCCGCGGCCTCCGCCATGAACTGGGTTTTCTTGGCGAGGCGTTGCCGGTTTTCTTCAGAGAAGCGCTGGGCTTTGGCGAAGAGTAACTTGGCTGTGCGGTTGCGAGGATCGAGCTCGAGAGCGCGCTCGGCGTAAGCCAGGGCTTGAAATGGCTGATGAGCGGCCAGAGTCGCCTGGGCCTGCGTGGTGTGCCATTGGCTCAGGCGTGTGGCGTTTTCGCCTGCAACCGCCTCTTGTTGCGAGAGGAACACGGCCTGTCGGAGCACCTCGGCGGCTTCTTGATACCGACCTTCATTGGCGAGCTGCTCGCTCAGTTGCTTGTAGCGTTCCACGTCATCGGCCTGCGCAGCCAGCATGCCGAGGAGCCCGAGCGCATAGCCTCCCAGACTTAGCAGTAGTCGGCGCGTGCGTCTTCTCATCGGTGCATGAGCCGTGGCAGAAACACGACACACCCCACGATGATGGCCCCAACACAAGAGAGCAGCACCGCTCCCGCGGCCACGTCTTTGATGCGCATCAGCTCCTGCCGGTGTTCGCGGGAGATGCAATCAACCAGGACCTCCACCGCCGTATTCAGGAGTTCCGTCATGAGCACCAGCGTCACCGTCAGGCAGACGATCAACCATTCGGTCGCACCCACGCGCAGCCACCCTGCCAGGGCAAGTGCCGCCAGGCCGGCTCCGAGATGAATCCGCAGGTTCCGCTGGCTCTTGAGCGCATACCACAAGCCCTGGGTCGCGAATCTCACGCTGGTGAACAACGTCCGTTTCGGCATGATCTTCGACATCAGTATGATATACTCTTCAACACGCAGGACACAAGTTCGCCCTCAATGCCTCAGGCACGGATTCCGACAACCATGACCGTTGGCTGGCGATGGGCTGTGGTCGCGTGCCTGCTCACCGCGTGCAGCCTTTCCTCCACGGCGAGCCTGGCTGAAGAAGTCAAGGTCGTCATCGGATCCGGCCAGTCGATCTCACTCGACCAGCTCACCAAGGAAGTGCTGATCGCCCGCGACCGGTATGCCAAGGCAAGCGGCCCCGAGCGCCAAACGCTCGCCAAGAACCTGCAGCAGCTCGTGAGCCAACGCTGGGCAATCCTCAAGGCGACCATTGCGATCGACCCGGCCATCGTGCTGCGAGCCGCCCTGCCGGAAGGCATCTACGACACGATGCCCCCCGACGTCCAACCAGCCCTGGAGCGTCCGGTCAGCCTGGAGGGCGTCATTGAGCCTCTGCGCGGGAGTGCACCGGGTGCCACCGAGCGCTTTCCCTATCAGCTGCGCGATCGCCTGGGGCGCGTCTGGCGCCTCGCACTGGCGGGACCGGCGCCGAGCTTTGCGCCCGGCTCCACCGTCAAGATTACCGGGACGCAGCTTGGTGAGATCGTGGTGTTTCGCGGCGAGGACCTGAAGGGACTGTCCCGCTCCGGCTTTGATACCCAACCGCCCCAAGTCGTCCTCGACGCGCCCAGGCAAGGCGAGGCGCTCAGCGGCACGGTCACCCTCCGCGTCAGCGCGACGGACAACGAGCGCGTGACCCAGGTGAGGGTCACTAAAGACGGGACTCTCATCGGCACTGATGAGACGGCTCCGTATGAAGTCAGTTGGGACACGCGTCGAGACGCTGATGGCCCGCACACGCTCATCGCCAGCGCCTCCGATCCGGATCTCAACCTTGGCACGACGCCACCGGTGACCGTCATCGTGGATAACACCCCCCCGCGAGTGCATCTCATCGCTCCCCTGCCTGAAACACCCATGGCTGGAACCGTCCAACTCGAGGCCGAGGCCAAGGATGCCATCGGGATCGAAACGGTGAAGTTCCTGGTGGATGGTCTGGCGGTTGGAGTGGCCGTCAGCGCCCCCTATGTGGTCAGTTGGGACAGCATGACCGTGTCGAATGGGACCCATGCCATTGAAGCCCTGGCGATCGATCGCGCTCACAACACCACCACGTCCGAGCGGGTGGAGGTGAAAGTCCTGAATGCCAACCATGCCCCGGAGTTCATTCCGATCGGGTCCAAAACCGTCCAAGAGGGCGTGACCCTCGCCTTCACAGTCAGCGCGTTAGACCGGGACGGCCCCAAGGATCCCCTCACCTTCCAGGCGACGAACCTGCCCCCCTGGGCTCACTTTGATCCGACCACGAGACAGTTCTACGGCACGCCGGATTTCACCGAGGCCTCTCAGCAGCGGCCCACCAAGGTCTATGAGGGCGTCCGCTTCGACGTCTGCGACACCCAGCCCCTGTGCGACCGGGAGGAGATCGCGATCAGTATCATCAATGTCAACCGGCCTGCGGTCATGAATCCACTTGGCACCCAGGTTGTGCCTGAGGGCAAGCTCCTGACGATCACCCCGGTCGTCACGGATCCGGATGGGGATCTCCTGCAGTGTCACGCCTTCCTGCTCCCGCCCTGGATGCACTTCGATACGGCCACCTGTTCAGCCAGCGGCACCCCTGACTTTGACCTGGCCTCCCAGAGTTCCTCCGCCAAGGTCTACCAGGAGGTGCGCTTCGAGGCCTGCGACCCGGAGCAACAGTGCGCCGGGCAGCGCACGACGATCAAGGTCGTCAATACCAACCGCAGGCCCCTCCTCGATCGGATCGGGGACCGATCGGTGGAGGAACGCAAACCCCTGACGTTCGAGGTGCAGGCCAGCGATCCCGATCACGAAACGGTCAGGATCGCCGCCTCACCCCTGCCGGCTGGCGCGACGTTTACAGACCGCGGCACCGGGACGGGGGTGTTGAGCTGGACCCCGCGAGAAGATCAGGCCGGGTCGTACGCCATCACCGTTGTGGCCACTGACGGATCGCTGGAGGACGCCGAGACGATCCGGGTGAGCGTGCGCGAAACGAGCCTGACCATCGCGGGCAAGATCCTCACGGACACCGGGGGGCGGCTTGCAGGAGCGACGATCGAGCTCGCACGAGCGGGTGAACGATCGTATTACGCCACGACGGACGAGAAAGGCCTCTATCGGGCCAGCGACTTACCCCCAGGGACGTACATCCTCAGGCCCAGCATCCGCTCTAGCAACAACCTGCCGACCAGCCGGATCCTTCACTTCAGTCCCTTGAGCCGACAGGTGGAACTCATCGACCACGACCAACGCGACATCAACTTCACCGCGCTGTTGAAGACCCGCTAGTTTTTCAGTTATTCTTCCTGAGGTTTGGTAAAATGCCGCGCCAGGACCAAGTCGCCCTTGCGAATCGTCGCGTGGGGATCCAGTTTGCGCTTGATATACGCCACCGCCATGTGCTGCTCGTCGATGTCTCCTAACTGCACTTCTGCGGCCGGTCGGTTGCCGACATACAGCAGCACGGTATCGCCGGGTTGAGGATTGGCCATCCCCTCGACCGAGATGACCACGAACCCGTGTTCCTCGTTCGCTCGATAGACCCGCACCTGGGTTCCCTCAGTCGCCGCATCTACTGCTTGTGCGGATCCCGCGCCGGGCGTCGCCGTCCCTGCTCCCTGCCCCGCTCCCATCCTTGGCCATGCGGAGGCGGGCGTCGGGAGCGACGGCGAGAGTTGGAGCAGCTCCTGGGCCTTGCCCAGGGCTTGTTGGCTGGCTTTGGCATCGCGTTCCCGCTGGGTCAGATCGCTGCGAAGCTGCGCAATGACGCGGTCCCGCTCCGTCAGCTCCGCGTTGAGCCGGGCCAGTTGAGTCCGGTTATCGGCTAAGGCGTCTTGAGCCCGGTCGTAGTCGTCCTTACCGACCGTGCGCTGAGCGATGGCGTTGAGCTGTTGTTCCCGCTCTTGGGTCAGTTGCCGGTAGGCGGCCTGCGAGCGCTCCAGCTCGCGCTGCAGACGATCGACCTGCCACTTGTAGCCTTCGCGATCGACGACGAGCTGCTGCTCCCGCTCCTGGGCACCGAGTTCGCCCTGTTTGGATTCGGCTTGCGCGCTGGCCAGCTCCCGTCGAACGCTGCTCAACTCAGCCTGCAGTTGTCCCAGCTGCGTCTCCCGCTGATCGATCCCGCTGCGGAACCGATCCCGATCGGACTGCACGGCCACCAATTGATCCTGCAGGCGTACGGCTTGCTGGCGCGCGGACTTCAACTCCTCTTCTGACCCGCCCTGGGTCTCTTTGGCGATCCGAACTTGTTCTTCCAGATGCTTGCGCTGGAGCTGTGATTCGTTGTTCTCCTGGGTCACCTGCCGAAGCGCTTGTTGGTCCTGCGTCATGGTGAGACTGAGCCGCCGCAGCTCCTCCTCTTTCGAGGCCAGCGTGGTGCGCATCTGCTCCCCTTCGGTCTTGGAAGTCGCGTAGGCGCCTTCCAGATTGCGCAACTGTATCTGCAACTGGGTGAGCTCTTCGCCTTGGCCTTTGAGTTGCTGCGTGCGCTCATTGACCCGCTCCTGCAACGCCACCTGCTGCTGTTGAGTGGCGGTGAGGTCGCTTTGGGTTTGTTGCAGCTGCTGGGTCAGCGCAGCCATCTTGTGCTCCAGCTCCTGTGTCTCCGTCGAGCGCTCCTGCAGGCGGTGCTCGAGGACGGCCTGCTGTTGTTTGAGGGTGGTGGTGCCGGCCTGGGCCCCTTCGAGCTGTTTCGTGGCCGTGGCCAGGTCTGCCTCGCGCTTGGCGAGCGTACGATTCACCTGCTCAAGCTCCCGGCTCCATCGGCTTTGAGCCTGCGTGAACTCGTTTTGCGCAAGCCGCAGATGCTCCTCCAGTTCCCGGTTGGCTCGCTTGGCGCCCTCCGATTGGGCGAGTGTCGTTTGTTGATCCTTGCGGCTGGCTTGGAGTTGCGCACCCATCTCAGCGAGTTTGACGTCCCGCTGATCCCGCTCCTGTGAAGCCTGTTGAAGTTGTTGATCGTGTTGGGCGAGCGTTTGCGTCAGGCGATGCGCTTCCTCCTCTTTCGACGTGAGGCCCGACTGAGCCGCGGCAAGATTAGTCTGGAGTTGTTGAACGAGTTGTTTGCTTGTCGCCAGATCCGCCTCACGCTGCGCCAGAGTTTGCTTGGCTTGGTCCAGCTCTTGCCGCAGACGCGCTTGGACGTTAGTGGCATCCTCTTGCACAGAGCCCAACCGCGCCTGGAATCCTGCCAGCTCCTGGGCTTTTGCTTGAAGGGTGGTGGTCAACTGTTGCGTCTCAGTCTGGAGGGCCGCCTTCGCCCGTTCCAGGCTCCGCAGCTGCTCCTGCAGCGCCTCGACGTTGGCGCCCTGGAGTTGCAACTGCGCAGTCCGCTCAGTCAGGCGTTCTTCAAGTCCTGCCCGCTGTTGCTGGGTCGTGCTGAGCTCGGTCTGTGCCTTGGTCAGTTGGTCCTTGGCGGCGGCCAACTCGGTGTCGTGCTGCGCCAGGGTTTGCCGCATCTGCTCGAGATCCTGCTTCAGACGCGCGTGCGTCTTGGCTGCATCTTCTTGGACCACGCGCAGACGATCCTGGAATCCCTGCAGCTCGTTGTCTTTCAATTGGAGCGCGGTGTGCAATTGCTGCGCGTCGTTTTGGAGCGTCGCCTTGGCCTGCTCAAGCGTACCGAGCTGTCCCTGGAGCTTTGCGACGCTGGCGTCTTGGAGTTTTGCTTGCTCGGTCCGTTCCGCCAGGCGCTCCTCCAGGACCGCCCGCTGTCGGTCAAGGTTCGTCGCAGCCGTCTGCGCTTGGGTGGCCTGCTCTTTTGCCGAGGCGAGTTCTTCCTCACGGCTGCCGAGCAGCTGTTTGGCTTGATCCAGCTCCTTGCGAAAGCCCTCCCGCATCTGCGTGGCTTCATCCTGGGCGGTCTTGAGATGCTCTTCAAGCTGCTGGTTGGCTCGCTTGGTCTGCTCCAGTTCCTTCACCAGCGCCTGGTGGTCTTTGTCCATCGCCTGCAGACGAGCGGCCGACTCCGTGGATTTGGCCGCCTGCTGTTCGCTGGTTTTCGTCAGTTGCGTGTTCAGATCCCGCACGTACTGGAGCTGGTCGGTGGCCTTGCGTTCCCGCTCCTTCGCCGCCGCCATCTCCTGGACCATGGCAGCCAATTGACTCTGCGTCTGGGCCTGCTCTTGTTGCAGGGCACTGAGCTGTTGCTGCGACTGCTCACGCTCAGCGCTCACCTGCGAGAGGCGTTGCTGCGTTTGGATCAGCGCCTGGCGAGCCTGCTGGGTCTGGTCCTCCTGGACTTTCAGCTTCGTCCGGCTATCGACGAGGTCGTCCGTCGTCTGCCGGAGTTGCGTTTGTAATGAGGCGTTGGATTCTCGAAGCGTTTTCAGCTCCTGGGTCGCCTGCGTGAAGCGCCCTTCCGATTTCGTCACCGTGTCCTGGGTACGCATCATGTCTTGCTGACGACCGGCCAACTCGTCTTTCAGTTTCGCGAGCTGCCGCTCAAGCTGGCTCACCGTGGAGCGCGTCCCCACCAGGTCATCGGTCATTTGCGCATTCGCCTGCTGCGTGACGCGCAGGGTGTCCTTCAGCTGGTTGCGCTCGGCCTGCAGTTGATCGTGGTCGTTGGTGAGTTGTTTCAACGCCTCCTGGTCAGCGGTGTAGGCTCGCTTCATCTGCTCGAACTCGTTCGTGATGGGGGAGAGGTTCGTCCGAAGCGCGTCAGCCTCGCGCGTGGTCGCGGCGTGCGTGTCCTGAAGGTTGCGCAGCTGCTCCTGTAGCTGCGCCAGCTGGAGGTCGCGGGTCCGGAGCTGGTCGGTCAGCGCTTGGAGCTTGACGTCCGCCTGTTTGGCCAGTGTGAGCTCCGCTTCGCGTTGCGCGAGCGTGCGTTTGGTCTGCTCCAGCTCCGTGCTCCATTGGCCTTTGAGTTTCGCCAGGTCCTCTTGCAGGCTCGACACGCGCTCTTCAAGCTCGTGGCTGGTCTGCTTGAGGCTCTCCCGCTCTTTCAGCAGATTCTGGTTATCGCTTTGAATCGCTTGGACCTTGCCCGTCAGCTCAGACACCCTCGCGGCCTGTCGGTCCCGCTCGCGGCTGGCTTGCTGCACTTGCTGGTCGCGTTCGGCGAGCGTCTGGGCTAATCGTCGAAGCTCGTCCTCCTTCGTCTCGAGTCCTACCTTGAGCTGTTCGACCTGGGTCGCCAGAAAGGTGAGTTGGGAATGTTGAACGGGATCGGAGGCCTGGCCACTCGCGGCTGAGGAATCCGACGGGACTGGCGCTGCAGCAGCATCCGGGTTCAGGCGTTCTTTGGCTTTCACCAACCAACGAGCCGCCTCTTCGCTCATGGGTTGCAGTTGCACGGCGCGCTCAAAGGCCTCAGCAGCCTGCTGGAATTGCTCCATCTGATACAGGGCTTTGCCTTTCTTGATCATCTGCTCAGCACTCGCGCGCTCATCGGTGCCGGCTTTGGCGTTGGGCGTCGAATCCGCCCGCGGAGCCTGGTTCATCAGCTCCAGCGCCCGCTGGAACGCGGCCGTCGCTTCTGGGTACTTGCCCTGCTCGTAGAGCGCCTGGCCTTGTTTATAGTGGCTCTCAAACGTACCTTGGGCTTCTTGGGAATCGGCGAAGAGCCTCCCAGGCATACCAAGCACCAGGATGAGGCCCATCCACCCCTGGACCCGCACGCCGTTTCTGAACCAGCAAGACCGTGAGGAGCTGCTCATGTCCATGTCACTACTCCAGACGTTCTTTCGCCTCATAGGCTTGCCAGGACGCGATGTACTGCTTGACCCAGCTGGCATCCCGGGCCCGCGGGTTCATCTTGAGATACCGGCGGAAATGCGCGATCGCCCGCTCCCGGTCCGGGAGATGCTCGGCGTAGATCACCCCGAGGTTATAGTAGGTATCCGCGTCATCAGGACGCAGTTCGATGACCTTGCCAAACTCCGCCGCCGCCCTGGCATACTGTTTTTGCTGGCTGAAGAGCACCCCCAGGTTGTAGTGCATGTCGGCCGTCTCCTTCAACAGACGCTGATGCTCCCGCGCCAGTTGGCTGACGTCGCTGGGGATCATGGTGTTTTGCCGCCTGAGCCGATTCCGGTCGGCAGCCACCTTCGCGTAGTCCTCTTGGAGCGACTGCAATTGTTTCTTCACACGCGCCTCGCGCCCTCGGATTTCCTCCATCTCTCGCTGGACCGAGCGCAACTGTCGCTGCAGCTCCTGCTGCTCCTTGCGCTGCGCGGCCAGGTCTTGTTTGAGTTGCTTCTCCTGGGTTTTCTGGAGCGCCTTGGCCAGGTCGCCTTTGAGGACATCCCGCTCCTGGAGGGCTTGATCGTAGACGCGCTCAAGCTCTTGGAGCTGTTCCTGGAGCGGCCCCACCTGGCCGCTCAACGCCTGGTGCTCCTGGGCGGCCTTCTTGAGCAGGGACGCCAACAGATCCCGCTCAGCCGTGGTCTGCCGGACCGCCGACTCGTGTTGGGTAGTTTCCTCGCGTTGGCGCTCCAAGATTTCTTTCGTGCTCGCTAATTGGGCGATGAGGTTGTCACGATCCTGGCTCAGCGCCTGGTGGGTCTTGGTGAGCTCATCATATTGCGTCTGGACCGTCTGCCAGCGAGTGTTCAGCGCCGTCTGGGCCTCTTCAACCCCCTCCCGCTGATGGGTCAACTGGTGCAAGGTGATGGCCAGTTGTTGGGCGCGCCAGCCAAAGTAGGTCGCTCCTCCGCTGGCGATGACCAGCAGGGCCACGAGCCACATGGTCCCATTCCCCAGCGGCCCGCCGGGTTTCTGGAATCCTGGCACGAGGGCTGGCTCAACCATGGCTAAGAGCTCTACGGTTTCAGGGGTTCCCCGGTCGTGCGCTTTTCCAGCAGGGCTTGATACTCCCGGTACGGCTTGATGCCCCCGCCCAACGCATCCTCATCCCCCGTCACCAGGGTCTCGCCGGTGATGATATGCGGCGTGATGAAGACCACCAGCTCCGACGTCTCGTTATCCTGGTCACGGTCTCGGAACAAGGCCGGCCCGATCAGCGGAATACGACCCAGATACGGGATTTGCTTATCGGTGACTTTCTTCTCATCCTTGCGCAGGCCTCCGATGATGACCGTCGCGCCATCTTGCACCATGACGTTCGTCTCCGCGGTCGAGGTATCCACAATCGGAATCTGGTTGCGGCTGGGCGTGGTGAGCGTGCGGATCACACTGGAGATCTCCGGCTTGATTTTCATGGTGACGAACCCATCCGCGTTGATCTTTGGGGTCACCAGGAGCTGAATCCCCACGTCGATGAACTGGACTTCTTCGGCCGTGGTCGTCGTGGTCTGGCCGGTCGTCGTGGTCGTCGTCACGTAGGCCTCGCGGGTCCCCACATGGATGCGGGCCTCCTGGTTCTCCGTCACCAAGATGCGAGGGTTCGATATGATCTTGGTCTTGCCCAGCGTCTGCAGGTAGCGAAACAACTCATAGCCATCGCGCGCCACCGTTCCGAACGCCAACTGGCCCAGTTGAAAGTCTTGGCCTTGGCCACGCCGGAATGTTGTTTTGCCCAGTTTAGGGAGATTGATGGTCGGGATGTCAATCTTGGTCACGGCGGGGACTTCTGAGGGCGCGGTCCCTGTCGTCGTGTTGCGAAAGCTGTTCGTGTTATCGATCCCGTGAAACTTCAGATTCGTAAACACGGCGTCCCAGTCGATGCCGGTATCCGCCCCGTTGACCAGGCTGACCTTGACGATCTTGCCGTCGATGAGCACCTCGCGGGTCTTGCGGTCCAGGGCTTTGATCAACTGCTCGATGTCCTTCATGCGGTTGGGCAGGGTCTGCACGATCACCTGGTTGCTGCGCTCATCGGCTTTAATGAAGCCCAGTTTCTTGGATTCGAGCTGGTCCTTCAAATGCTCTTCCACGTCCTTGGCCTTGGCGTAGCGCAGATCGAAGACGTGCACGGTGTTGCCCTGCTCCAGGGTCCCGAGGGCCTCTTCCATCTGGTGCAATCGCTCCGGCGTATCCATGACGACGACGGTCCCGGAATCCTCATCGACCAGCAACCGGCCGATCTCGCTCTTGAGCGCATCCAAGAGGTTGAACGCCTGCTCCGGGATGGCGTACTTGAGGCGGAAGGTCTCCACGCGCCGCAGGTCCGCGAAGCGCTTGCCGTAGAGCGCGCGATACTCGGCCTCGGTCATGATGTTGTAGATATTGCCCTGCTTGTCGTAGGCGAGCTCGTTGCTGCGCAGGATCAAATCGAAGACGTCGCGAATGGGGACATCCGTCAGGAACAGGTTCACGCGGCCTGCGACGTTCTTGCTGATCGCGATGTTCAAGCCGCCTTTGGTCGCCAGGTATTTCAGCGCATCGGTCGCCTCGGTCGAGCGCAGATCCAGCGACACCCGCTCCTCCATGCCCCGCAGGTACGTGGAGGGGGTCTCGGCCGATGCCGTCGGGGGCGGATCATCCGCATGGGCCGGCGCCGGCAGGCTCAACCAGACGCCGCCGCCGACGAGCCACGCGGCGAGCCAGACGTCCAGCGCCCGGCGCGCCCGCCGACTACTTGACGAGGAGCTCTTCCCCTTCATAGCTGACGATGACCCCCTTGGTGCTGATCTCCTTGACCGCCATCCCGTTGAGCTCATCACCCACCTTGACGAAATACGTGCGTTTTTGCGTCGTATCTTCGATGATCGCTTCTGGATTGGCGCTGCGGTCGATCCCAACCACCACCAGCCCCTGCGCCAGCTCTTCAAGCCGGTGTTTCGTGCTTTGCGCGACGGGGGCTGCGATGATCGCGGCGGCCCCGCCAAATGGATTGGCCTGTTGCACGGCGGCCAGATACTCGGCGAGCGGCTTGAGCGAATTCGCGGTGGTGCTCGTGGAGGTTCCGGCAGATCCCGCCGCGGGTTCCGGCGCCCCGACAGCCGTCGGGGCGACCACGCGCTCAAGCTTCGGCTTGGGCTGCACGACGATCAAATCAAACGCGACATACGTCCCCAACGCCAGCAGCACGGCCCACAGAAGCCGCTGCGCCATCTTCAGGTTCCACAGGAACGTGTCGGTCTCCCGTCGGGCGGGACGCAGCCGAGATAAAAGACGGCCTGGCAGCTCCTGCAAGCCAGCCAACAGTTGCTTGAGCGATGGCGTCGCCGACCCCGACCTCAGAGTCCGAAGGTCGGGGCTGGCGGCGCCGGCCGGACCTTCGATCATCCTCAGCAACTGCTCGGCTGGAGTGTCCTTGCCTTTTTTGGAGGACTCCATCCTACCACCTGTCTGAGACCGCCGCAGGCGGTCTTGGACGTTCCTGTGATTGCCGCTGTTCTCTTCATATACTGAAGCCACCACGCCGCTGGTACGTCCATCAAGGCATCTCTTTAGGTCACTGGACGCAGTGCCTTGGCAGACAGGTGGTGGGACCATCCCGACTCCATCTCGTGTTGAATCAGCTCCTCAACCACGCCCTCATCGACCGATCGCTCCCGGCGCATGACCAGTTGGCGCAACGCCTGGTGACACACCATCGCGATCCGGCGGGGATAGCCTTGCGTATACGCGCAGATGGTCTCAACCGCCTCCGGGGTAAACAGCGGGATGTGCGAGCGGTAGCCCGCCTCCTCCAGGCGGAAGGCGATCAACTCGTGGGTTTCAAGCAAGGTGAGCGGTGTCAAGGTGCTCTTCAAGCTGATGCGATCGACGAAGTTGGGCAGGCCCATGAGGATGGGCAGCAGCTCCATTTGCCCCAACAGCACCAGCTGCAGGAGCTTGGCGTCGTTGGTCTCATAGTTCAGGAGGAGGCGCAACACTTCCAGGGAGCGCTCGTTGAGCTTGTGGGCCTCGTCAATGATGAGCACGATCGTCTGCTCCTCCTGCAGGGCCTTGCGGAACAGGAAGCGTTCCAGGGCATCCCGGTAGTCGACCAGCGTCGGGGTCTGCCAGGGCAGCTCGATCCCCAGCGTGCGGGTGAGGTCGTGGAAGAACAGCTCCTCCGACGGATAGGTGGGATCCAGGATCATGTGGAAGAGGAACCCGGAGCGCTCCCGCAGCATCTGGATGAGCTTGCGCCCGAGCGTGGTCTTACCGACGCCGATGTCGCCCAGGACCACGCTCAAGCCCCGCTTGAGCCGGAACTCGATGATGAGGTTGGCGAGCGTGTCGCGGTATTGCGGCGACTGATAGAAAAACACCGGATCCGGATTGGTCGAGAAGGGCTCGCGTTCCAGTCCGAGCAACCGGTAGTAGCTCATGGGCGTGTCTTACCGTTGAGGCGCAAGGCTCATCTCCAGCGACGAGAGCCCTTGGGTCAGCATCCGCGAAATCAGCCGCAGGGGATAGCCTTCGTCTTTGAGCCGGGCGACCGCCTGGAGGTTGCGCTGGACATCGCGCCCGTCGTACAGCCGCTGATGCCCGTCGCGTTTGGCCACCTGCAAGAGCCCCAGGTTGGTGTAGTAGTTGAGGGTCTGGTAGGACAGGCGGTAGCGTTCGATGATATCGCTGGCGGTGAGCAAGATGGACGTCGTCTTCATTTCTGATAGACCCTCTAAAAAAACCGGTTAGTATGGCAAATGTAGCACTTATTGTCAAATGATATTTTTTGTTGGGAATTATGTACCTGAGTCAGCAAAAATAAACGCCCACCTCTCGTCGAGATGGGCGAAAGCTTCTATAGGTTATAAGGGAACTAGAGTTCTCTCAAGATGGCGAGAAATTGCTGTGCGGACATTCCAAGAAGGCGCAGATTGTTTTGGATGATAAACACGGGCAACTCGTCGGCAGGAAAGATGACCGGACGTTTTAGATCGCCCCGCTTCCACTTACGATGACTGCCGCGCTGATGAACGAAATGGCAGCCCACATATTCTAAAAACTTCTCAAATTGCTGGTACGAAATCGGACGGAGGGCAGGCGACATACACCGTCAAGCACCAAGAGGAATCGATGCCTCCTGCTCGACAGAGCTCACCAACTGTGGCGGAACCCAGCGTGGCTGAGGTTGACCGACCTTATGCCAACCATATGAGGTAAACACCTCGTCTAGAGTGCCCTGCTCGATTAGATCCTCAATAAACATATCAAGCGCTTCCTTAAATCGCTCCTGAGCTTCCTCAAAGGTTTTCCCGGACGTAGAAAGGTCCAGCACTGGGCAGTGAGCCACAAATTGGTCTCCCTCTCGGAAAATATTGACTGGAACTGAGACTTGATATGCGTCGTCAGGCATGTGGTCGTCCTTAGACGTAAGTAGTATACCCTAACCAGGACCTTTCGCCAATCCTTGTCTTTGAGCCTGCTGACTCAAGTATACAAATCCCTTTTTGTTGGCTCATTGGTGTTTCTCCTTGCTGGGCGCGCGTCTCGTATGCTAGACTAACGCGGTGATGCGCGACCTGATCGTCGTAGACTCCAACCTCGACGCTGACGAGCTCGTGCAGGTGCAAGACGAGCCTGCGCTGGAGATCGCCCTTCCCCAAGTCTTTACCCAACCGACGCTCACCACCCTCCAGCGCGGCAGGCTCCCGCACGTCGAGTGGCTGGTCGCGCGCCTCTATCGGGTTGCGGTCGAAGCCAATGGCAGCGCCGCCGGATTGGGGCCCGACTACCAGGCGCTCGTCAACGAGTTCCAACCGCTCTTTACCTGGGGGATGGCCTGTTGGGATTTCCTGCTCTCAACAGAAGGCTGCCGCTTTCTGCCGCGCCACCCAGGCGACAAGGTCTGTTATCGCGGCGATTACCGCGTGGTGACGGACGTGGATTACTCGCGGCTCCTCCACCGGGTGTTCCGGCAGTGTGTCCTGGGGTGCGCCCGGACGTCCATCGAGCAATCCCTCACCGGGTACGTGCGCGTGCACTTCTGGCACGCCGTCCTGAGCGCCTATCGCGAGCTTGAAAATCCCCCGGACCCCTGCCAACGCGCGCTGACCGCCTACAGCTATCTGCGCTGCGTGCCCTATCAGTTCCTCAATGCCTATCATCATGAGCTGGTCCACCGGACCCTCCACGCGCTCTCCCAGCAGGAGCGGCGGACTATTGACGCCTACTTCCTGCATTTCCTGAAGCTGGAGGCCGCCGCCCAAGCGGTGAGTCTGCCCGTCGAGCAGGCCAACGCCACCCTCCGGCGAGGCCTGTTGAGCTTGCTCCTTGAGCACCGCCTCGTCTACTGCCTGCTGCGGCAGATCGAGCGTTATTAATTGTCGACGGTGTTTTTCCTTTGACAACCATCACGAAACCGCGTACCATGAGGGGTTTTTAGAATCACGAAGCAGACAGCGGACAGCCCATCAATAATCAATAGAGGAGGGACGATGACCGTCGGGACACAAGACGTTGATGTGGCCACCCTCGCCCCAGAATTGGATCTCAACACGATCACCCCGAAGCTCAAGTTCAAATGGGACATCATCCTGGGGATCGCGGCGATCCATGCCGGGCTCGTGTTCGCCCCGGCCACGTTCACCTGGCCCGCGTTCCGGGTCTGTCTCGCGCTCCAGGCCATCACCGCCTTAGGGATCACCCTGGGCTTCCACCGCCTCCTCACGCACCGCAGCTTCAAGGTGCCCAAGTGGCTGGAGTATTTCGTCACCCTGTGCGGCACACTCGCCCTGCAGGGCGGAGTCATCAAGTGGGTGGCCACCCATCGGGTCCATCACGCGTTCTCCGACCGCCCCCAAGACCCGCACAGCCCCAAGCGCGGCTTCTGGTGGGCGCATGTGTTCTGGCTGTTCGTCTATGATGAGGTCTTGGATGATCGGACCAAGTGCATGCGCTTCGTCCCCGATTTGGCCAAGGACCCTGTCCATCAGTTCCTCACGAAGACCCACACCCTCCAGACGTTTCTCCTGGGATTCCTCCTATACGCCTGGGGCGGGTGGCCGTTCGTGGTCTGGGGGATTTTCGTGCGGACGGCCTTCGTCTACCACGGCACGTGGCTGGTGAACTCCGCCGCCCACATCTGGGGCTATCAGTCGTATCAAACCAACGAGGGCTCGCGCAACAACTGGTTTGTCGCGCTGATCGGCTATGGCGAGGGCTGGCACAACAACCACCACGCCTACCCGAACTCCGCGGCGCATGGGCTGCGCTGGTGGGAACTGGATATGACCTACTTGCTGATCCGGCTGCTCGCGATGTTGGGTTTGGCGAAGGAGATTCGGCTGCCCAGAGGCAATCCGGCGCAATTGCCGGCCATCAGCCCCTGGCCGTCGAGGCTGCGCTTGCCGATTCCCAACCCGGCGAGGAGTGCGGTTTACGGATAGGCAAACCGGACAGGCGTATTCGTCTCATCCACCGCTAGACCCTTCTGCGATCGCGCGCCTGCCGATGCGCATCCATTCGGTGCCCAGATCAAATCCGATCAACCCAACCGCCCCGCTCAGGAACAGGACGTGCTTCCATCTTAGGGCTTCGTGCTCAAGAAACCATTCTTCACGCAGGTACAGGGCCGTGAGCACGACGATGAGCCACACCACCGTCTTCACTTCCTGGCTGGCGTAGATCCCCTGCCAGCTCCATTGCCCGACCCGATCCGGATGGGGACGAAGCCGCGGGAACCAGGCGCGCACGCGCTGCCGGTACGCGTCGAACTGCTCGCCCCATTCCCCCCTGATCACACTCTCTTCCTCGGCAGCCTTCTTGGGATAGATGGCCAGGAAAAACACCAGGGCCCCCAGGATGAGCCACAGATTCCTGGCGATGAGACAAAACCCCAGGCCGATCAGGAACGTCCCCACGTACAGGGGATGACGCACGTACGCGTAGGGGCCCGCGGTGATCAGGGTGCCGATCTTCGGCTCGCCCCGCCGGGGTTCGGTGCGATTCACTTTTCGATGGCCGACGTATCCGGCGGCCCAGAGCCGCAACACTTCTCCAGCCAGGACAAACCACATGCCGAGGCGGATGGAACGGTCATCCTGATGCATGCTCAGGAATAACCCGAGCGCCAGGGGATAAACGAACATGAAGCGGGCTTTCCGCAGGGCCATGGACGTGACGCTTTAAACCGCGCGTTACCGGGCTGTGAGGAGGCGCAGGACGCCGAGCAAGAGGAGGAGGGACGCCGCGTTCAGCGCCACGCCCCACAGCAGAAAGCGCTTGGTGCGATCCGGCGCGCCCTTGAGCTTGCGCCAGACGACCAGCAAGCCGGTCCAGGTCGCCAGGCGATTGCCGACCCACAGCGCAAGGTTCATGGGGGATCCCACTATCCAGGTCCAGAGGCCGGTGAGTGCCATGGCGGGGCCGCGCGCTTCAAGGAGGGATGTCAACAGGCTCATAGCGTCACCAGACGGCTGGACAGCACCAAGAGGGTCGCGAGGACGATCACGATCAGGGGAAAAACGGCCACCAGAGCCAGCACGCGCCGGTCGAATTTCAGGTGCATGTAGTACAGGGCGACCAGCGTGGCCTTCACCGTGGAGAGCGTCAAAATCGCCAGGACGATGGTGGACTTCGACACCGGCAGCGCGGAGAGCGCCACGCCAAGCAGCATCAGCCCGGCCAGCCACCCCCAGATCCACAGATAAGTCGATGCCGATGCGTGCGAGTCACTCATCAGATTTAGATCAGGTACAGCAACGGGAACAGGAAAATCCACACGATATCCACGAAGTGCCAGTATAAGCCCGCCAGCTCCACCACGTAGCCCTTCGCGGGGGTGAGGCGATGGCGCAAGGCCAGGCTCAACACCCACAGATTGGTGATGATCCCCCCCAACACGTGTAAGGCGTGAAAGCCGGTCAGCGTGTAGTAGCAGGTCCAAAAGATGTTCGTGCTGGGCAGGATGTGGTGGGTGAGTTTCACGCGGTATTCGCAGGCCTTGATCCCCAGGAACACACACCCCAGGAGGATCGTCCACACCAGAAACACGCGAAGCGAGCGCTGCCGGTCCTGCTGGACCTGCGAAAACGCCATCACCATCGTCATGCTGCTGCAGATAAGGACGAGGGTATTGGTCGTCCCCAAGGCTACGCTCAGGTGTCCCTCAGGGCCCGGCCAGGCGGGATGGCTCAGGCGCAGCACCACATAGGCCGCGATCAGGCCGGTGAAGAACATCACCTCGGAGGCGAGAAACACCCACATGCCCAGCTTGCTGTTGGGAATGCCCGTCGCCGAGACCGGCGCGTGGCCTGCGCCCAGCGTGTGCGTCATCGCGCTCGTCATGATGCGATAGCTTAGAGAAATCGCCTGGTGAAGTCAAGCACCCAACGGGATGGGGTCCAACACCAGACGCGAGCACCACCAGAGCCGGCTTATCTGGGATCCGGACATGGAGGAAGCCGCCGAACAGCCGCCCCACATGATTCTACTCGACCCGTACTTCGTGGTCTACCGGGGTCGCCGCCGGAGGCTCATTAGCGGCTTGCGTAAGATCGAGCAGGTCGTCCAGGGCCGCACCTGATGCAATCAACGAAATCTAGATCCGCTTCTGCTCTGGATTCAGCCGATCCCTGTACTGACCCTCAAGTTTCCGGGCCTCTGCTTCGCTCGTGGTAGATCTATAACGGAAGGATGTAATCCCACGCTTGTTGCTCACCTGCTGTCGAATCCGTTGCTGGAGCCTTCCAGCCCCCGCACTGCCTACGTACTTGCTCCCCGAACGCCGATTCAGCACGTAGACGCCAGACTGATTTGGAACCGCCGAGAGGTTCTTCTCGGCCACCCGTTTCGTTTGACTCAACCTTCCAGCCATCATGTTACCTCCATTTGGAGCCACACACGCTACCCAATTACTCCCACAGATCCGTCAACTTGATCTGGTCGTAGGACAGCCGTCGTTCGATCACGTCACCTGAGACCTGAAAGCGAGTAGCCATCATGTCCACAATGAGAGACTTGGCGAAGTCCGTCTCCTTGATAACACTCCTCGCCTTTACCTGTTTCGCGGCAGACTTCAGCTCGCGCTGCAACGCCTCCGGTGGCACAAGGACCAGACCGGCGAAACTGTGCGCCTGCCACTCCAGCCGGCTCAGCTCTAGATCAGGAAAGGTCCGCACAAACCGCTTCCATTCGTCTGCGCCGCGGAACCGATGCTCCTTGAAGAGCTCGGCATGCAGGACCACATGTCCGACTTCATGGGCTAAGGTGAACCGATAGCGGCCGGGCTGGTGTTCGTAGACGTACTGGTCGATTGAAATTTCATCGAGCGAGCCGGACGTAAAGCCGACGATCTCGAAGGCCTCCTCAAGGCCCGGCAGCGGCACGATGTCGAGGTGCAGCTGGAACTCGATGATCTCTTCAATCGGGATTGGGATCTGCAGCGTGGGATGGTACTTCGTCAGGAAGGCGTCTGCATGACGACGGAGGAGGTCGTAGCTCAGATGCGGAACAGATGGCGGAGGAGTCACAACGCCGCCCCTTACTTGCTCCGCACCTTCTTGACCAGCTCGTCCAGCTGCTTCTCGGTCAGGCGCTTACGCCGGAGGGTCCGAAAAACGAGCGGCAGTTTGGCGAGGACTTCCTCATCTTCCAGGAGGTCATCGGGCAGCCGCCCCTTTGCGGCAGCGGCCAAGTCAAAGAAGGTGTACCAATCTCCGGTCCCCGGCTTGATCGCGAGGGACTCGGCGTACTGTTCCAAGACTTTCCGGTCCTGCGGAGGAGGCAGCAGGCCCCGCTCCAACCGGCTCAGATTGCCCGGATCCAGCTTATGTTTTAGGCAGAACTCCCGAAGCGTCAGCCCGAGCACCTGCCGCTTGGTCTTGAAGAACTCCCCAAAGCTCGCCAGGGTCTTCATCGCTTCCACCCCCTTCCTGTTGTATAAAGTATACAACAGTCTGCTCGGTAGAGTCAATGGGTTATGGCAGAGAGACGGTAGGATTCCGAACGTCTGCCCCGGTGGTTGCACTAGCCGGGCCGGAGCCAGCCCGGATCAGTTAGGCGGGACTATGTGGGCCACTCTGATCTTCCCTTTGCCTGCCTCATTTTACTCCGAGAATCCAGCCTTCAATGTCTGCGACGGCCCGCTCGTCCGCCGTCAGCGGTGGCTGAAAGAACTGTTCCAGATTGCCTGCTAGATCTGCTTCCTGGAGCCGGCGGCTGACGGTGTAGGCATCCTGTTGGTCCGATGTCCGTCCAGCGGCCGGATAGCGGCCGCGCCAGAGAGACGGATAGACTTCCGCGATCACGTGGACGCCGGACTTCAGTACCCATCCATCGAATGGCCAGAAGTGGACTGTCGGCCCGAGGCTCCGGCGCAGAAAGCGGAGCCACGGAATGCCTGCGTGAGTTGACTTGGCTACGGAGCCCGGCACGCCAAAGTGAAATACCGACTTGGCCGCACCCGCTCGCTGTTCGGTGAGCCGCCGCCAGCGGGG
>OBEQ011462902.1_pt1 | contig 33390 bp, 36 predicted proteins | sample 1670901 | NCBI WGS metagenome assembly OBEQ01 (sample SAMEA104232315, study PRJEB22302) | groundwater metagenome | biome: forest; feature: aquifer; material: groundwater | place: USA | collected 2011-08-07 | depth 5.4 m | reverse complement strand
TAGATCCTCAGGCACTACAGTTTGTCTTGGAACTTTCAATTTGAAAAGTTATTCAAGTTTCTCGGTGGTTATAGGAGAGGGGTCACACCCGTTCCCATCCCGAATACGGTCGTTAAGCCCTCTACCGCAGATGGTACTTGCTTCAAAAGGAGCTGGGAGAGTATGAAGCCGCCGGGATTAATTTATCCGCCAAGACCTTGGCGGGCAAGCAGGCCGAATCCAAAAACGGATTCGGCCTTTTCTTTTTGTGAATGAAGCCATCGGACGATCCAGTCGATAAATAAAAATCATGAAGAATTCATCACGCATTTATTTGACCACAGCGTTGACAGCTTTAACCTTAGCTGGATTTTTATTTTTCGTGCAAACTTCCGTTCCAACCGTTGAGGTTATCAACTTAAAAGGAAGAGATTTCTTTTTCCGGCTGAGTCATTTTTTATTTCCACCTCCTCTCGAAACGAATCAAATTGTTTTGGTGACCTTGGATGATGAAACGCTTCAAAGAATAGAGTCTCGCTGGCCTTATTCGCGCTCAATTTACGGAGAAGTCCTCAAGCGCTTGAACCCCTTTTCACCTAAAGCAGTCGGTTTCGATCTTATTTTTTCTGGAAACGATATCTCACCTGGAAGCGACTCTGCTTTTGTTGGTTCACTCAAAGAGGCAGGCAATGTTGTCATCGCTTCTCACAAGGATTCTGCCGGTGAAGTCGGACCATCTTCTTTAATCCGTCAAGGAGCATGGGAAGTGGGTATTGTGGATAAACCGAGGGATTCAGACCATGTTATTCGGCGCAGCTTCCTTTCCTTTTCTATTGGTGGAAAGCAATACTCTTCTTGGGAGTTAGCACTTTTACGAAAAGCTTTTTCAAGAAAAGACATTCAGAGATTCCCTCAAAATTCAGAAATAGTGATTGACTATCGTCTTCAATTTAATGAATTTCCCCAAATTTCGTTTTGGAGATTGCTTGAAGGAAGTGTCCTCGCCAAAGAGGTGCGAGACAAAATTGTTTTGATCGGACTTACTGCAGAATCATTTCATGACATTCACGAAACCCCTCTCGGTTTAATGCCGGGACTTGCTGTGAACGCTAATGTGTTAGCGATGTTGATGGATCACGGATTTTTTTCGTTTGCGCCTACATGGATTGCTCCGGCACTTTCATTTTTTTCTTTTTGGCTTACTTTATTGGTCGCTTTTTCTAACCCGTTCGGAGCAGCGTTTTTAATCGTCATTGTTTTAATTCTAATCTTTCTTGCCGTAAGCTTCTTGCTTTTCTTGAATCAAATGATATTAGACCTTTGGTTGATTGCTCTGGGAATAATTCTGGCCTTGATCGCCGCCGTTATTTTCAATGAAGCTCAAGTTTTCCTGATCCACTTGAAGCTCAAGAGGGAATTGGCCCGAGATTCTTTAACTGGATTTTACAACCGGAATTTTTTGTATCTCAAACTGGAACTGGAGTTTCACCGTTTGCTTTCGGGGCGGAGTTGGTTCAAAAGCAATCCTGAAATATCTGTGGCCATGTTTGGGCTTGACCGCTTCAAGGAAACGAACGATTCGAGTAGCCGTTCGGAAAAAGATCGTGTCCTTCAAACTATGGCGGAGGCTATTCGTACTTCCGTGCGGAAGGATGAACTCATTTGCCGATATGGAGAAAGTGAATTTTGCGTGGTTCTACCTAGCACCTCCCTTGAGGATGCAGTTAAATTTGCGGCAAAAATGAGGAAGCTCATTCAAAACCACCCAACTTTTAAGATTAGCATCGGAGTCGTTTCCCGTTCCAGCACCAAAGCAAACCATCCCGCTCAACTTTTGAAAGCAGCGGAACAGATTCTTTCCCGAGCTCGTTCAAACAACGAAAATCAAATTTGTATTTTTGATCCGGCTCAAGACATAATCTCCCGAATTAATTAATTGTACCTACCACAGTACGGTTTTTCGGTTTACGGTTCGTTATGGGTTAGTGTTCTCGAGCTGTACGGAGCGCTCGATTGATTTTGGAAACGAGCGTATGCAGCCTGTCGCGGGGACGAATGCGGATGGGTTTTGCAAAATCACGGGTGCGAACCATTATGTCGAGTTCTTTTTCGATCCGGTAAAGAGGTCCAGCGAGTTGGTGGGAAAGGCGGATCGCGAAGAAAAGGATCAGTCCGAAAATAGCTGGCATGCCGATCAAAATGATTTGATTGACCCGATGAAACGCTGGGAATAAAGCCGACGCGATTAATTCTGGGATTGCCAGTTCATAAGCGACGGTCTGCCAAATGAGGTAATAAAGACAAGCGGTAGCGATCAGCGTTGGAAGAAACATGGCCAGTGTGACCAGCAACAAATAATCCCACTGAATAGAATGGCGAACAAAAGGCATCCCTCTCCGATTCATCCCACCACCTCCTTTACAAAAGCGCACACCAAGTTCTCAGGTGTGCGCTTTTGAAACTCTACGAGTTTTCGATGTTCTACATCGAAAAAGGATGTGGTTGGGATCATGAATGCTCCTCTCCGCCAGACTGCGTGGCGGACTTTCCAATTCGTATATCGTCAAAAAATCCTTCGGCTTCACTTTGAGTCCCCGCAGAGCTGGTCATGAGCGCAATAGCCGCAGCTTTCATTTTGGGTGGTCTCGCGAATAATTTTTGATAATCTTCAAACACGTTTCGTGTTTCAAAAATCCATTCACCTGGCTTGGCCGGGCCGCTTTGGACGACGATTTGTTTGATTTGATCTGCGTAAGGACTTTCTAAAATGGTTCCCTCGGGTAAAAATTCATCCCAGACATATTCCACGCATTTGAAATTGGTAAAAAAACGGGAGACAAACACGAGATAAAAACGCACCGCAAAATCATCCCGTTTCTTGGGATCTCTAACGTGGCTTTTGTCGGGAAACTTTCCTACCCGCCATTTCCACGAAACGTAAGGATACTTGGAGACGTCAAACTTGATCCGGTAGAAAATCGCCGAAGCTGATTGTTTGCTTTTGGAATGGATGAAACCGTCTCCTTTTTCAAAATCAATCCAATAAGCCACACGGCCCTGAAATAATTTTTCTTCCCATCGGGCTAAAGCATTCTTTTCATTAAAGTCAAAATATTGAAAGATAATTCCTGCCGGAGGAATCAGAGCGCGGATCGCCATTCGAATTTTCCTGGGCCGGTCGAGAGGAGGCTGCCAGAAGATCTGAACCAGAAGAAGCGTTACTGGCAATAAGATAAATGTTAGCCGAACCCACCTTTTTCGATTCATCCCATCACCTGCTTTGCTCGATGCTCTGCATCGAGAACTCGTAGAGTTCAGGAGCGTACCGACGAGGAGTTAAGGTGCGCTCTTGAAAAGCAGGTGATGGGATCATAAAGTCGTTATCGGCACAACATTTACAGAATTAAGCGGAGAAAAAAAGTAAACGCTTTTTTCTAACAGTTTTATCATTTATTTTTATCGAAATGAACCATATTATAGAAAATGAATTGTCGGCAATTGAGGGTGGTCGAGCTGCTCGCCAACACTATCTTGTTTTTGGCAAATCATCGATTGGCTATGAAGAAATTGCCGAAGTAGTAAAAATGCCATTTTCGTTGTTACTTTGAATAATAGATGTTATAAGTTTGAAATTACCAACATCAACAAATCGATACCAATGGTGAAACCAATTTTTGTATTCGGTTCCGCGCGTAGTGGTACCACGCTTTTCCAAAGAATATTGAACTCTTACAGTGATATTTTGATTTGGGGAGAACATGCCGGCTTCCTACGTCCTCTTTCAGAAAGTTTTTAGCGGGTTTGGGAAGAATCACAAATTTTTGAAAATCCAAAGTATTGGAGAGAGAAACTATTTCAGGTTAAGGATTACCGAAGTCCACAAATATTCATGAATCCTTTTACGCAGGATGAATTTCTCAGTTCTTTTCGAAGCTTTATGAGAGACATGTTTATTCCAGCAGATATTGGAGACAAGAATTTTTGGGGATTCAAAGAAATAAGCTATCTGCGTTTGGAAAAGGATCGGACGTTGGATTTCCTTCATCTTTGTTTTCCTGAAGCTATTTTTGTTTTTATCATTCGCGATCCCTTTAACGTTCTTGCAAGTTATTTGAGCCGGGCCAGTATTCCAAAAACAATAATTCGTTTGAAACGAATCTGCTCTGATTGGAGAAAACAAAACAGTTGTTTTTGGGAGTGGCATGGTTCCGGAAAACTTCGGAGTTTTTGGATTCGTTATGAAGACCTCATTCAAGGACAGAGAGATCCACTCTTTGCTTGAAGCAATCGGAAAAAAATGGGGTGAAAAACAAGAAAGCGTACTTAAGGACAACGAGGACCGAGGAAGTCGATTCCAAAATGCAAACTATAACGAACGGTGGGAAACCCTGCCTCCTTCTTGGCTTGCCTTTGGCCGCATATTCTTGAAGAGCTTTTGTAAAAAGATGAAATATCCCTTGCCGCAACATTCCATAACTATGGAGATCCAAGGCATTGTTTTGTTCATATTACTTTTTCTGAGAGAACTTGCCTCAGGCATTTGGCAACGATGGCGGCAGCTGATTGAAGAATATGCGGGATAAAATGGCCTAAAATTGGATACCAAATTGAAAACATTAGATATTAAGATTAAGAAAGAAACCAAATGGTCTATTGGAATTTATAAAGGCAGATCGCCTTTTGCTTTTTCGCATGAAGGTGTGCAAAACCCTGTTTTGACGGCAAGAAACGTAGAAGATATAAGCGCAGATTTTGTGGCAGACCCATTTATGGTATACGAAAAAAATATTTGGTACATGTTCTTTGAAGTCATGAACATTGAAACTAAGAATGGAGTTATAGGTCTTGCAACAAGCACGGATGGATTAAAATGGAAATATGAAAAAATTGTACTGGAAGAACCCTTTCACCTGTCTTATCCCTATGTTTTCAAATGGCAGGAAGAGTATTATATGATTCCTGAAACTACCGCGGTAAATTCAGTTCGATTGTATAAGTCGATTCGTTTCCCGATGGAATGGTCATTTGTGAAGACGCTTCTAGATAATGATGTATATCACGACCCTTCTATTTTTTATTATGCTGATAAATGGTGGTTATTTGCGGCGGTAAGGACAAATGGCAATCTTTGTCTTTATTATGCTGATGCCTTAACTGGCCCCTGGCATGAACATCCCAAAAACCCAATTGTTAGTGAGAATCCTCATATCGCAAGGCCAGGAGGAAGAGTCTTAGTTTTAAATGACCAATTAATCCGATATGCTCAGGACGACAAGCCTACTTATGGGAATCAAGTTCATGCTTTTCAAATCATAAAGCTTGCGACAACTGATTATGAAGAAAAAACAATAAATGAAAATCCAATGTTAAAGCCGAGCGGAAGTGGATGGAATAAAATTGGAATGCACACGATCGATCCGCACAAAATAAATGAGGATTTGTGGATAGCTTGCGTAGATGGCCGAGGGAATAATGATCTTGAAACAAATTCTAATAATTAAATCGGATGAACTGCGAAACTTGGTGCTGGCGGTGCCAAGTTTTAGGATGATGCGTAAAACTTTTCCAAATAGCCGAATTTCTCTTCTGGTTGATTCTAAGTTGATCTCATTAATTGAAAAGTGCCCATATATCGATGAATGCATTGGATTTGATCAATCAAAGAGGCACCAATTGCGCTACATTCTCAGTTCGGCACAGCAACTTCGAAATCGTAAATTTGATCTTTCCATTGATCTTCAAAATACCTGGCGGACCCATTTACTCGCCTTCCTCGCGGCCATCCCAAGACGTTTCGGTTATAAGCGTAGAATTGCCGGTTTTTTGCTTACCGACTCGGTTGAATTTGATGAGGCAGCAATTACTAACGTTAATCCGGTTCAGCATCAATTTGAGGTGCTTAAGCGATGCGGGGTTATAGAATTCGATGATGCGCTCGAACTTTGGACGAAGCCCGAAGATGAAATAAGCATTTCCCAAAAATTTGAAGAAGCCGGTATCAATAGCTCTCAACTTATTGGTCTTGTAATTGCAACAGATTCACGTTGGACTAACAAGAGATGGCCCATAGAACAATTTCTGGAACTATCAAAGCTCCTGATCAAAAATTTTAATTGTCAGATTATTCTTTTAGGCCGGAGAGAAGATCAAGAATTGGGCGAAGTATTTGACAGGTCTAATTTAGAGCGGGTATTCAATTTGATCGGAAAGACCACTTTGCCGCAGCTGGTCGCTTTAATTAAAAGGCTGGATGTATTGATAACAACTGATGCAGTTTCGCTTCATATAGCAAGTGCTTGCGGAACGAGAACCGTTTCTCTTTTCGGGCCCACAGATTCAAAATGGAATATACTGCCGCCCAGCGTTCACATCTCTCTTTCTAAGCATCTTCCATGTCAGCCTTGTCGTAGTCCCGTATGTTCAAACCCGCAACAGTTCCTTTGTATGCGAGAAATTGAGGTAGATGAAGTTTGTAAAGCTGTTGAAAAGCAGCTCGAATTTGCCGGAGATTCCGTAATTAGATGAAAATTTTTTTTAAGGGCCTTAGATTCTTGGTCTTAAGAACGAATCATTTCCCGTCTTTATTTAATTTGGCTAAGGCCGGCTATCTCATCGTGCTCAAATTGATTGTTTATTGCTTCAAGAAATTTTCCGAAATCGATTCTATTTATTTATGTGGAAGCTTAGTTGGTCATGATTGGGTACCAGGGGACAGCGACATTGATTTAAATATTATTTTTAAAGATCTTTGCGAAGACGAGGAGATCAATTTTCTTAGCCGATTTTTGAAATTAGAAGGAATCTTCGAAAAACTTTTTCCGATTATTAGAAGAGGAAATATTACTTTGCTCCGAGTAAGCGAAGTCATAAACGAAGATTTGGTTAGAAGGTACTTTCCTCTGGTCCCGAGCTCATCAGCCGACCGATGGAAGCTCCTTTATGGAAAGGAATACAGAAGTGAATGGACTGAACCAAAAAAAAGTCTATTTCAAGAAATCTTTGTAGATCACCGAATCAGAGCCTTTTATGAAACTCTGTTTTGGCGGATTTACAAAAGAACCCATAACAGAAAGACTTTTTTGCGGCAATTTTATGGCAGCGCTACAAAAGGCCTTTATTTAATTTATTTTACTCATAATCAAATTTCTGCAAGATCTGAACATGAACTTTTTGACTACTTTCTCCAGAATTTCGGTTTTCCTTCAAAGGAGCTTATTGCAGAGCTCAAGTCTTTAAAGGAAGCCAATTATTGGACAAAACGACCTTTCGAGGTGATGTCTCGATGCCTGTTCGGTATCATCAAAACATTGGATTGCTTTTATTTTAAACTTCTTCAATCAGCACATCAGACTGAAGAGAGTAGCTTTTCAGGAATATTGAATCAGCCAAACCAAGATGTTTTGATGCCGCGACATTTATCGGATCTTGTCAGAAAAATTAGCGAAGCCAATATTTCTTTAATGTCGATTTTATTTGTTCCTGACTGGGATACCAATAAGCACGATCTTTATCTCATTTTAAGCGAAAGCTGCGATTTTAATTCGTTTCAAAAAATCTTGAAATTGATAAGGGATGAAGAGCCCAAAATAAAAAAGGAAAAAACAGATATATGGGTTACGACAGAAAACATTCTGAATGGTGAAATGTATTTTTTGGGTGGTTATTTCACGGTCGGTTATTTTTACATCATGAAACACGGGCGTGTTATATCGGGGTCGAATATTAAGGGAGTCTTAAGGCAACCGTCGGAAGAGTCAATGATGAGCAAGTTAAATAAGCTCAATTCAGTATTTGTACCGGTTCGATTCCGTTATCTTTTGGCGAATCACGCGAAAAATTTTCGCCGGTGGCTGATCTATGATTCCATGAACTACAGACTTTTGAAAGAAAAGGGAGTTTTTCCGATCTCAATTCATGATACATGGAAAGAATATCAGAAATATTACGGCGAAGAAAAAGAGACAAGCTGGTTTAGTAATTTTCACAATGATGTCTTAACAGATCGAATAAATGAGGAGAATAGAAAGAAAGCCTACAGATTTGTTTTGTTTTTTTTAAAAAAGATTGGATGTTATAAAAAAGAAGCTGGGTTAATCGCTTAAAAAATACATTTTTAATCGGCAAGTGCTATCATGTGTGCAGTTGCCTGTATTATTTCCGAAAAGGTTTTACTCACGCAAGCTGAATGATGAAACAACTCCTAGAAAAAGAGCTCCCAGCGATTGAAGGAGGTATACCCATACGCAAGAATTATCTCAACTTTAGTCAGCCATTAATTGGAGAGGAAGAAATTCGAGAGGTGGTGGATACACTCCGCTCGGGCTGGCTTGGAACTGGACCTAAAACGATTCGATTTGCAAATGAATTTCGCGAATATATTGGCAGCCGCTTTGCAATCCCCACGAATTCCTGCACCTCGGCGCTGCATTTGTCCTTAGTGGCTTGCGGTGTCAATTCTGGCGATGAAGTGATTACAACTCCGATGACCTTTGTTGCAACCGTGAATGTCATCGTTCATCAAGGTGCGATTCCAGTTTTTGCAGACATCCTTCCCAATTCCTTTCATATTGATCCGCAGCAAATTGAAAGAAAGATTACAAAAAGAACAAAGGCTATTATTCCGGTTCATTTTGGAGGTCTTCCTTGCGACATGGATGCTATTATGAACATTGCCCGGAAGCATCATCTTTATGTGATTGAAGATGCAGCTCATGCGGTTGGAGGTCAGTATAAGGGAAAAAAGATTGGGACGATTGGCGATTTTACCTGTTTCAGTTTTTATGTCACCAAGAACATGACGACTGCGGAAGGAGGGATGGTTACGACAGATGAGGAAGAGAAGGCGAAGATGATCGATCAAATGTCTCGTCATGGAATAGATTTGGATCCTTGGCAGCGGCATTCGAATCGAGAGTTTAAATATTATGAGGTTGTCTACCCGGGTTATAAATACAACATGACGGATCTTGCAGCTTCGATGGGGTTGCACCAACTTAAGAAAATGGATGAATTCCTCGAGAGTCGTAGACGATGTGTGGGAATGTACGGTCGCCAATTACAGAATTTGAGTGAAGTCGTCCTTCCAAGAGCACCCGTCGATGGCGAGCATGCATGGCATCTTTATCCGATTCTTGTGAAACCAGAATGTTTAAAAATCACTCGAGATCAATTTGTCGAAGCGCTCTGTAAAGAAAACGTTGGCGTTGGGGTTCACTACCGGGCGATCCATCTTCAAAAATATTATCGTGAGCGGTTTCACTATGAGCGAGGAAATTATCCTAACGCGGAGTTTGTTTCCGATCGGGTGTTGTCACTTCCTCTTTCTTCTGGGATGAGTGACGAGGACGTTCAAGATACCGTTGAGGCAGTTCGAAAACTTATCCGGTATTACAGGAAATGAGGAATGATTGTTTTGGTGTTTCTGAAATGAGCGGCTATTTACCGAAATGGAACCTTTGAGTCTATTTAAAAAGACAGTGTACTTTCTTCTTGGAAAATATAAACATCTCACAAAACGCGCAGCCAATTTTTTCTTTGACCTTTGTTACGGCCTTGACACACGGCATCATGTTTCCATCGAGGTTCTTGGTACGGATCCCACGCTTTGTTATGGCTATGAAGCCACAGACTGGATTAGCTTTAAAAGCGTTTTAAAGAGGCTCGATATAAAATCGACCGATACTTTTCTCGATCTAGGTTCAGGAAAGGGACGTGCGCTCCTCATTGCTTCGGAATTTCCCTTTAGAAAAATTATCGGTGTAGAAATCTCCAAAGAATTATGCGACCTAGCACGCAAAAATGTGGAAAGATATCTTCAGCGGAAAAAAGCCCAATGCGGTCATATTGAGATTGTGAACGCCAATGCTTTCACTTATCGTGTTCCGTCTGAAGTTTCAGTTTTGTATTTAGCCGATCCTTTTCCTGGCAAAACGCTCGACCGCGTTTTAAATAACCTCGTGGGGTTAGTCAAGATCGATCTGCGGAGGGTACTTGTCATTTATGGCGGTAGCCAATTTTGTGGAAAATTTACCGCCTTTTCAAATATTAAAGAACTTCCAAGTGTTTCAGGGTATCAATTCTATAAAATTTATGAGTTTTCTCCCAATCCAGCTGTTTGTGTTTTATAAGAAACGTTGCAAAAACTCGGTTCATGGGTGAATTTCGAAGATAGCAATTCTTGATACAACTTTTTTATTTCATTAATGTAGCTTTGAAGTTGAAATCGTTTTTCACTGACTCGCTTTCTCCCATTTTGTCCCATGACTCGAGCGTGCGCTTTATTCGATAATAGAGCAATGATTGCATCAGCTAAGGCCTTTGAGTTTTTGGGAGGAACTAAGATTCCGGTTATGCCGTTTATGACTGATTCATTAATTCCGCCGATTTTGGTGGCGACTATAGGAAGTCCTACGGCCATGGCTTCTAAAATGGCACCGGGTCCGCCCCCTTCGAAGAGGGAAGAATGTACGAACGCATCGAGGGAACATAAGAATTCCGGAACCCCATCAATCATTTCGCCTTTAAAGATAACGTTCTTCGAAATTCCAAGTAATCGGACTTGTTTTTTTAACGATTCCTCTAAGTTTCCTTTCCCCACAATGAAGAGTTTAGTCCGAGGAAATTTTTTAACAACTTGATGCATTGCTTCAAGCAGATATCGATGTCCCTTTTGAATGTCGAGTCGCGCGACGATTCCTAAAATGAATTGATTGGGATCCTGACTTCGCAACTCATCATATCTTTCTCCGGTTTTAAGAAATCTTTCTGAGTCAAATGGGCAGTAGATGATTTGAAACTTTCCACCTTTGCCTCGATGTTGTCTGATGTCTTCGCTGTCGCAAATAACGCGATCAGTCAAAGGATCAAGAATGAGATTTAAAAATTTTTCTACAGGAGTCAAAATACGGTCTAACCATTGAGGAGACAGGTCAGAGCGATTAATTTCGTTAGCAATGAGAACAGGGACTTTGGCAGTAACAGCGGCGATCCTTCCAGCGAGATTTCCATCAGTATCCCATGTATGGACAATGTGCGGATTAATTCTTTTAATCAACCTCACTATTTCAAAAGTCGCTTTCCAATATGAGAGACTAAAATTCATGGCCGGGCCAGCATTAAATACATAAATAGGGCAACCCAAATCCTCCAACTTCTTTTTTATCTCTCCTTTTCCGTCGCCTAGATGACAAAAATGAAGCTCAAACAGATCACGATCCATTTCTTTGGCTAAATACCAGGCCATTTTTTCCATACCACCGATCTCATTTCCTCCAAAATAAATATGCAGAACTCTTATTTTCATTGTTTTTCTTTCAAGGAAGAGAGTTTAATTCCAGAAAAAAACTCCTTTCTAAAAAGCCCAATGAACGTTTTCTGGCAAGGCATCGGTACTTGAAACCGTTGCGTTCCATGAATTTGGTCCATACCGTAAAGTGATGAGCATCTAAACGTGAACATCTCCCGATAGGAATGCCTTTGTGACGAAGTTGATGCCATGCTCCATTCGCTTTTCTTTTGTTTTGAGCTATCAAACAAAGAAATGCCCCGTTGAATTCAGCGCCTAAAGGTAGTAATCTTTCCTTTAATTCGCATTTTGTATAGAAGACCTCCAATGTTTTCTTGACGCGCTCCCGCGTCTTCATTAAAGATTTTCTGATCGTTGCAAGCTTTCTCAATTGTGCCAGAAGAAATGCTGCTTGTAATTCTGTAAGCCGGTAATTGAGGCCAAATGATCCGATTGTTTCTATTCCTTCAGGATCGGGCTTTTCGGCTTTTCGAAACATTCCGAGATCATGGAACCGGCGGGCCTTTTCATAAAGTTTTGGATCGTTTGTAAGAACCATTCCTCCTTCTCCGGAAGTCACAAACTTGTGATACTGGAATGAAAGAATTGAAACCTGTCCCATTGATCCAACGGGATTTCCATTAATTCTTCCTCCGAGACATTGAGCCACATCTTCTATAACGGAGATTCGACGAGCTTTACATAAGTTGATAATTTTTTTTAAATCACAAGGATAGCCTCTCATATGAACCGCAATTACTGCTTTAGTTTTTTTTGTGATGCAGGAGGCAAGGGAAGAAACATCTAGGTTTAGATTGTCGTCGATCGGAGCAATGACTGGAATTGCACCCAATGCCAAGATGGCCATCAGATCGGCGCTCCAAGCATAAGCGGGAAGGATTACCTCATCGTCCTTGGTTACTCCAAGTGAAAAAAGAGCTATATGCAAAGCCGCAGTCCCGGATGAAGCAGCCAGCGCATACTTACGTTGAAATAATTTTCGGCATAATCTTTCAAGCTGCTCAGTTTTTTTTAATAGATTAAGTCCATAAAATCGATAAGGGGATTTCGCGTTGAGAACCGATAACACTTGTCGACGTTCTTCTTTATCGATAAATCTGGCGCCTGGAAACCCGCCAAAGAGCGTTTTTATCTCACGCATCATTTTTGATTGCGAGGCCTATGCCATTGAATCGCAACCCAGTTCTTTGGACAACTTCTTCATATTGAACGATAAATTCTTTAAATTCATATTCCTTTTTATGGGTCCTCTTAATACGTTCCCACACCTGCCCGTTACTTGGAAGACGATCATGCACAATGTTTGTAAAGGCAATGATCTGTGCATAGTTTCTTATCAATTGAAAATCATTCCAGCGGGCATCATGATCTCCATCAATAAGAACCAAGTCAAAAGAAGTGGAACGAAAATCTATATGTTTTCTAAGACGATGACTAAAGTCCTGTATATATTTGACGGAGGTCGCGTTTTCTTTCTGATACTCTTTGAGCAAATCGCCCTGCGGTTCTGGGTCAATAAAAATTCCTTTAATGTCAGGGTTCTTTCTTTTCAGATATTCTATGATCGTTATGAAGCTTCCCCCATAAGCTACACCAATTTCAAGGTACGTCCGAATTTTGTATTTTGTCATCTCAATTAAAAGTTGACAGAACTGAATAGGATATTGCCAGATTTTAAGGCCTTGATTGTAATGAGACCATAAAAATTCCGGCAGCGCATCCAAGGAGCCCTCATCGTCAGGATAAATTCCCAATTTGGCTATCAGGTCTTCGAGAAAGTCCGGATCTTTGAGACTGCTGAGAGAAGAATTTCTAATAAGATTTAGTTCCTGAATCATGTGCGAGTCAATAAAATCTTAGTTTTTAACGGGATGGCAACTTATGACAGGCGAGTTCTTCATAGATAGATTCAATTTCATCAATGTAAACTTTCGTATCAAATCTGTCTTGTTTTAAAAAATTGTGCGCTTCTAATCCAATTCTCTTGGCTTTGCTGGGATTCGAAAGAAGTTCAATGATGGCTTCGGAAAGTGCTGACGAGTTCGAGGGAGGAACTAAAATTCCATTTTTCCCATGCGTGATGGTTTCTCTTATTTCGGCAATAGCAGTTGCGATGACAGGGACACCTGTTGCCATCGCTTCGAGTACGGCTCTCGGTCCACCTCCTTCATATATAGAAGGATGAATGAAAAGATCAAGAGACGCCAGAAACTTGGGTAGTTCATGAGAAAGTTCACCAACAAACTTCACACTGGCTTCAATTTTTAATTGTTTTGTGAGCTCTTTAAGCCTTTTTTCTTCCCGACCAATTCCGACAATATATAATTTCGAGGAAGGATATGAAACGAGAACTTTTGGCATCGCTTCAAGCAAGTACTTATGACCTTTTTGATGATCTAGTCTGGCAACAATTCCAAGTTTTGGATGCTCATTGCTATTAAAATGATCAGTTCTTTCTTTTCCTAATTCCAAAAACTTTGCAGTCTCTAAGGGTTGAAAACACGTCCTAAATTTTGCGTCGTCGCCTGTTTTATCCCGAAAAAGTCGGACGTTTTTGCTATTGCAAATAGTAATGTCTGTGAAAGGGTCAAGAAACATATTGGAAACCTTGACGAAGCAATTAGATATTTTTTCGATCAGATTCAATCTTAAATCCCAACGGAGCACTTCGTGTGAAATAATGAGTGGAGCTCTCGTCAAAATCGCAGGAATTCTGCCCAAAAGATTTCCATCTACATCCCAAGTATGAATAATGTCAGGTTGGATTTGATTGATCAGACGAAAGATTTTAAAAATCTTAAAAATATATCGAGGATCGTAAAGGTCCGAAAGATGAAGTGGAGTAATCGAATAACCGCAGGATTCGATCGATTTGGCGCATGAACCTCCTGTCCCGCGCAAAACACAAAAGTGAAGTTCAAATCTTTCTTTATTTAGGTATGTAGCAAGGAGAGACAACGTTCCTTCCACGCCACCTATATAAGAGAAGTTTTCGGAGATCATCAAAATTTTTATTTTTCGCTTTGTGTCTTCCGACTCCGTTATGACAGATGAAATTGTTTCTTCCATTGTAGATTTCATATTTGCGCTTTGTACTTGTCGTTGACATGTTTCTTTAACATATCGAGTTGTTTAGAAAAATCGTGTTCCTCAGTACCGAGAGGAACTTTGAAATGGGACGCTAATTGAGTAAGAATACCATTTTCTCCACGATCTGTGAAAAAATCAACCCAACGGATCAAATCCAAGACGAGGGGCGCTGCTAAGATGGAATCATTTCCAATCCAATTGATTTTCATTTGCATCGGGACATCAAACCAGCCTTTGAAATCAATGTTGTCCCATGCTTCCTTAACTTCTCCACGTGGATTGTAATAGTGTATATTTACTTGGTGATCGAAATCGTCATACCCTAGGATTTGGTTCAACACGCCACTTTTAGAATCGATTTTAGATGCGCAGTGATTTGGATCATTCAGTACTTTTCCATCGCGATTTCCTAAAATATTGGTGCTGAACCAGCCTGTTAATTTCAAACCTCTTTGTTTTAACATTGGAGCGATCACAGTTTTATAAAGAGTCTGACCTGTTTTCCCGTCCTTACCTGCTAAACCAACTTTTTGGCGTTCTGCCATTTCATAGAGTGCAGGAGTGTCAAACATAGTGGAAGGCGTAAAATTAATCAGATGACAACCGCTCTTCATTGCGGCATAGGCATACAGCATCGCCGATGTAATTCCTTGATCGTTTTTTCGAATTCCCTCTTCAAAGGCCTCTATAGATAGGTGAGTCTTAGATAATTGCATGGTTTTGGCAGTCGAAGCCAAGTTGACTACAATCACCTTGGAGAAATTATTTTGTTTTTTGAAAAGAGAAATGTCATTTTCCACTTTTTCAATCAGTTCTAAAAAAGGACGATTTAAAGGAGTCTCATTAATAAGCAATTTTGTAATCGACTCATCCTCAAAGACTGTAATGGCAGGGAAACTTGAAATCCGGTCTATATCCGCGCTGATTGTTTCAATAAGCGCGGGTGGTATTACCCTATGAGATTGACATGCCTTCGAGTAAGAATGCGAGAAAAGATCCCATCCGCCGAACGTGATATCGGCCAGATCAATCAGGCCAAGAGAAGCGAAGTCCGGATTAAATTCAGAAGGACACTTAAAAGAAAGGTTCAAATTTCGTCGTTTGGCGCATTGTGCTGCAAATAACGTTGTGGCGATGGACCCTTTTGCACCGACAATTAATACACCCGTACAATTGCTCATACAGATTGAACCTCTTCACGGTAGGACAATTGTTCAAGAATGTTTCGTAATTTTACATTCAAAGCCTCTATGGTTTCGGTCTTTAATTTTCTCCGATGATCTCCTGGAGTAACTTGTCTCTTATGGGCATAGATATTCTCTTTTTCGACTTTGAAATCTGCTCCACACATTATTTTACTCCGCACTTCTCTACTTGGATGAAATTCTGCAAAATCAATAATTCTATTCAGCCAAGATTCAAAATCGTTTACCATTTCCTCGTATTTTACAAATAACACATAGCTTTTATTCAAGAGTTTCTGACAGTAGCGCAGGTAAATATCTGAAACGACGTCCGCTTCTTTCAGTACGTGTTCGTCAATCGTCATTCTTAACGCTTCTTCTCTAGCCGTACGGAGGCGATTTGCTTCGCTTGGATTTCTTCTTGGCATCCGATGACTGTAAGCTGTAGAAAAATAAGCAGAAACCAAAACGTCCCTCGGATCCCTTAACATCAGGATGACCTTATATTTTTCCAGAGAAGGGATCTCTTCAAAGTATATCCTGAAAGGACCGTTAAATATGTTGACAGGGCCGTAAAGATATCCTTTTTGTTGGTAGACTATTTTTTCCCATTGATCTGGCGGAGAAAAGCCCTTCTCTGATCCCCCCCCATTCCAGAAATAACCTTCCAAATTAATGAAGGTGACGCCTTCTTCACGGGCCAACACCCATAGGAGATCCGACACATAAGAGGAAGCGCCCCTATAAAGCGTAAAAAACACAATGCTCTGATGCGTGTTTGAAGTTTTGTGCTTGCCCTTCAATAGCAAGATTTCATTATGGTATTCCCGAGCAAAAAATCTCTTTTGGACTGTATTATTAATTACCTTATCCAATATAGGTAAGCGAGCAAGATAACGCAACAAAGTCTTAACGAAGCCACGAAGGATTTTGTATTTCACTTTAGAACCGATCCTTAAAATTTTTCTTGAAGGCCAATGGTATCCTCAATCCCGAACAAAAAAGCATCGGCCTCTTTCAGGAGAATGATAAACATTAAGGGAGTAAGCGTCATCAGATATCTTGGGACGCCGCTCTCGAACAAGAAAACAATACCAGAAGAAGGCCATTGGAAACATAAGAAAAGAAAAATACATACGAATCCGTAGGCTAGAAAGAGGGATTCCCAAGAATATTTTTTGATTAAAGCCGGACCTTGGAACAGATAAAGCAAACCCAACACCAAGGGAATCATTCCCCACGACGCCGGGTCCAGGACGGCCTTTACAAAAGGGAGCATCACAGGCCCCGGATCCCATTGTTGCAGAACTGATCGGATTGCAATAGGTCCCCAGAGGGCTCTGGGCCACGGCACCTGGTTAATCCATACGGAGTGAATTTTCCACAGAAGCGAGCAGGCAAGCGGGATCATCAAATAGAAAAGACGGTCTGTCTTACCCTGATGGAAAAACACCCATAAAAAAGCGGCGGCCGCTATCCCGTAGAAATAGGCATCCCCATCAGGACGTATCAGGACCAAGCCGGACAACAGGACGGCGAGCGAAAACCAGCCGCGCGCCGCGCCGTCTTTAGACAATCTTGAGAGAACCGCAATCGCCTTCGTTGCAAAAACCGCCAATGCGAGATTGGCATAGCCTATGAACGCATGTTCAAAAAAGATCGAGAAAAAAATCCCCAGTGGGATTATGGCTTTTAGCATAGGAGGAAAACGCGTTTGGCGGGTTTCATCATAAATAATAGCGTAAAGGCAAAAAGCAAACAAAGGAGGAACAAGATGAATCATTTTCTCTCCCCCAATCGCCATTTGCGACATGAGTATCGGAAAAAGCGGCGGGTATTGTGGGTGTGCTCCCCAAAAATTTAATCCTCGAAGGTCGTGGAAAGCAAAAATAACCTTTGCCTTGATCCCCCATATGGCTAAAGCATCCCATGCTACCATGGGAGTCAAAACGCTCTTTAAGAAAAGTAGGCCGAAAAAACAACCGACGATTACGACGGCTAATTTATCCGGCAAACTTTTGGGGCCGATAGAACGTATCGAACTTCTATTTCTGACAAGAAGAAACATCCCCAGGGTGGACGAGACAGCCAAGAATGAGAATTGCAGTAACTCTGTAAATTGGATTCCGAGCAAGCTAAGCACCACATAACAAATCCCCATCACCGTGCTGCCCACGAGAAATGAGGTGGTCACAAAACTTAAAAGCGAACGTTCCGAAAAATGTTTGGATACTATCCAACAACCTGACATAAAAATAAGAAATAATTTGATCCATGCCAGTGACGTATTGGAAAATGTACCGTGGGTTTGTGAAAAATCGTTTACACGCGTTTGGTTTTCAGGAGTTCTTTCCTGCACCAACAGCAAAGAAAAATTTTTATCCAGCGTAAACTGCCGGATGAACCTCCCGCTGTAGTCAAACTCTGCCATCTGCACTCGATAAACAGGGCCGCGATGCAACCTGACACGCTCCTCATTTTCATAAGCTGTCAGCCGAGGGAAAAGAAAATAATCACACAGACCTTTATTGCCAATGGTTGGGAATTGATGCATGGGTGGCAAAATAATCAAACTATTTTGCGGAGTCGTGGCTTTTATAAAGGATACCCATGAGTAAAACGGTCCGTACCCGCGGTTGAGTTGTTCTTCTTCGGAAGATTTCATGGAAGGGAAAAAGTTCTTTAGCCCATCAAAATTTGCCTGGATGAAGATGGAGACATGGATGATTCCTATTAAAAGGAGTAGAAGAGTAAAAAACGGCTTCTGCAAAGGTCTAAGCATTTTCAGCACGACCCCATTTCCGACATTTAAGAAAGTAGGAAAAAAGACAAAAAACGGTTTCACTACCATCTCGAATAGCTCGATATTTGACTTTTCCGGCCCGCGTTTGATACGAGATGTGAATTTCGAAACACTTGATATGACGATTCAGCCAGGCATTCAGTTTGACTTCCTGGGCGAAAGCCGGTCCGGGGTGAGCTGAGAGGATGACGGAAAGGATTCCTTTTTTAAAAGCAAACATCCCCGACTGCGAGTCCATCAATGAAATGGAGAGGCACACTCGAATGAACCATGAAAAAAATCGATTGGATATTCTTTTCACCTGTGGCATTGCATTTTTATCACTTAACGGGAAACGACAGCCATTCACAAAATCACAATGGTTTCTGAGAAGAGGAGTCACCAGCTTTTCTAAATACTGGACGGGGTAACTGTTGTCTCCGTCCATCACAGCAAGGATATCCCCCGATGCTTCAGGAAGGCCTTTTTGGCAAGCTAAGCCGTACCCCCTTTGATCTAAGAAAAGCACTTTCGCCCCGTGTTCTCTTGCCACCTCTGCAGTATTGTCATTGGAACGATTATCCACCACAATGATTTCATCCACAAAGGAGGGCATATTTCTCAAAAGAAGCCGGAGACCTTCTTCTTCGTTGTAGCACGGGATCACAAGAGATATTCGTTTGCCATCTAACATAAAATCATGCAAGCGCCATTAAGGTCCATAGAATAGGATCCTGTTTTTGATACTTCCCACAAGGTTACCGAGGATCCTTCCCAAGGAGGAACTGTAGGCGTGGAGGATCTGTGGAAGAGATTTATTTTCTAAAGATAGCCAGTAAAATGGAGTTGTAACAAGACTATTAAATAAATCTAGATTGATGTAGATAGGACAAAAAAATGGAACGTCCCAAAGGATTTTGTCACCTATTTTGAAAATGAACTGATCCTTAAAATTTTTCTTGAAGACCACGGGGTCCCAAGACCCGTACTCATAATTTCTTCTGAAAATGTCCTTTATTGTAACTATTGGTTTATGATACAACTCCTTTTGATCATCGACATAAATTTTATGGCCAGTCTTTAACAACCTAATGAATAGGTCGTTATCCTCATTGCAGAATAATCTTTCGTCAAATCCGCCGATCTCTAGGAAAACCCGTTTTCTAATTGCAAAGTTGCCGGTACCAGGGCAAGCGGGAGAAGTGAGATCGGAAAAAAACCCATCCCCATCTTTTTGGATCGAACCGAAGGAAGGATCTCCCGCAATTTTTCCTGCGCGGGCATCGATTTCGTGAGAACGGTTAAAGCAATCAAGGATATTTCCAATCCAATTTTTATCCACTTTACAATCATCATCTGTAAAAGCAATAAGAGAACTTTGGGCGTATCGGACGCCGAGATTTCTAGCTCGGGCTTGGCCATTGTGTTTTTGCCTTAAATAAATCAAGGAAACTAGGGAAGTCTTAATTAACTCACTCATCATCTCTTCGGTTCCGTCTGTACCTCCATCATCAACAACGATGATTTCATAGCCGTTCTTGTCGTAATCTTGATTCCCTAGAGAGAACAGGCACTTCTCCAATAATTCTTTGCGATTATGAGTGGGAATGACTACGGAAATTTCTATCATATAAATTTCTCTATTACCCTCGTTTCTTCCTTAAGCGTATCTTTATTTTTTAGATAAAGTCCTTTTTTATTGTAATAATGAAGACAGAGAAGCTTGGGTATACGTAAAATGGGATAATGTTCGGATATTCTTAAACAGAATTCAAAATCTCCGGCGTATATGTAACTTTCATCAAAATATCCTAATTTTTTATGTATTTTTTTCCTCCACATAATAAGTGGGCCGCAGAAATAATCTCTCATTAGCCTGTCGCGGGAATAATCGGGTAATCTTACGGGCTTCCAATGAGGTTTTATTGGCCTCCCATTAAAGATTTCATTTGGCAGCTTGGTTACATAGTAATCGGAATAGACTAATGCCGTTTCAAGATTATGATCTAAAGTATTTGCCATAATCTCAAACGCATCGACTCTGGACCGGTCGTCCGTATTTGCATTTATTAGATACTCGCCAGACGCAGCTCTGATAGCCCGATTCCATGATGCGTAGAGGGTTTCTCGTTTAGGCGTTTTAAAATATTTAATATTATCATATTTAGCTAGATAGCTTTTTATAATTTGATCTTCATTTTCTTCAGAAGCACTGTTTACGATAATTATTTCAGTTTTGCTGAAGAGCGTCCCGTTTATCAAATTGTCCAAACGCCCCTTAATGAACTTTTCAGAATTATAAGTAGATATTATTGCGGATATTTTTTTGCCCATCATTTTTTTATTATATAATAAGAACAGGAATCTTCTTATGGATAATTACCGCAGGAAAAAAATTATTTTTATTCATCATGGAGCCTCAATTGGTGGCGCACCATTTTCTATGCTGGAAATCCTGCGGAGAATGGATAAAAAAAAATTTAGCGTCCTGGTAATCTTACCAGAAGCCGGTCCGTTTTCGGATTTATTGAAAAAAGAAAATATAGAATACAAAATTATTCCCCTCTTTATTTTCTATTACTGTCCCCAGTGTGAAACCTCTCTTTCGATTAGAGACCTCCCTATTTTATTGAGAGATATATTTAGGAATCTCTTATATTTACCCAAAATCTTAAAAAGGGAAAATCCGGATGTGGTTATTCTCAACGCATCGCCTCTGCTTCTCTCGGGTCTTATAGCCAAATTAATGGGGAAAAAAGTTATTTGGCATATAAGAGAAACAATCTCTACGGAAAAACCTGGCGTCTTAAAGAAAATCATCGCTGCTATTATACGTTTTTCGGCAAGGAAGACGATTGTTATGTCAATATTCTCCCTAAAGAATGTTGGAAGACTAGGTTTAAACAATGCCGCTATAGTTTATGGAGGGGTAGACCTCAAAAAATTCAGACCTAAAAGCGTTTCAAGTGAAGAATTCAAGAAATTGGGACTTAATGAGAATGACAAAATAGTAGGATTTGTGGGTCAGATTTATAAAGAGAAAGGCTGCTTTAAGCTGATAGAAACCGCCCCCTTAGTAATACAGAAGCTTCCGGACGTGAAATTTCTCATTGTGGGAAGCGGTGATATGATGGATAGGGAGAACGATAATGATTCTAAAATTTCTGAGAACCATAAAATAGATCTGCTATTTCGCAGAATAGTGGATGAAAAGAAACTTAGCGATAATTTTATATTCTTAGGTCAGAGGTTCGATGTAGAAGATATTTTGCCTTTAATAGATTGTTTGACATTCCCTTCCATTGCGCCTGAGCCATTCGGCGGAGTTATGATCGAGGCCATGGCTTGCGGATTACCTGTGGTGGCTTCAGATATTGGAGCTTCTCAAGAAATAGTGGTAGATAACATAACGGGTCTCTTGGTCAAACCCGGCGATCCAAAAGCATTGTCGGAGGCACTGATAGATATCTTAACAGATGAGGAAAAGGCGAGGCGCTTTGGAGAAGCGGGCAGGAAACGGGCAGAGGAACTTTTTGATATAGAAAAAATTGCTCCTCAGTTAATGAATATGTACGGGATATAAGATGAATGTATTGGGAGTTTATGACGGTCACGATGCAAATGCCGCGCTGATAAATGATACCTCGATCATTGCCGCGGCCCAAGAAGAAAGATTTAGGAGAATCAAACATTTCTACGGATTCCCCTCCGAGTCGATAAAATTTGTATTGCGCCATGCCGGAATCAAGCCCTCTGATATAAAATATGTTGCTTATCCTTCCGAGACGAGTTCCTTAAAGGACGATCCTCACTCGCCTTTTCTTATTCGTAATCTACATTTATTAGGTATTGACCACTACAAAGAGATTATACCTATAGACCATCATCAGGCCCATGCGGCGTCAGCCTATAGATGCTGTGGGTGGCCGAAAGCTACGGTTATTAGCCTGGATGGAAGCGGCGGTAATTTTTCCGGGACCGTATGTTATGGAGAAAAAGGGAAACTATATAAAATTTCAGAGATTGCCAATCAGGGTTCCCTAGGATGGTTTTATTCCAGCGTCACCGAGGCGCTAGGTTTCCGGCCAAATGATGAAGAAGGAAAGACGATGGGGTTGGCGGCATACGGGAGAAGAAATCCGTATCTTATAGAGAAATTAAAAATATTCGCACCTCGAATAAACGGTCTTGTCCTGCAAAGAGATACTCTTTGGAAGATTTCTGCAAAGCTCGTTAACGGTTTTTATAGATGTCATTTTGAGGATAGTCATAAGATAAGAAGATTGGTAGAAAAGTACGGAGGAGAGAATGTGGCTGCCTGTGCCCAGGCCATCTTGGAAGAGACTACAAAAGATTTAGTTAAAAATGCGGTTAAAAAGACAGGTTGCCCATATCTGGCTGTCGCCGGCGGCATATTCTTTAATGTTAAATTAAATATGGAATTGGAGCAGCTTGCCTGCGTGAAAGAGATACGGCCTCATCCTGCCAGCGGAGATAGCGGCCTTGCATTGGGCGCTGCGTTAGAGGCGGTGAGCATGCGCACTACAAAAAGAGTAGTCTGCAATCTTACCCACGCCTATTTTGGGCCTTCTTTTACGAACAAGGAAGTCATGGCTTCGATAAGAAAATATAAAGGATTGAAAATACGCAAAGTAGACTACGCTAAGATTCCGCCCGTAGTAAGTGAATATTTACAAAATGGCCTTGCGGTAGGATGGTTTCAGGGCAGGATGGAGTACGGCCCACGGGCACTTGGTGCAAGAAGCGTATTGCTTGACCCCAGGAATATAGAGGCAAAAGAGCGTTTAAATAACCAGTTAAAAAGAAGAGAATGGTTCATGCCTTTTGCCCCTACCATTCTTCAGAAGCACGCCAAAGATTTTATTCGCAGGCCTAAAACTATATATTCTCCTTTTATGATTAAGGCGTTTAGAATAAACAGAACGAAAACAAAAGATATAGCCGCGGCTATGCATGTTGACGGAACTATTAGGACGCATACACTTTCTAGAAGACAAAATCCTTTATACTATGACCTGATAAAAGAATTCTATAAAATGACAGGTGTCCCAGCGGTTTTGAATACCAGTTTTAACCGGCACGGCGCGCCTATTGTCTGTTCGCCGGATGATGCGCTTGAGCATTTGAAAATGCGCTGCGTTGATGTGCTAGTGATAAACAATCTTGTTATTGAAAATATTAGCTAAAGGACATTCTAATTTTTTTAAGAGATGCCGCGCGAAGAGATAAAAATCCTGCTTATTTCGAAAGTTTACATTTCCTTCCAACATACCATGATGAAATACACCAAACCAACTCGTCTCTTTCTCTTCACCGTAATATTTTTGATATTCTTTCCATGTTTCATGAACTGAGGTTGGAAGGACTCCTTTTTCCTTAAGGAGTCTATAGTTTAATAAATCATAGATTTCCCATTGATTAAAATCGCATGAGTGATTTGCCAGCATGGAACGGAAATAGATAGGCACGACCACGGAACTCAGCTCATCAAATTTATGAAGAATCGATAGAGTTGGTGGTTTCTTTAATGTCTCTTTAATGTCTTTTCCATATAAGACCTTCCCATGTCTCATCAGATAGAAATAGTAAGTTGCGGAGTAGCCTCCTAAAAAATAAATTTCTCCTTTCAGGATATTTTCTGTCATTACAGAAAGATCGATTCTTAATTTTTTCAAATTTGCCAACTCCTCCTGAATGAGCTGCACTGTCTTCTGAAAAGAATTGAAATCACAGTCTTCGTTTAAGATGAGATAAAGCTCATGGAGATGAGCGTCATGATCAGAGATTAAGAAGATCGAGTGTAGACAAGAGTTTGCTTGCAAGATCTTCTTCAAAAAGCCGTTTAATTCCTGGAATACGGGTGAGCCGGAATTCTCTAAAGGATCAAAATTTTGCGTCTCGAAATTTCTTTCTTCTAGATATGAATCGTTTTTTTTAAAGAGGCCTTTATAAAAATCGTCTAGCGTTCTCATCGCACCCAAAGTACAACGGGATATTACTTCAAAAGGCTGCTTCGACCAGTAACCCACTTGTTTCAAATGACGGAGTTCGGCGATGAGTTCCCTGGAGGGTGAAGCATCGTGTTTAGTAAAATAATCGAAAAGTTCATTTTCTGACGGAGGAAGTGAGTTATTGAGAGCGAAATAAATGAGATGGAGGATTTTTGTTACCCCTCGATAGCATTGCCTCAAAAACATCTTTCTTTTATGGACAGCGTTGTAAAGCTGAGAGAATAGAATATCGCAGAAAGATTTGATCCGATAATCGACTAAGGTTTCTTGAGGCAGGTTCTCTTTGGATTTTCTCCATTCATTCCTATATTCTTTTCCATAAAGAAGCTTCCATCGATAGACTGATGAGCTTGAGATCCGAGGGAAGTACCTTTGGACCAAGTCCTGTCTTAAAAATTCCCCAGCATTGAACAAAGCGATCTCATTCTTCCCGATGAACGGAAAAATTTTCTCGAATGCTTCTTGAGTCTTCCAAAATTGGTTCAAAAACTTGAGCTCCGCCTCGAGAGATAGTTCTTTGAAGACAAGGGTCAAATCAATATCACTATCCCCCGGAACCCAGTCGCGGGTGGTTAAACTTTCCCGAAGATAGATTGAGTCGATCTCTGAGAATCGCTTGATCCGATGAACGAAAATTTTCAGGGCCAAGAGGTAGATTTTCTGATAAAATTTGCCAAACAGCCAACAAGAATTCGTTTTTAAAACAAAGGGTCGAAGAAATCGAAATAATGTCTTCATCTTATTTTCATTTTTCAATTACTTGCCAATGCAATCTTGATCTTGGAATAAGAGAAGTGATATAATTCCGATCGTGCACTCTCTGAATCTTTCCTTTTATCAGGTAAACGTCCAAGTCGAAAGTGGCGACGGGAAAATTATCGAAGAACTCCGAAGAGATTTTTCTTTTTTTTCAAAAAATGGAAAAAAAGAGGATCATCATGTAGACCTTGTGATACATGCCCATCTTTCTGCTCCGTCATATGATAATTTGCCCCCGATGCAAGCTTCATATATATCGCCCAAAAAATCTTGTTACTATTCAAATGGGCTCAAATATGTAGATTACGCCGGAAAAGCGCTTGTCATTTACAGTAAGAAAAAATCAACGTGTGACATTTATACCGATAATTTCCAGCTTTTGCACGATATTTGTTATATGGTTATACTTGCACTTGCAAGTGAACAATTGGATAAGCTAGGAATTCATCGAGTTCATGCGTTAGCCTTGGCAAGCAACAATAATGCGTTTCTTATACTTTTAGATCGAGGAGGAGGGAAATCAACTCTTGCAGTGCAAGTTTTGAATTCTAACCATCATCTTAAACTGATTTCTGAAGATTCACCTTTGATAGATTCCAGAGGCAGTATCTTGCCGTTTCCGTTGCGTTTTGCTCTGTTTCCCGATGACATTCCGCCAAGCATTTCACCAACTTATCTGAGATCTTTCATGGGTGAAGGTCTCGATCCAAAGGCATTGATTGACATTGATTGTTTTACCGATCACATTCAGACGTCAGCCTTGAAACCTTCCATTGTGATGATTGGCAGGCGAGTAGTGGGAAAAAAAGCTGAAATAAGAGCCAGTTCAAAATACCAAGCCTTAAAAGCGTTCATAAAAAATTCAGTGGTTGGAGTCGGACTTAACCAAGGAATTGAATTTATTTTTGAAAAAGGTCCTCAAGAAGTTTTCAGGAAAATCCCACTTGCAGTTTCGAGACTCAAAAATTCATGGAAAGTGATCCACCGCTGCCAAATTTTCGAATTCCTTTTAAGCCCTGATAAGGAAAAAAATACTCAAGTGCTAATAGATTTCGTTTCGCTGCATCTGCGTGAATGAAATGTGACCACAAGCTGTCCAAGGCTGTAGCTTCATTGGTTTAAATTTCTATTTTTAAGATCGTGGAATTAACATTTTAATTTGGATAGAAAATTGATTAACTTTATTAAAAAAACGCTGCGAAAAATTTTAACGCCTGAGCAGCTTCAAATCTTTAAGAACGTACTCTGCCTGTTTTACGCCAACGACTTGAAAACTCTCGCTCAGATACAAGGAACAAGCAAGTGGGGATTTCATTGGTACATGACGCATTATGAAAGGTATTTTCGGGATTTAAAAAATAACAAACTCAATCTTTTAGAAATAGGTGTAGGAGGTTATGCTGATCTGCGAGAAGGAGGCCGTTCTCTTAGGATGTGGAAAGCTTATTTCCCCAAGGGCATGATTTATGCGATTGATATTTATGATAAGAGTCATCTGCAAGAGAATCGAATTGAAATATTCCAGGGTAATCAAAATGACCCGCAGTTTTTAACCGAGGTAGCAAATAAAATCGGTTCTTTGGATGTTGTCATTGATGACGGGAGTCATGTTAACGAACACGTTATCACTTCTTTCAAGACGCTTTTTCCTTTTCTGAATCCAGGCGGCATTTATGTGGTAGAAGATACTCAGATGGCTTATTGGCCTAGATTCGGAGGAAGTAGTAACGATATGAACAATTCCAATACTACGACCAATTTCTTTAGAAATCTCACCGACGGGTTGAACTATATTGAATTTGACAAGCCTTATGTGCCGACTTATTTTGATTTGCACATCGAAGCCATGCATTTTTACCATAATATTATTTTTATTTTTAAAAGAAAACACAGCGACAAGGATCAATCGGGTTTATTCAGAAAAGAAGCTCTATACAAGACTGCCATAACGTGAGCAAAAAGTTCAATTTTAATGCTGCAGCTTTGTAAAGCCAATGGAAAGTGATCCGGCCGCTGCCAAATTTTCGAATTCCTTTTCAGCCCTGATAAGGAAAAGAATGCCGAGTTACTTATCGATTTTTTGTCAAAACATTAAGATTTCTATGAAAACCAATGCTTTTTTACAAGACTGGTGCTATTATAAAATCCTCACAAAGCGCGGAGAAAACGTATGCCTTATGTTAATGTGAAAGTGGTTGGAAAGCTCACCAAAGATCAAAAGCAGAAAATTTCACACGATATTTCTGAATCATTATTGAAACATGCCGCCAAGCCCAAGGACCATACTTATATTGTTTTCGATGAAGTGGCCGGCGAAAATTGGGCAAAAGGCGACAAGCTCTTTGGGTAATTATCCAAACTGTCATTCAGTCCCTGTGGGACAGGATGACACGTTTTAAATTGGGAAACACGTGCCAATTCAGAAACAACTTTCCATTTTTTTACCCAACCGTCCAGGTATGCTGGCTCACATCTGCAGCATTTTGGCCGAATCAAATATTAATATAATGGCGCTTTCGGTTCATGATACGGTAGATAATGCGGTGGTTCGTTTAGTTCTCGACAATCCAACCAAAGCACTGCTTCTCCTGGAACAGGAAGAAATTTACATTACGGAACAAGATGTAGTTATTCTGCCGGTGGATAACCAACCTGGAATCCTTGCCAGGATTGCACAAAAGTTAGGCCGTGCGGATATTAACATCCAATACGCTTATTGTACCGCTGCCACAGGCCAAATTGCTGGTTGCATCGTTTTGAAAACTGAGCAGCCAGAGGATGCCATAGAATGTTTACGTGAGTTTGGATCCGGATAGCACCTTGAACGATGTCGACTATTTTTGAGTCTTTGAAGAAATTAGAACAAAAACAAAACGAGGAACGGCTGACGGCCGCAAAAACATTGCCAAAATCATTACCAGGCAATGTTGTAAAAGCAACCCCAAGTTTCCCAAAGAAATTGTTTTTATCTTGGTTTATCGTCTTAACGGTTTTTCTGATCGGCCTTACTTTTTTTACTCACCTCAGATATCAGGGGCTCAGCGCAATAGTTTTTTCTCAGAAAGTGACTTTTGATGCTCAAGTAGATCGTTTGGCCAAGCAGATTGATGAAATAAATGGAAAAATCAAATCGATGGATCAAAATCATCAAATGATGAGCACGCAGATCGACCATTTTTCTAAGGAATTAGAGAAAGAGCACGACCTTCAAAGCAAAGCTCTAGAGCAGAAGGCTAAACTCGTAGATCAAAAAATGAATCAGTTAGCGCAACGGATCAATGTGTTAGAGGAAGAAGAACAAAAAAACGCTGCCCCACCACTCGAAAGACACACGTCCATCGATCGTTGAAAACATTTTTTTGTAATATCATTCATTTTCATGACCTCATCAGCTGCTATTGAAATCAAGGGATTAACCAAATTTTACCGTAACTTTCAGGCGCTTAAGGATATTTCCTTTGAGGTACGGGAGGGAGATTTTTTTGGTTTTCTAGGACCAAACGGTGCTGGTAAAACGACTACCATCAGCATTATTACAGGTCTTGCCAACTACAATCAAGGAAGCGTTCGGGTATTGGGCCAGGATGTCACGCGCGATTACCGGAAGGCACGCGCGTTAATTGGATTGGTACCTCAGGAATTCAACTTCGATCCTTTTCTTTCCGCGGAACAAATTTTAGTGTATGAGGCAGGTTACTTTGGCGTTCCAAAGCAAGAAGCGCGTGCGAGAGCCAGCGAACTTTTGTACGAGTTTGGCCTTGAGCCTTATCGAAAACTTGATTTTCGAAAACTTTCAGGCGGTCTTAAACGAAGGCTTTTAATTGCCCGCGCTCTGATTCATTGGCCGAAAATTTTAATTTTGGATGAGCCTACCGCAGGGCTTGACCTTGAACTTCGCCACAAACTGTGGGATTTTTTCAAACAAACGAATCGGAAGGGAATCACCATTTTTTTAACGACCCATTATATTGAGGAAGCCGAAAAGTTGTGCAATCGGATCGGCGTCATCCATCAGGGAGCAATGGTTGAAGTAGATGATAAAGACCGTTTAATCAAACGGATGAGCCAGAACACGATTGAAATTAAACTGGGCCGGCAGTTGGAATCAATGCCCAATGAATTTTCAGATCTGGGTGTTGAGTTAATCAATGACGGCGGCACGATTCGACTTCGTGAAGAGGACCAATTGCTGGCGAAAATTTTAAAGGCGGTCCACGCATACGGAATCGATGTCCTTGGGGTTCACGTTCAGAGAACAACCCTTGAAGATGTATTCTTTCAATTGACACGGAGCAAGCCATGATCCCACCACCTGTTTGTTCGCCGCCCTATGGGCGGTGAGATCTCGAAGAGATGCAAGAGCACACGTGATCATTAAATTCATAAGCGTGCTCTTGCCAAACAGGTGGTGGGATGATCCCTTGCGTTTTTGAAACTCTACGAGTTCTCGATGCAAAGCATTGAGGAAGGCAGGTGGTGGGATGAAAAGCTTAATCGGTTTTAAATCTCTTGTGGAACGTGAAATTATTCGATTTACGTCGGTTTTTTTTCAGACGATTTTCCCGCCGCTCGTTTCAAGTTTTCTTTATATCGGCATTTTTGGTTTCACGATTGGCCAGCGGATGGAGCATGTCAGGGGAATGCCTTATCTTAATTTTTTGATTCCCGGGCTCATCATGATGTACCTTATCGAAAGTTCCTATGCTAATACGTCAAGCTCGCTTTTTATTTCCAGATGGGCAGGGCATATCCAAGAAATTTTGGTATCGCCTCTTTCCTATTTTGAAATGGTGGCCGCCATTTTAATCGGAGGCTTGGCGCGAAGTTTCGTGATCTCAACCGGTGTCTATCTCGTTTCTCTTTTTTTTACTGTGACCCCAATTCATCATCCGTTCATTGTCCTTATCATGGCGCTTTTTGTTTCACTTTCTTTTTCGTCCGTGGGTGTACTTGTAGCGCTTTTTGCAGAGGAATTTGAGCATTTGACAATCTGCACGACTTTTGTAATCACGCCGCTTATTTTTTTTGGCGGGGTCTTCCATTCAATCGATATGTTGCCTAAAACACTTCAGGCCCTTACCGTCTTCAATCCTATTTTTTACATGGTCAATGGCATGCGCTACGGAATATCAGGTGCTTCGGATGTGCCGATTGCACAATGCCTCATCATTGTGTTTTCTTTGTTTGTCATTCTCTTTTCGTTTACGGTATTTTTGTTCAAGACCGGTTTTAAATTGAGGAAATAATCTGTCTTGAGTGCAACACATCTTCGCTCTTTTAATCTTTCCGAACTCGAGCTATTCCTCGAATCGCTCAAAGTTCCAAAGTATCGAGCTCGCCAAATTCTCGATTGGTTGTATCAAAAACACGTGATGGATTTTTCCGAAATGAAAAATATTCCAAAAGCGCTGCAAGAAACCCTGGCGCAGCATGCCACGGTTCATGTGTTAACGCTTGTTGAAGTTCCGGAGTCGAAAAATCATGAATCCTCAAAGTATTTATTGAAGACAGAGGATGGGCATTTGCTCGAAAGTGTTTTAATCGTTCAAGGCGGAAGACAAACCGTTTGTGTTTCCACGCAGCTTGGCTGCCGGGTCCGGTGTACCTTTTGCGCTTCGGGAAAAGGGAAATTTGGAAGAAATTTAACGGCAGGTGAAATTGTGGAACAGGTTTCGGTTATTAGCCGGAATCCCCCCTCCTGTCCTCCCCTCACAAGTGGGGGAGGAAAAAGGTGGGGGGAAATTACCAACGTCGTTTTCATGGGAATGGGAGAACCTTTGGATAATTATGAAGCAACGATGAGAGCGATTGAAATTTTGACTGCTGATTGGGGATTTGGGCTTGGCGGAAGACGCATTACGGTTTCAACGAGCGGGATTACGCCTATGATTGAAAAGTTTGTCCATGACTCGCGGGGTCGCGTTCGGCTTTCCGTTTCGCTTCATTCCAGTGATCAAGAAACAAGAAGCAAGTTGGTTCCGATTAATAAAAAATACCGGCTGGATGATCTGATTCAAACTCTGGAAAAAATCCATAAGGTTCTTAGACGGGAGATTACATTCGAGTACACCCTGATTGAAGGGGTTAATGATTCTCGGAAGGAAGCGCGCGGCGTTGGAAAGATTGCTTCTCGGCTTGGCGCGAAAGTCAATATCATTCCTTATAATCCAATTCGTGAAATGGATTACACCACACCGCCCAAGGAGCGAGTAGAATCTTTTCGGAAGTTCCTTGAAGAGAAGAATATCCACGTGACCGTGAGACAAACAGCGGGGCGGGATATTGATGCTGCTTGCGGCCAATTAAGACTGGACCGTAGGCCTTAATTCTCATGGTTATTTTCTTAAATTCTTCTTGTTGATTTTGAACAATCCGCCGATAATATATACACCATTGAGGTGGGCGCTATGACCAAAAAAATAGTCCGTATTGTAGGGCTGTTTACTCTATTTTTTCTTCCCATTCTTGCCCTATCTTTTGTCGCATACACCGTTTTCCATCAATTTATTCTTCTGGGCGGTGCCGTGCTGGGAGCTTGGGCCGCATTTTATGTCAACCATTTGGTGACGGAACAGGAACGATTGAGTCGAGAAGTTTTTTATCAGGCTTATGAGCTCAAGAAGTCGAGTGAAACCCTAGAGTCCTGTCTGGCGACCAAAGTTCAGACCAAGGCTTATAACGAGCGCCTTTTGAATTCAAAATTAACTGACGAAAGCAATCGAGTCAAACGCTACAGCCGGCCTCTTTCCTGTCTGATGATTGCAGTTGATTCTCTTCCAGAACTGTCTCAATATTATCGTCTCCTTTCTTCAGAAATGATCATTCAAGAGGTTATACGTTTTTTAAAGGAAATGCTCCGAGCCGTAGATAACGTCATCCGATATGGCGATGATTATCTCATAGTGATTCTACCTGAAACTCGTTTGGAGCAGTCTCGCGTTGTAGCCAATCGGATTCACTTTGCCGTTGGGAAAAATACGTTTCGGATCGAAGAAAAAGAAATAAAGCTAACCACCAGTATCAGTTTTGTCAATTTTGATCCAGCCGTCCACCGCGGAAAGGAAGACATAGTAGCCGCTTTGGAAAAAATGTTGTTTGATGCAGAAAAAGTCGGGCCAAATCAAATCGTTGGCATTGCCAGTGGCCCTGACACGGTTGGCGGTTGATGGATAAGCATGGCTTGACAAATCGAAGAACCAGCCTAAAATAATCGAAGCCCAAACTTACGGAACGGAGCGAACGTAAGTTTGCTGGCTGAAGTTACCCCTCACCCACCTGGTCTTTTGAAAGGTCAAGTGGGTGAGGGGTTCAATTCGTGCGGCGACCCAGCACCTAAAATATAGATCATCCCAGCAATCGTTAAAAGTATTTTATGAATCAAAATCTAATGGTCCTCTAAAACGTTACACACCTGGGTGCTGGGTCGTGCACTCATTGAAGGAGGAGCGCATGGCTTTGTCGGACTGGTTTACAAACATTTCTTTATTAGTACGGTGGCTACATGTGATTGCAGGAATTACTTGGATTGGCCATTTGTACTTCTTTAATTTTGTCAACGTTCCTTTGCAAGCCGCTCTTGATGATGCAGGTAAGAAAGCCGTAAATCCCAAGTTAATGCCTCGTGCGTTGTGGTGGTTTCGTTGGGGTGCGATGGTTACTTTCCTGGCAGGTTTGGTGTTGTTTACGCTTACCTATATGTATACTCCTGGAGGAGGTTTTGGACCGAACAATCTGTTTCAAGATTTTAATGGTCATTTGACGGGGCGGGTCGTTTGGATTCTGATGGGGATGTTGTTTGGGACGATCATGTGGTTTAATGTTTGGTTCATTATATGGCCAGCGCAAAAGAAAATGCTATCTGGCCAAGTTCCCCAAGACAAACTTCCTGCTGTCCGTAAGCGTACATTTTTGGCTTCGCGGACTAACACCTTCCTTTCCGGGCCGATGTTATTCGGAATGTTAGCACCTGCACATTACGGGGCAGCGAATGGTTTTACTTTGGTGGTGGCCATTATTCTTGGGGTAATAGCGATTTGGTGGGCCATCAAAACATCACATACAGCTGGCACGACCGTTTAAATTAAGTTTCTTTTAGTTTGAAACGTGAAAAAGGGCAGTACTCAATGGTGCTCGGTTAAGCAGCTATTGCCTGCATGAGCCGCCATTCAGTACGTGATATTTTAAGTTTTGGATATTTCTTTTCTTCTCTTTTTTTCATTCTTGGCTCCAAACGGTTAGGGCGATAAGAGACCTTTGAAG
>OBEQ012103913.1_pt1 | contig 33418 bp, 35 predicted proteins | sample 1670901 | NCBI WGS metagenome assembly OBEQ01 (sample SAMEA104232315, study PRJEB22302) | groundwater metagenome | biome: forest; feature: aquifer; material: groundwater | place: USA | collected 2011-08-07 | depth 5.4 m | reverse complement strand
GGAATTTTTTTGTACGCTTCGGCATTGGGGTGCTTAAGGATACTGCCAGCAGGTTCAAAAATCACTTGCCGGGGACCATCTTCGACAAAGCCGATATGTGCGAGCTCGTATCCGGCAGCGTATCCAACGGCAAGCGTGTGTGCCACCTCACTATGTGGTACGAAAAGATAGTAACCAATACCCCAGTTGAACGTGGTGAGGCATTCTTCTAAAGAGACACCGCAGGCGCGCATGAAAAGAAATATCTGCGGCACTTTCATTGCCCGCTCAATCACATACGTGAATGGTGTGCTGTGGACGGTGAGCTTGCGGAGACCGTCTCCTGTACCCGGTATGATGCCATGAATCAGCACATTGTTTTCGAGTAGCTGCTCGACGAGTTTGACATAGGAGTAGGTTGGTATAAGAGCGATTTCACCGAGCGCGCGATTAGTACGAGGTACTTTAGTAAGCAAGTCATGCTTGAGTGTTTTTGCAACATCAAGTATGAGCGAACTGCCGTTCGCGTGGAGGCCTGAAGAAGCAACACCGATGATGGCATCTCCTTCTTCAAGACGGTCACGGGTTATGAGGTTGGATATGGGAGTGATGATGCCGGTTACACAACCTGAAAAAATGGGATACAGATTTACGTCGGCAATCACGGAGGATTCACCTTGCGGCATTGCCATGCCTACCAAGCGGCAGACTTCTTCAAAACCAAGAGCGAGGTCGCGTGCGCGGTTGAGGTCTGTATACCATTCGCTTTGCGGAGCAGCGATCTCGTCTGTGAAGATGACGGGCATGGCACCGTGAGCAACGCAGTCGTTCACAGCCATGAGGGCGGTGTCTATGGCGATGCTGCGGTGATATGTTTTACCATCCGAATTGTGGCGATACATCCACTCCGCGATCCAGTTTTTTTTACCAAGCCCCTCTTGTGTTTGCACGGAGAGATAGGGTGTTTTGCCACAGTATTCATATATTGCTCCGTGAGCGTGCGTGATGGTCTCGCTTAAAAATATGCCCCTTTGTTGCGAGAAATGGAGTGTTTTTCTTCCGGCATCCCGCATGATCTGTTTGAATCGAGATATTTTTTCATAATCAACGCCTGCTTCTGCGTAGGTTGGCACTGTATTCTCCTCTTCATTAAGGTCTTGTCTAGGATCGATTCTAGTACTTCTTTTGACAATAGGCTACCCAGAAGTTTCTCTTGTATCTTCGGTTATTGAACAACGTATAGCTTGAATTTTTTTCGAGTTTTCGGATTGTAAAAAATTTTCCATACGTTGTCTCAAAATCTTTTCTTCCGAATACGCGCTCGGTGAGATTGATCCCCGGAATTGTATAGGTATTTTTTTCCCTTCCGGGATTTGATGCGAGGAGAGCTTGTGCGTTTGTATCTCCGTCTTTGCAGAGAATCTTTATCATGAACCAGCCGCCACTTTTAAGAACGCGAAAACTTTCAGCAAGACATATCGTCCGCTCTTGTTCAGAGAGTGAATTTGAAGAGAGTATGTCGAGTACGATATCGAAGGAAGCATCTTCGAATGGATTTTTTTTTCCGATGTCTCCTTGTATAAAATATACCGCTAGTTTTTCTAGTCTTTTTCTTTGTTCGGCGATTTTGAGTGCTGTTTCTGAAATCTCTATGCCAACGACACTTGCGCCGAGTTCTGCGAAATAAAAAGAATGTTTTCCTGTTCCCGAACCGAGATCGAGTACTCGGAGGTTTGTTTTTGGAATACCCTTTTTTTTGAGAAATTTCCAAAATTTTCGCACGTCATTGTGCGGTTCTTGTGACAGCGTTACTAGTTTTGGCGAGCGATATTCACGGTCCCAAGTATTTTCTTGTGCCATGGATAGAGAATAGCGTTTAGGGCAATATTTGCAAGGTGTCTGTAAATGTGGTTTGATTTCAAAGGAATAATGCGCTTTTGTGCATACTTGTTTGCCACAGTTGTGGCGTTTGAAAGGAATAGACGGAATGTCAAAGCGATCCGTATCGAAGCAGTATTTTCTCGATGCTTTTGAAATGCAGAACCAGACAGCTCTTGTGAATGTTGTCGGCGAAGCTCTAGATGGACAGGCGACTGACGGAGAGCTGTATGCTGAATCAACACAGACCGAGACTGTTGTCTGGAAGCACGGCCGAGTTGATGGTGTCACATACTCCGACAATGAGGGATTTGGACTTCGTAAGGTTGTTGGCTATGAAACGGGATATGTGCACAGTTCGGGACTTTCTCGAGGTGCATTGCAGATGGTGATCCGCGATGTTCGCGAAATGCAGGGGAAATATGGCAGTTATACGCGCGAAAAGAAAATGCGAAAGGTGCCAGTAAAGTTCCCTGCGATTTCTCCTCTCACGGTTGAACTATCAGAACGTTCTACACTTCTGTCTGAAATAGACAGCTATGCTCGTAGTCGCGACCCGCGTATTCGCCAGGTGGAAATCTCTCTTTCCGGAGTTGCTGAAAATGTTTTGATCGTGCGGCCGGATGGGCGAGTTGTGAACGATGTTCGGCCACTTGTTCGTCTAAATGTATCGGTCACCATGAGTAATGGCGTCCGTACAGTTACCGGTGGTGCAGGCATGGGCGGAAGGCATGATTATACAAAGTTGTTTGTTCGAGAAACATGGGGACGGCTTGTGGACGATGCTGTTACTGAAGCGCAACTTTTGTTGATTGCAGAAAATTGTCCTGCTGGGGAAATGCCCGTAGTGCTTGGGCCTGGCTGGACTGCGGTTCTTCTCCATGAAGCAATTGGGCATACGCTCGAAGGAGATTTTAACCGCATGGGCGTGTCGCCGTTTGCTGAAAAGATGGGACAGGTGGTGGCGCATCCAGATATTACGATTGCTGATAATGGAGCGATTGAGGGACGGCGCGGTTCTCTGAACTATGACGATGAAGGTACTCCGACACAGAACACGACTCTTATCGAACGTGGCCGTGTAGTGAGCTATCTGCATGATCGAATGAGTGCTCGGCATTATGGTGTTGCCCCGACGGGTAATGGAAGACGCGAATCGTTTGAGTATCAGCCATATCCTCGTATGACGAATACGTACATGGAAAATGGAACGAGTGATCCGTTGGAGATCATTGCTGAGACGAAAAGCGGTGTTTACACCAAGAAGTTCAGCGGAGGACAGGTGCATATCGCAACGGGGAATTTCGTATTTGCTGCGACATTGCTTTTTCCGATTGAAAACGGCGTTGTTCTCTATGACCGTCCGTTGCGGCAAGCAACACTCACGGGTAAGGGATACGACGTACTGACGCACGTAGATATGGTAGGTACGGATTCAGCACTCGATGCTGGTATCGGTACCTGCGGGAAAAATGGGCAGTCAGTTCCAGTTGGCGTCGGGCAACCGACGATACGACTTGCCCCAGGTGCCCTGGTTGTCGGCGGTGCAGCATAAAAAAACAAAAACGAGAGGTGTTGAATGGAAATCTATGAAACTGCAAAGATGGTATTATCTGAGGCAAAAAAATGCGGCGCTACGGGAGCACGCGTAGCAGCTTCAGAGACTCATTCGTATTCTGTTGAGCTCGAGCAAGGAAACGTTCGGCCACAGGTCAATCATGGCCGAAATATGATATTAGTTGTCTATGTCGGAGAGCGTACTGCTATGGTGCAGTCGTTAACGACAACCGAAGCGGGATTGAAGCGGATCGCTCTGAAAGCAGTGGAGATGGCACGTGCGAGCATGGAAGATCCCTTTGCACGGCTTTCTGAAGAAATACTTTGGCCGAAAGATATGGAACGTTTGCGGCGGCAGATCGACAAAGTTGATCTGAGTCCTATGCCTTCGCTTGTGGAGCTCACACAGTACACACGAGCGCTTGAAGATGCAGTAATGTCTCAAAAGGGGATAACCAAAACGGAAAGTGTTTCGGCGGGAGTTCGGCATGGTCGCAGTGTCCTTATGACGAGCAAGGGGTTTGTTGGCTTTGGGGAAAACACTGGATATGGTTTGAGTATTGATGCTGTTGCTGGTGATGGCGACCATATGGTCCAAGGTTCCGATGGCGATCTTAAAACACATCGGAGTGACCTTCGAAGCCCTATGGCGGTCGGACTTCTTGCTGCAGAGCGTGCTCTTATGCGCCTCGGATCGTCCTCATTCGCGGGCGGACGAATGCCTGTTGTATTCGATCGTCGATCTTCGAATTCAATTATTGGTTCTCTCATTGCAGCAACATTTGGCAGCAATGTATTCTCTGATAATTCTTTTCTTAAAGAGTATCTTGGGAAGCGGATTTGTAGCGAGATGATAACGATTGCTGACAACCCTTTCATTCCACGGATGGGGAATTCGAGAATGTATGATGGAGAAGCGGTTGCATCGCGGTATACGCCAGTTGTTATGGGAGGTATTCTGCAGATGTGGCTCACGAGCCTCGAGAGCTCTGGTCAACTGAACGTGCCTGAAACGGGACATAGCGGCAATCGATTGGCAAATGTGGTTGTAAGCAATGGAGTTCTTACACGCGAGGAATTAATATCTGATATCTCGCAAGGGCTGTTAGTCACCGCAACACTTGGTCACGGCGCAAATATTACGACGGGCGACTATTCGTGCGGAGCGGAAGGATTTCTCATTCAAAACGGAAAAGTTGCCCGACCTGTTGATGAAATGACAATCGCAGGCAATCTTCTCGAGATGTTCTCGACCATGTGTCCTGCAAATGATCGGGACGCAAGTCTCTCTTTTTCTGCACCGTCGATGCGTATTGAAAACATGATGGTAGCCGGCAAGAACTAGCGGCAACATATACACGCTGCTTCATACAAAGAAGCAGCGTGTACTATTTTTCACTGCCGCGCACAATGAAATATGCGCCAAGCGAAATGATAACAACCGGCCAGAAAGAAAGAGATGAAGAGATCCATCCCTGGTCTTGGGCAAGAAAATATATGCCAATAACGAGGAGCAGTGTTCCAAACGCGAGACCCCCATGTCTTGCCTCGCAGCAACACCAAGGTTTGTGACGTCCATTCATATCTTTTTATGATAGCGCATTCTTTGAGAGGGTGCTATAAGTGTACGTGGAAATGTTGCGTATACATCTGAAGATTGGAGATGTCGATGGGCTATGTGATTCTTTTTGTAATCGGGCATGGTTTACTGGGCGCTATCGGTAGTGCAGTCGGTTTAGCTGTGGCGCTTGGCGCTGGCGACAAGCTTTTGAAACTGACGGTAAAAAATTTCTGTATCTCGCAAAGTGTGGCGCTGTTGACGATTGCTGTAAGTCTCGATCACTCTGTGACTGAAGTGCTCTACCATGTGTGTGCTATTTTTGGAAGTTTGATCATGTATGTTCTGATTTTGAGAACCTCGATGTTTTTTCGAAAGCCTCTGTAGGCTCTAAAAACCGCCCTGCTCAATCATTTGAGCAGGGCGGTTTTTTCATAGGATACAGTCGGTGATGTTACGTTAGTTTTTGAACAATAGTATAGGTTGCAATAGCAAGAACCGCGAGTTGTACAAAAGGAGAGAGGCCGACGGCAATGATTGGAACAATAGGCATCAATGGACTGTATGCCCACTTGTGTGTCGCGAGAGCGTTTTGTTCGATGATGGTTGCAAAAAACAGGGCGACTCCTATGATGAGCACAGTGTCGGGCATGTGCCATGTGTATATCCATATGAGCGATGTGTGGAGTGCAGCGACAAAGAGGTACAGTACGGTAATAAAGAATGCGTCAAAGATACTTGCCTTAACAAGCAGAGGCAGTGGTAGAAAAGAGAGTGTGCTGACATTGCACCCGGCCGAGCAGTCGTAGAGCGCAAAATGAATATGTTCCCAAACAAGATTGAGCACAAGCGCGATGATAAAAACGAGAAAAAGTATTTTCATATATACGACAAATTATACATGATGTCCGATGTGCCAAGCGGCACATCGGACATAGATATATTAATCTGTATTTTGCAGGGAAGCACCAATGTTTCGCATGAGTTCGTGAGAAACGGCAACGAAATGTTCATTTGGTATAAAGGAGGAAGTTGGCCGAGGATACATCGGTTTTGCAAAAGAAACGACGATATGGACATTTCCTCTGATAAGTTTCCACGGATCCAATTGAAACGCTTCCTTGATCGCGACTGGAACAATCGGTCGCTGTGTTCTTTGTGAAAGTTTTGCCGCGCCGAGCTTGGGCGGAAGAAGTTCTCCGCTCCGCGTAATAGCACCTTCGGGAAATATGAGCACGAAGAATCCATCAAGAAGGAGTTGCGTGTGCATTGCAAGCGTATCCTCGGTTTTGTCATTTGGATCGCGTGCTGACCGAGGAGTTACTTCGAGAGCACCAAGTAACTTGAACAGGATTCCTCCATAAAAATATGGCTGTGGGTATGCCATGCCCTTGTAAAAACTTTTTTCGCGTGCAACAGAGATGAGCGGCAGAGAATTTCTCAACATACGACTGCGTGCAAGTGCAATGCAAAGGACACTTGGATCGAGGACACTTGCATGGTTAGGTGCGAAGATCGCACTTTCTTTAAGAGCATGGAGATGTTTCGTACCGCGGATTTCCATCGACACTCTTCTCAAAAAAATTCTTCCAAGACCAAACAACAGAACATGCAAGAGATAGGTGAAAAAAAGAAGTATTCGTGTACGAACATACCGTTTCGGACGTGACGAGGTCATAGTGTCTCCTTTTCAGAACGAATGTGTTTGCTGATGAGCATGGTACTATAGAGCCGGAAGTTTGACAATACAATAAAAATATTGTAAAGTACCCCGAGAAATTTGTCCCAGTTGGCTTGTAACTATAGTCACTTTTGAAAAGGAAATTCGATGATGTTGCCTGTATATCAGGAATTAGATACTGCTGTTGCTCGTGTATACCAAAATATTCCGGAATCGATTTTGATTCCTCATGGCGCCCTTGTGCTCATTGTTGGTCTTCCTGGAAGTGGGAAGACTACGTTTGCTCTTAAAAACTTTCCACTCGAATGTGTGGTGAGCGGCGATCTGCTTCGTACAGAAATTACAAACAATGTTCGCAATCAAGTTGTTTCAGATGAAGCTTTTGCGTATGCCGGCGGAATTTTGAAAGAACGCCTTTTGCGCGGACGTACGACTGTTGTTGATGCACAGAATCTGGAGAGCAGAGCGCGTGCTTCATTTTTACGAATTGCAAGGAAATATAATGCGCCGATCGTTGCCATTGTTCTCGATATTACTGCTGAAGTGTGTATGAAACAAGATGCACAGCGTGTTCGACAGGTAGGGGCGAAAGGAATTTTATCCGGCAAGGCGCGGTGTGAACGAGCGCTCTATTCTCTTGTCGCTGAACGTGATATTACGGTGTATCGTTTGAACGATTCTGCGGTGACCTCGGTGTCAGTGAAGCTCGAAGATGTTGCTATCTATAAAAGTCTCCCTTACTGGTTCGATAGCGAAACAGTATTGAATCTCTATCGCGGAGCGATCGAAATTGATTTACGTGTGCAAGAACAGATTATTGGACGGTATATTGTTGTTTCAGAAGGGGGCATACTCGTTCTCGAGCATGATACGCCGTCGTCAGGAATTTTTCTACGGCGTAATTTTCAACCATATCAGGTTCTCGATGTTCGCGTGATTGCAGGACGCCTTGGAGCTGAAGTTGCAGATGACGCTGTTCTCGAGTTTGTTCGCAGAATGTTGTCTTCACGCACGAGACTTAATTTGATAACCGTTCTCTCGGTGCCGAAAGGATATAAACGTACCAAAGAGATTTTAGAAGAGATGATGTCTCTACAAAAGAAGCGCGAGCAAAGGATCCCTATTACGCGTGTGTGGGAAGGTGAAGGTGTTGGCGCATATCTTACTACTGCTCTTATCCGTATCGATCGCCGTGGGATGGAAGATGAACCTCTTGCGTTGATCGGAGATGTGCAGGGATGTTTGAGCGCGCTCGTGGAAATCGTGGAGAAAATAGACAAAGAGAACAGGCGTCGTGCGTGGGAAGGCAAGCAGAAACGCCGAATTGTTTTTGTTGGCGATATGGCTGATCGTGGAACGTTCGATGCTTTGTCTGTCGTATATATTATTTATCTGATCAGATCGGGCGCTGCGTTGCTTGTCCGCGGAAATCACGACGATAATCTTCTTCGAGGGTTGCGGGACGGAGAAACGGTACCGAAAGAGACTGCTTGGACGATTGTGGAACTTATAGATCTGACGACCAAAGATGAACGGGCAGAGATAGTAGCAACAATTGAGTCTATGCCGCACATTGCTGCGTGGAAACATATTGTTGTTGCGCACGCAACATTGCCGCATATTCCGCGCGCTGAAGAAAAACTTTCAAGCAGGGAACTGCATGATATTACGCATGGGATTTCGACAGGACGCTCTGTTGCCGGACGGAGAGAAATATGGAACTTGCCGCTTTCGTGCGCAAAAGATCCCGATGTTCTGATTGTGTCTGGACATACACACGAACAGGCTCCGGTGATCGATACGATCGCAGGTGCTGCGGTACTTGATGCGGGTGTTGAAAAACGAGGTGAATTGTTCTGTTTGAAGTGGCCTGAAATGGAGCTTTGTGCGGGAGTTGAGTCTGGTGCTGTTCGTAACTATGCTATTTTGCGCGGCTCGAAACTCCCGTTATCTGGAAGGAGGTTACTGCGGTTTATTGAATATGTTGCTACGAGCGGCTATGTACACGTGAAGAAAGGAAGTGGTCTCTCGGACGGTCTCTCAATAGTCTCGTACTCTGATATGACAGAAGCGACAGATGCGTGGAGTAGGTATCCTGTTCTGCGAAATTTCCGCGGTCTTGTGATAGATGAAATGGGAAAGATCATTGCACGCCCGTTTGCGAAAACGCATAAGGCAGGGATTGAAATTCCCCTTAAGGAATTACATAAACCCGCTGAGCGTGTTTTCGAAAAAGTGAACGGTACGCTTGTTATGCTGTACCACTGGTGTGGAAAGCCTGGGGTGTGGGCCGGCGGTTGGCGTTTCTCCACGAAATTCAGTTTTACAAACGAGTACACTGAAGCGGCTGAAGAGCTACTTTTGGGTAAAGATTTGTCGAAGCTTGATACGCGTAAAACATATCTGTTTGAGATTATTCTTCCGGAGGATCCGCATGTTGTCGATTATCAAGGAGAGAAGTCACTTGTTCTTTTGAATGCAATTAACACTCTCTCCGGACGCTATGCGGCTTGGAATTTTGTAGAGCAGACAGCGCGGCGTCTCGGCATTCGAAGTGCAAAAGAGGTGACAAGCTTTTGGCCGCGCGGCACGAGTATTGCAACCATATATCACGGAGCACAGTTGCCCGGGACATTTCAAAATGTTGAAGGTTTCATGGCGCAGTATTTTGATGACGATGGTCGTCTGCAAATCGTGAAGATCAAAGTTCGCGGCTATGATGACAAGAAATTTATGCGCGATATGAAGTGGCAGAAGCTTCTTGAAGCGTTCGATTTTGATATGCGAGATGTTTGTCTCTCGAAGCGTCTTGAACTGCTTTATTATAACGTTTCAAATACATGCGTTCGTGAGATGCTTGAAGAACGCATTGTATGGATACGGAATACATACGAGAAACAAGTGAAAGATGCAGAGGATCTCGTACATGACGGGCTTGTAGCTGCAACAGAGTGTTTGATGAAATGTGCTGCAACAGGTTATGATGCGGCATTTCGTGAAGCTTTGAGAATTGCATTGCCGATAGTCTCTGAAAAGATCAAATCAAGGTATGGTGCGGTTACGAAGGAGGTGCTTAACCCGCATATGGGATTTATCCGCTCGGCGCTTTCAGGAAAAGGAAGTCCTGCCGATGCAATTCATCGGCATGTTGTGAAGGAGATTGAATCCCTGATTGTGCAAGAAACAGAACGCAGAGGAAAATGTGCGTTCTGGATTGTTCCGGAAGTAAAGTAAAGAAGTAGATTCCCCGACGCTCATTGAGCGTCGGGGAATTTTGTTAAAGAAACATTATTTTTCTGATTTCTGCCGAGGTGAATTCGCCGAGCTTGTCATAGCAGGGAGCGCATTGCGACAAATGGCAAATGACACGCTCGTCGTCCAGTTCGGAAAGCTTTCCGTGACAATATTGCTCGAATGAGTTTCGAATATCTCCGCATGATATCCAATGTTTGGTTACCATGTGCTCGCCATGCTCGTTGTATGATTCTGTGCAGAATTGGCAGACTGCCATAGTGTTTCTCCTTTTCTATCTTTCGGCAACATATGCCAAGGGAAACTATTTGTAAAGCTCTTACAAAGATTCCCCGACTCTTTTGAAGAGTCGGGGAATAATAGGAATGATGATGCCGGTTACTATCCCGAATAGGAATAATATGTTGGGATTAGTTCCCAGTACCACCACCACCGTTCATCCAATGACCGATTCCGGCTGCGGCCAGAGACACGACGCCGAAAGCGACGAGAGTCATGGCATTAGCGCCGAAAGCTGCCCACACGGAGTTTGCAACGGGCTGCACGACGTTAAACAGAAGCGCGAGGCCTGCGAGCGTAGCGATAAACGACCATACGAAACCACCGAGCTGGTTCAACCACTGCATTTGAAATCACCTCCCCCGTAGGTTTTATTTGCAAAGCGAAAGCTTTGCTTGACCTATGCTAGATTGTAGTCTTCGTGGGTTCTTGGTTCCAATTAGTTATCCACAATTGTGCATTCGCCGCGAAAATTGTATTGAGACCATGCAGAGGCAGGCAATATTGACAATTTGTGTATTAATGTTGTAATCGAAAAATATTGTCCTAGTCCCTAGATTTTTTGAGGAGATTGAAGATGAGGTTGCTACAGATACGGAGTGGTCTTACCTTTAAGACGTATTTTAGTATATATTTAGTACAACATATGCACGAGATTTCAATAGCAGCAGAAAAGATATTTTCTATCGGGACTTTTCCGATTACAAATACGCTTTTGATGACTTGGCTTGTGATGGCGACTCTAGCCGCCGTTAGTTTTTTTTATGTTCGCAATCTCAAACTTGTTCCGACAGGGTTTCAAAATGTCGCTGAAGCGATTATTGAGGTGATACTGGGGCTGCTTATACCTGCATTTGGCAGTCGTGAAAAAGCGGAGGAATATTTTTCTTTTCTCGCGACTATTTTCATTCTTATCTTAACCGCCAACTGGTTTGGCATTGCCCCGCTTCTTTCGGCAATCGGTATGCATCATGTGGAGGCCGGACACGAAACATTTACTGCCTTCTTTCGCTCAAGCGCCAGTGATATTAATTTTACGCTCGCACTGGCGATTGTCGCGCTCACTGCGGTGCAGTGGTTTGGCATCGTTGCTCTCGGTGTATCTGCGCACATAAAAAAATACTTGAACTTTAAAAGCCCCATTCATTTATTTATCGGTATTTTGGAACTGTTTTCAGAAATTTCAAAAGCCATCTCATTTTCCTTTCGGCTCTTTGGCAATGTGTTTGCTGGCGAGGTACTCCTGATGATTGTAAGTTTTCTTATGCCGTATGCCGGCCCCATCCCTTTTTTGTTTCTTGAGATCTTCGTTGGTTTTATCCAAGCGCTTGTTTTTACAATGCTGACAGCTATTTTTATTAATATTTCTGTATCCGAACAACATCATTAAAGAGCTCGTTGAGTATTGTCTTTTGTTGCCGAATGATATAGTATATTTTCATAAAAGCAGTAAATAATTGTTTATCATGGAGATTAGCAAAGAGTTTGCAATGGCGATAATTATGTCGCTTGGAACAATTGGTCCGGCAATTACGATCGGGTGGATAGGATCGCGCGGTCTTGAAGCGATGGGAAGAAATCCCGAGGCAGCAAATAGTATTCAAACCGCGATGACACTTTCAATTGCTTTTGCGGAGGCAATTGCGATTTATGCCCTTGTTACGGCGCTTATTATTAAGTTCGTATAGAACTTCTTTATGGCGGAAGGAATCCTCTCACAACATGCGTGTCGTGCCGTTGTGCTCACATGCATGGATTTTCGTTTTGCCGGAATGAGAAGTTCTGCTGCAATCGAAAAAGCATACGGGCTGCGGGAGAATGAGTACGATATTGTAGCGCTTCCTGGAGGAGCGCAAAATCTTACGCAGTTTCAGCTTGCGGAATATCATGCGGAGTCTACGCTCCATGCGCTTGGTGTTGCGATTGATCTCCATCATGTTGGTACGCTCGTTATTTTATCGCACCAGAATTGTGGGGCGCTCAAGGCAGTTGGCAAAATATTTGGTGGAGAAGAAGTAGACACAGAATCAAAGTTTCATCACGAGATGTTGGCGGAAGCGGCTCAAGTTGTAAAAACAGAATGGCCCGATAAAAAAATTGAATCCGGATATTTATATGTGAATGAGTCTGATAAAGCTGTGATTAACATAGTGAATATATAGAGAAGGTACCGTCCCTTGTGGGGCGGCGACCTTAGATTATAGAGGCATTGAAGCGAGATAGAGTGATTCAGGATACGCAGTTCCGTGTTTCACATCAGTGATATATCGGAGCCACTTTTTGTGGTTGATATGGTATACGTTCATCGTACCATTTCCATAATCGACATGCAGGCAGGCGACAACTTCACGGAGCGATGGAAGTTCTCTCCGAACACGAGCTTTTCCGTTCATGGCAAGTTCGAGTGAACGTGTGAGGCTTATGTTGCAAGCCTTTGCCATACCGCATGGCCAGTGTGGAACAATGATGACAGTCTGAATGTTTTTCATATCGGGACCAGTCTTGATCCCGTGAATAAAAAGCCGATCTATTCTCATGCCAAGTATTTCCGGAGAATGGCGGGAGAGGAGTATTGGCGCGCCCGGGTACGCAATCAGATGTGGCCGGACGGGAAAATTCGCGGTTGTACAAGTGTCCGTCAAATGGGTGAATAGGTGAAGCATTCTGTCGCCATCGGAGCAGAGGACAGGCACCGTGCCAGCATCTGCCCGGAGTTCCTCACCCCGCATGCTTACGAGCACCCCCTTTTCTTGCAGTTCCTGAATGAGCGCAAAATCTGTACTGCTGAAGCCTTTCGGTAAATGACCTGATGGTAGCTGTGTCATGAGAGTCTCCTTTTGCTGAATCGCTGATTCTCTGGAGAGAAGTATACGGGAAAGTTTTACAAAATCAAGATTGTATGTTATAAGATTTAAAGAAGACATTTTAGCTCTCCGACAAACTTGTAGGGAAGGAAGAGTATGGGAATGTTGTGGAAGCGAGGTACTTTGTATCTCACGACAGTTGTTTTGACGTTGATTGCTCTGATGACCTCATGCAGCACAAGTTCGCCGGTTCCTATGGCCGGTGACGGACTTCGTCTGTCGAGCGTTGCTTCTCTTTTCGAGAAGGCAAACAATGGGAATGAATTTGAGCGTCTGCTCAATACGACGGGGATCAATAACCTCGATCTCGATGAAGACGGCCATATCGATGACATTGACGTTGTCGAATACGGAAGCGGTTCGAATCGGGGATTTTCTCTGACCGTTGATATGGGCAGTGGACATGTTCAGCAGGTAGCTGAAATTACACTGCGCATGGGCGGCGACGGCTGGGTGCACTATGCTATTCGTGGTAATCCACAGCTGTATCCGCGCGGCAGTTATTTTGAAGCTCGCCTACAGCCGACAGCTCTTGCATTTGTAGCTTGGGCATTTATGCCCAACCGTGTTGTGTATGTTCCGTCATACAGATACGATCCTACGATCGTCCGTGAGCGCAGAGTTGTTCTATCTCCCCGTGTATATGAAGAGCGGACGGTAGTGATCGAGAAGACAACAAAAGTTGTTGTAAAGAAAGCGACTCCTGCGCCAGTTGATCCTATTCTCAAGTCTCCGAATGAGGGCAAAGCGTCTGCTATTGTAAAGGCACCGCTTGCGAACCCGACGGAGACACAAAAGCAATTTCAAGCGACAAATCCGAGCGAGACAACTCTTACGAAAGGAGGCTTTGGTAAACAAAAGGATAAAGTTGTAGCGCCTAGTACTGAAACGGTATCTCCAGTCGGTAAGACTCCTGAGAAAGAGTCTTTGGCTGACCCACAAGCAACCCAAAAGCAATTCCAAGAAACCGATCCAACAAAAAACCTTGGTGCGAAAGGGTTTGGTACACAACCAGCAACACCAGTGCCAGTTCAACCTGCAACACCTCCTGGTGTAACTGCACCGCGTGTGATTGCAACCCCCGGGGGCATCATCCCCCCTGCGGCGCCTGCAACTGTTGATGACGCGGCTGCTGCTGCGAAAAGGAAGGCCGAGTTAGACGAAGCTAAGAAAGCCGCTGCAGCAAGGAAAGCAGCTGACCTCGAAGCAGCGAAAAAATCTGCGGCAGTTAAGAAGAAGTAATTCCGATTGAATATAGACCCTGCTTCGTAAGAAGCAGGGTATCTAAAATCCACAAAGGAGAATACGGTGGCACTTCGCAAGACGAATTTTCGTTATACGATGACCCCGGCTACACTCGAAGTATTTCAGGATATTTACGTAACCAGGCGTATGGTGAACGACCCGTTGAATGTGAGTGTTCTGTTTGAGTCGCCTTATGATTGGCTTCAGGATATCGTGGGCCGTCTATATCAGAAAGACTGGGTCGAGCTTAAGGGCAGCTACTTTGCTCCTACGTCTCTTGGACGCGACAAGGTGGTGGTTGCAGAGAACCGTTTCTATGACTTTCTAAAAATGTTCGATGGATTTCATTCCGTCAACTATGCAACCGGCACGTTTGCGATCGCATCGTACCTCGACATGGACGACGCAACGTACAATGTGTATATCAACAACAATGCTGTATATGGCTGGCAGGATTTTCGGATCGCTGTCGCGGAACGTAAGGGGTTAAATCCGCTCGAAATCGTGTTCATATCATTTCTGAAGGGTGGAAAGTTTGATATGCATCCAAACGGCTGGCAATTTGCAGTTGCGTCGGGTGAGATGTGGGATGAAGTTGTTCGGGTTTGTAACACTGCTATCCACATGGACCAGCTGGGCGATCCGGAGCAGGGTATTACTCCCGAAGCAGACATCGATATGATTATCACTGCGGGTTCCGAGCTATTCATTCAGCTCATGCAGCGGCAGGCGAAAGAAGATGCGCAGCGTGCAGCACAAAAAGCAGCAGCTGCTGCAGCAGAAAAGGTGTACGAAGAAGTGGTCGAAACAGAAACCACGGTGTACGAGACGGTGCGATATGTTCGACGCGTAGAGCCGGTGTACTATGCACCGGGGTACTATCACACATATACAGTTAACCCACTCTACCTTTCGCCAATATGGTACGATCCATATTGGTAACAGGTAGGCATACAGGCGCTTCGTCAATGACGAAGCGCCTGTTCTTTTTAGCGGGTGTTTGTTGTTGATCTGGGAAAAAAAAAGAAGCTTGCTGCAATGAGGACAAGCCCCGGAATGAAAGAAGTGAAGGGTTGGCCTGCAGCCGAAAGGGTTAAAGCGAAACCAAGGAGCGGAAGATATTTTGACCACCAGAATTTCTTTGAGGGATTTCTGGTGCCGAAAGGATAAACTTGGAAAAGACTTTTGGTGAGCATGACTGTTGCTATGCCAATGCACACATAACCAGCGATCAAAAAAAGAGTTCCCACAGACACCTCGTTTCAGAGTGATCGTGATTTGAACTGGTCGTATAGTATTGTATGGAGTTGCTGATGTCAATGCTCTGTAAACCGTAAACTTGACAGCTTTTAATAACAATGGTACGTTCATTTCCAGAGTTGCGGCATTTTGTCGTGACAACATCCAACGCAACGCCTGAAAGGCAACGCAAAGGAACGAACGATGAATCCCGATACATCCTATACGTCTGTGAAGAACACCAAAATCTTGAACATCGATAATAATCTCGTTCAAGTCGGCCTAGGTTTTGTTGTTTTTACTCGTCCGGCGAGCAGCGATCTCCAGGTATGGTTTAGTGGTGAAGAGTATCTTTATCGAGACCATCTCACTGGATGTTATTTGCAAAAGTTCACCTACGTAACTGTTTATGGTACTGACCATGTGGGCAAGTGTCGACATGCAGTCTTGGATTACACCATGAACGTACGGCCGGAAAGGCCGGGAGTTGAAGGTGATGCAAAGATCATCCTAACCTGTGAACAGGTTGACCGCCTCCTGCGCGGATGCAATTTTGCCTCCATTGCTGCAGAATGTGATGGTGCTGTTCAAGAAGAAAAGTTGCGCAGGTTGACCGAAAAGGCGCATTTCGGAACGATGGCACTCGACGCGCTTGTGCAGATCTATGCTATCAACTCTGGCGGAGGCTCCCAGTCCCGGACCAAGGTAACGACTATTATCAGAACGCTTGTGTCTGACGTTGACGAGAGGGCAGCGAAGATCTCAACGTTCTCATCGAGTAGTAGTAGGATTGACGGTTAGTAAACAATGCACCCCCATGCTCAATGAGCATGGGGGTGTTCAATTATGCCGTGATGGGAATTCTCGGTGTGCCCGACATGCGAGAGGTTACTTCTGCCGTGAGCAAGAAAAGTGCGGTGAATGTGAGACAAAAGGCTGGTAGCATTGCGTACGGGTACGCCATGAATGCAAGCATTGCGTAGCGAGGAATCGGTTGAAGATGCAGGAGTGTAAACATCACGAGTGTACCGAGTGTCGTGATTATGATGACATAAACAGAAAATCTTTGTCCAAAGAAGTTAAAGCCAAATCTGCGCCACGAACCGAATGATCCGGTGGTCATGCCGACACAGAAACCAAGCAATATCCAATACAGCACCCCACAGATGAACATGCATTTCCCTTTCTTTCAGAAGTTAACCTAGATATTATTTAATACGAGAAAGTGTATTTGTCAATAGACGTAGACGAAGAAGAGGGGTTTGGTGAACATTTTGCCATGAAGTACTATAGATGAAGATTTTTGTTCTATTTTTGAAAGGAATGAGTGTGTTTCAAATATACGATTTTCGACCTGATGGAGTTTATGTTCCGGTTCGTTACTATATGGAGACAGGGAAGAGGGCAGTAGTGCTCGTTGGCATGGTGCATGTTGGAGAGAAAAGTTATACCATCTCCAATTAACGCTTCCACATAAGCACATTTCTGAATTTTGAGCGAGAAACAAGACGGAGCGCAAGCCATATCGAGATACGGCGAGCGCGAGACGAAGTTTCGTAGCCAAAATTCAGGAATGTGCGTGGAATGGTTAATTGGAGATGGTATTATTACAGAACAGTTGATAAAATATTACAAACATGTGATCGAGTGATCTACGAACAAGTTTTTGTGAGAGATGTAGAAGTGATGAAACAGTTAGATATCGATTGGAAATCTCTTCTGTATGTGGAAGATCCTGACGAGGCATTTTTAGCAGCAATTTACCTGCCGATGCCGCCGCAAAAATTCATGCACGACCATGGACTTGTAGAAGAATCGCATAGCTTTGATTACGCGCAAGCATTCTGGACCTCCGGTGATGGCGCATGGGGGCGAGGAAAAGAAGATGCGGCCTTGCCTGTTGAAACCTGGGAAACGATCCGACAAGCGATAAAAAGAGTTGATCAAAAACTTAAAGTGGAAAAGGTTTTTGCTGCAAAGGAATTCTTGCAAAAAGTTGATTCCGGAACGGCATCAATGCTTGATTACATTTCTTTCAGAAATTTATATGAAGAAGAAATACAGAAAGCAGTGCACCATGCGACGATTGTTGATGTTCGTGATGAAATGACGTTTGGTGTTTTTGATAAGATTGTTGCTGAAAAAAGTTCATTGCGAATAGGGATCAAATTTGGTAATGGCCACATGAATCACATGGACAGACTTTTGCGAGATCGTGGATATGTTTTGATATCTGCAGGATGGCTGGTCGCGCTCGCGATTTGATATACTGTCTCTACTGTGACCGAAATTAAAAAGAACAGTTTGCCGGAAGCAATTTTAGGGACTTTGAATACCTGCGGGAACTTCTCAAAATGCAAGATGAATGAGATAAAAACAAGAACGGCACCCATGTAGGATGCCGTTCACGTTTAGTACCCTTATGCTGCTCGTGTTGGAGTTTTTGTCAAGATTTTATGATGGTGGCTCGCAGTCGCTTGTGCCACATGCTCCACCTTTCGATTTCCCTACGCGAGCAAAGCGGCTTGCTTGCTCATCTCCACAGACAAAAATCGCCCGCCTTTCGGCGAGCGGGTTTTTGTTTCTGTGGAGATGGGGGGAATCGAACCCCCGTGCAAATGAGATGTTTGTGTGAGTCTACGCGGTATAGCTTGTTTTGTTTTCCATAGCAGCAATAGAAACAAGCAAAAGCTGCTGCTGCGTGTGCTCCCTTAGTTTAAGGCGGATCGCGGGAGAGAAACGCCCTGGTCTGAAAATATTACACTCCGGACCATCTATCAGACATCAATGGTTGGAATGCCGCTCTGACGTATTTTATTACGCGAGAACGAAAGCGAAGTCGTTCACCGTAAAATACGGAGAAACAATTGACTTTGCTTTTGCAACAATGTTGTTTGCAAGCTTTGTGCCAGCATTTTTTGAGGAAGCCGCTGGCGGCTGCCACCGTGCACACACAAACGATATTCACTTGTCTAGGCCGATCATCCCCGAAGAATATTCCCGCTTTTGGAAATCGCTAACTGCTTGAGTATAGACTGAGGGTTTCTACGATTCCATAAAACTCTAAAAGAATCATTATATTGCTATATGGATGGAAATACTCTTCGGGAACGGCCAGACGTTATTCATTTTTCAAAGTTCTGCGCGCTTCGCGGTCTGCGTCACGCTTTTTGATCGTCTCGCGTTTGTCGTAATTTTTCTTCGAACGCGCCATACCGATCTCTATCTTTATCCTCGAGCCCTTATTATACACTGAAATCGGCAGTATTGTCAATCCCTTCTGGCTTTCGAGTCCAGACAGTGTATCAATTTCTTTCTTGGTAAGCAGCAGTTTTCGGTTGCGGCGCGTGTCAAAGTCTTTCGGTGTGTTGCTAACTTGGTAGGGTGGAATATGCGCGTTGATGAGAAATGCTTCGCCTCCGCGTATTGTGACATGGGAGCCGTCGAGAGAGCCCTGTCCCTTGCGGAGTGCTTTTACTTCAAAACCAAAAAGCTCCATTCCTGCATCGAATGTTTCAAGCACTTCATAATTGAAGTGTGCTTTTTTATTGTGCACAAGGTGTGCCATATGCACTGTATCATAGCAAAATCGGAGGACATTGACAAGAACATAAAATATGACATAGTATTTATACCTGCAGTTTGATACACTTTTAGTAGATTATGTAAAATACATGTACAAGAGTTTAGGGAGGGTACATGCCGGCGATAATAGAATCAGATATTGTTACGACCGAGGATATCGAGGATATATTAGAGGATGCTAATTCTGGTCTCGGCAATCCGTGGCAGACGGTGCTCTACGACTGCACCTGCCACTCGTATGATCAGGTAGCAGACGCCCTTGTTGTAGCGATTTCCTGTACGCTCGAACAAGGGTATCAGTATGCCTGGATTGTGGATCACCATGGTCAGGCAAGTGTGTACCACGGTGAGAGAAAAGAGTGTGAACGCGTGATGTTTATTTTAAGCGACGCGGGACTTCGCTCTGAAGTCGAGAAATCCTAGTACCAAAAACGCGGCCCTGCAGATTATGCACGGGCCGCTTACCGCATTATTATTGACATTGTACAAAAGTCATGCTAATTTTGTGAGCAACACGAACAAGCTTTTGAGAGTAAATGGTACAATTAATTAATTTTCATAAAATATAAGCGATAGAAAACTATGGATCTATTTAACAAAAAACAGGACGATGGACTGCACCGGCATGATGGGGGACCAGGCGGTCAAAAGAAGGAGGGAGGGCCGAGCCTCTTTAATAACATTGTCGGCACGCTTCTCATTTTCGTACTGATCATCTTCCTTTATTCATATATCGTTGACCAGCAGATACAAACAGAATTAATACCTTTCTCGGTACTTGCACATGATGTGCAGCAAGGAAATGTCGCGAGTATTACGGTAAAAGGGGAAGATCTGGAGATCTCATATACTGATGGAATAAAAAAGAGATCAAAAAAGGAAGTGAGTACGGCGATCTCTGATACGCTTGTGAATTATGGCACAACGCCGCAGCAGTTGCGTGCGGTGAGTATTGATATCAAAAATCCAAGCGGAGCCGGTTTCTGGTTTCTCAACCTCGCTCCTATTTTTATTCCGATTCTCCTTGTTGTTTTTATTGTTTGGGTATTTTCACGGCAAGTCCGCGGTGCGGGGATGCAGGCATTCTCGTTCGGGCAATCGAAAGCTCGATTCATTGATCCAAATGATACAACGCAACGCGTGCTTTTTGCTGATGTCGCAGGCGTAAAAGAAGCAAAAGAAGAGTTGCAAGAAATCGTTGATTTTTTAAAGCACCCAAAAAAGTTTCTTGATATCGGAGCGCGGATTCCGAAAGGTGTTTTGCTCATGGGAGCTCCGGGTACGGGTAAAACGTTGCTCGCTCGCGCTGTAGCGGGGGAGGCAGGTGTTCCATTCTTTTCAATTTCAGGTTCTGAATTTGTGGAGATGTTTGTTGGCGTTGGTGCGAGCCGCGTCCGCGATCTTTTCAAGATGGCAAAGCGTGCCGCACCTGCTATTATTTTCATTGACGAGATTGATGCGGTCGGCCGTGTGCGCGGTACGGGTATTGGCGGCGGCAACGATGAGCGTGAGCAGACATTGAATCAGATTTTGGTAGAGATGGATGGATTCGAGCCGACAGAAAAAGTGATCGTGATGGCTGCTTCAAACCGACCGGACGTTCTTGATCCTGCGCTCTTGCGTCCGGGGAGGTTTGACCGCCGCGTAGCGCTTGATCTACCTGATCGCGAAGATCGCGAGGCGATATTGAAGATCCATGCGCGGAAAAAACCTCTTGCAGAGGACGTTAATATTCGGGTAGTTGCAGAACGAACACCCGGTTTCTCCGGTGCAGATCTCTATTCTCTTATGAATGAGGGGGCAATCCTTGCAGCGCGCGAGAATCGTAAGAAAGTTTCTCAATTCGATCTCATTCGTTCAATAGAAAAAGTGATGCTTGGTCCTGAACGCAAGAGTCATTTGCTTTCTAAAAAAGAAAAAGAAATTACAGCATACCATGAAGCTGGCCACGCACTTGTTTCTTCGATTCTCCCGCATGCGGATCCGGTGCATAAGGTGACGATTATCTCGCGTGCGCATGCAGGTGGCTACACCCTTAAGCTTCCGCTTGAAGAACGACGTCTACAGTCGAAAAAAGAATTTCTCGACGATATTGCAGTTGCTATGGGTGGCTATGTTGCTGAAATGGCGCTCTTTGATGATATTACAACTGGTCCTTCCAATGATCTCGCCGTTGCAACTGGTCTTGCACGCAATATGGTCACGCGCTATGGAATGTCAGAGCATTTGGGCCCGATGACTTTTGAAGATTCGGCCAAAGTGTCCCGCGGAGGTATGGGCGAGCGCGAATATTCAGAAGAATTGTTTGCGCAAGTTGACAAAGAAGTAGCAAAAATCCTGAATGATGCAAAACACATTGCTGAAAAGATTATTATAAAACATCGCGATATTCTTGACGCAATTGCACAGAAACTTATTACAGTTGAAACACTTGAGCGCAAAGAATTTGAAGAACTTCTCGTACTGTATGGGATTGAGCCCAAACGTCTCGCAGAGGAAATACATCCTGATCCGACAGCAGTAGCCGCATAAAAAGACAAAAGAAAGGGCGCGAACCTTTTGGTTCGCGCCCTTTGTATTATTGCGAAATCAGTTCCGCATAGTGTGTTGCGATTTTATAGAAAATCTTGTGGCCGTAGACGAGGCGAGCGCTTGCGATTTGAACGGCAGATGCTCCTGCTCGCATATAGTCGAGCACGTCCTGTCCGTTCATGATGCCGCCGCAACCGATGATAAATTTATCGGGGAGGAGTAGACGGTGAAATTGCAGCACGTTCGCGAGTGAGATCGGTTTGATTGAACGCCCACCCAAGCCGGCAAGTCCAAGGTTTGGTTCTGTTACTGGCGTACCGGTCTTGGGATGGATCATGGTGCAGTTGCCGAGTGTGTTTGTGAGCGTAATGCCGTGCGCGTTCGAGCTGTTGATGACGCTCGCTGCATTTCTCATATCATCGAGCTGTGTGTAGGGAGAAAGTTTTACCCACCATGGGAGCCGCGAGTCTGAAAGCGCGCGTTCAACGGCATAGAGGACATCAAAAAGCAGGCCGGGATCGTAACTGATCATTTTTTCCGGTTTATTTTTGTTCCAGACGTTTGGGCAGCCGACGTTGATCTCGATGCCGTCGGCGCCGAGAGTAAGTGCTGCACGCGCGAGCGTATAATAATGCTGCGGATGAAATCCTGCAACGCTGACGAGTAGATGTTTGTTCGCGGCATGTGCGATCTTACGCATCTCCGGTATGCAGATACTCATGCCCGGCAGGCCGAAGTTCGGCAAACCAAGAGTATTAAGTGTGTATTCAAAAACTCCCTCATTGAAATGCTCGTAGTAGTTTGGTTCTTGGTTGCCGTCTCTTGGCTCTATCGTATATGAGCCGATAACAATAGCGGAAGTAAAGGATTGGTTTGCGAATATATCGACATCGGCAATAGATTTGCAGATACCGGCCGCATTCATTATTGGGTGATCGAGCGCGGAAAGGGAAAACTGTTCCATGTCTGCATGCCTCCTTGTTGGCGAAGAAAATCTCTATGGAGTATATGCTCTGTCTTTTTTTCTGTCTATCTCTATAGTACGATCCTTTTTGTGCGCGGATTCAAATTTGTCACAATTTCGTAATTGATGCGTCCGGATCGCAGAGCAAGATCGTCGGCAGAAATTTCTTCCTTCCCGTCTTTGCCAATAAGTGTGACAACGTCTCCCATGCGAACGTCAGGGATATCAGTGACATCGATCGCCGTCATGTCCATAGAGATGCGTCCAAGAATTTTTGCTCGTTTTCCGCGAACGAGCATGCGCCCCTTTCCCGAAAGAGATCGAGGATACCCGTGCCAATAGCCGATGGGAAGAATGGCGATCACTGAATCTCGCGTGAGGTGTTCTGTAAAGTCATACCCGATATGTTCGCCACATTGTATCTGCTTCACTTCGCCAACAATAGTGCGCCAGGAAAGGACGGGATGGAGTGTAATTTTTGGGGAGCATGCAGCGCGGACTTCTGCTGCTGGCCAGAGCCCGTACATTCCAATGCCGACACGCACCATGTCATAGTGTGCTTGGGGAAAAAGAAGTGTACCGCCTGTTGCGCTCGCGTGACGGATCGGACGGATGTTGCGAGCTCCAAGTATCGCAAGAGCTTGCTCGAATTGTTCGATTTGCGCAAGTGTATCTTTTTGATTTGCGGGGTCTTTTGCTGCCGCGAAGTGTGTGTATACGCCTTCGATGTTAACACGTGGAAGAGAAGAGAGATATGCAAGAGCATTTTCCATTTCGTGGGGAAAGAATCCTTGCCGATGCATACCAGTATCTATTTTGAGGTGTATGTTAAGCGTTGTGTAGGGACCCATCGCTTCAAGGGCTCTCAACCCATCCATGCTTGAAATTGTGACAGAAATATTGTTATGCAATGCATCTGCGAGGCGTTCTGGTAAGGTATATCCAAGAACAAGGATCGGTTTGCGTATGCCGCTTTCGCGAAGTGCAACGGCTTCGGTGATGGAATCAACGCCGATCCAGTCGATACCGACGTGGCTTGCGAGCGTTGCGATATCGGTAAGTCCATGACCGTATGCATTTGATTTTACAACTGCCATGAGGCTGCGTTTCCTGCCTTTTATCTTGCAAAATGTTTCATAGTTTTTCTTGAGTGCAGCAGAATTAATCTCGATCCATGTCCGCAAACCTTTTCTTTGTTCGTCGAGGTATTCTTGTTTTTTCATGGCGTTTTTTGTTATCGTACTCTATCATACCTTTTAAAAATGGACAGACAGCGGCTTTTACTGTACAATCCGTGCGGTTTGAACTTTATTTTAGAACTTACAGGTTTGGTTGCAGCACGAGGCGCCAAGGAGCGAAAATAGGAGGCGTATTTCCTATACGACGAGTGTTTGAGGGACGAAGGCAACGAAGTAATGCTCCAAACATGCAAGTTCTAAATCTGTTCTCGCAGTGCGGGGACAATAATGGACAGTGTCCATAAAAGGGGCAAATATGCGAATCGGCATGAATCAATATGTTACAATCTCCGGTGTTCATCCATTGTGGCTCACCGGGCTGCATGCGGCGGTTGCTTCAGAAGGTGCTCGGTGTATTAAAGATGGCCAGCTTCAAAGTGTGATACTTCAGGGAGTCCGTTGGCTCGAACGTTACGGTTTTTATTCCGTTGAACTCGAGTGTCCTCTTGAGTATGGCGAGGAGAAAAAGTCGTATCGTCCATACGGAAAAGGTCTCATGGCGGTATTTTCAGCACTTGGTCTCTATGGAGAAAAAGAGCAAGTGCTGACGGGAGATTTGCCGCCTGAATTTTCAGGTACTACAGAAGTGAAGCTGAAAATCACCGGCGTTTCGCCCCATCGTCTTTCGCAGTTCTTTACGTTTTGCAACGGATCTCGTGCTCGAAGTGAGTATAGGCAGAGGTTTGGCATGGAGGAGCAAGAGCTTCATGAAATTGTGTATGCAGAACTTACTTCTGCCGAGTGGAGCACCTCATTCTCGACGTTTACGGTGCAGTTACGTCTAACAGCACGGCAGGGTTTTGATGGAAAGAAAAGTATTCTCCACACACACCCACTTGGTGCGGAGAATTCATGCAAGAGCGATTCAATGGCTGTTCTTGTTGCTCCACGGCAGGTGCTTGAAAGTGTGTATGGGATTCTGAACGTGTATTGGGATATTCGAGGTCCAAGTCACTACTATGATTACGAATAGTAATAGAGTTTAAACGTTGCGGCCCATGTATGCAGTGCATACATGGGCCGTTTCGCATTTCCTATAACAAAAGCATAACACAGGCAAAGGTGGCAGCGATGCCAGAAGCGAACAGGGTCATTTTGAAATTGTGTGCCCGCGATGCAAGCAATGCACTTCTTCCGAGCAAGCCATCTTGTTGGCATGAATGGCAGACGCCATCTCGGCGCTGTTCTCCTTGTTCGCCGCAGTGTATGCACGCTACTCTGTTGTTTTGTGGAGCAACAGCGCTCGTATCTCTCAAGTAAAATTCTGGAAGGTCGCAGAAACCCTGTCTTGGTGTACGTTCCTCTGCCATATGTTCCTCTCTTGTTTTTTACAATGGAAACCGAAAGAAAATTTATTCTGATGATATTATACTATAAAACTAGTTCATGTCAATTGTTTCATCATGAGCTTGATGAAGGAAAAAACCAACATAGAGAGCAAACAAGCCCATGATGAAATGGGGGGCATTTGCTGCAAGACGCATCGTGAAGCCAAAAGACAGTGTTTCGTGAAGGAAAATACTTAAGTCGAGGAACCCATTTTCAAAAAAGAAACCAAAAAGAGCGTCGAGGACATAGAGTGTACCTATGACTCTGAAAAAAAATATCATAGCACGCTCTGAATAAAACACGGCAGTTGCGGCAAGAAGGGCGGATATGATATGGAGTATGTCGTCCCACATATCGGTTTGATATATGCCGAACAAATATCCTCGGTCGACCGTGAATGACGGTATAAAACCAAGAAGAACGATGAGCATGCAGATAACGCTGAATATGTAGGCAAACTTTTTAGTTTTTCCTGTTGTCATATCGTGGTGCGCGCGCCTGGACTCGAACCAGGAAACCTACTGTGTATAAGACAGTTGCTCTACCAATTGAGCTACGCGCGCAATACGAGCTTGGTGAATATTGCGATCTACTTCGTTGCCTATTTCGTTCAAACCCTCACCGTAGATACGAGAGTACGCCTCTGGTTTTCACTCCTTGGCGCCTTGTATATCATCAATATTCACCAAGCTCCAATACATCGGATTGTAACCAATGCACAGATGTTCTGCAACGCGGACCTACTCAAAATGCAATTCCGCAGTTCTTTCTTTCGCTGTTTTCCAAAGCAGAGGATATTTCTTCTCGTTCGGATCAGTTTTGACGAACGCGGCGGCTTCTGTGCGGGCAGCCTCGACCATCTTGAGATTTTTGAGGGCTTCCATGCCGACGTCGGAAATTCCCCATTGCCGCTTTCCATAGAGCTCTCCCGCGCCGCGAATGCGCAAGTCGTGTTCAGCCAACTCGAAGCCATTTTTTGCGATAACGAGTGCTTTGAGGCGGGCTCTTGAAGTTGCACCGCTTGTCTCCGCGAGCACATAACAATATGCCTGGTCATTACTGCGGATAACGCGGCCGCGCAGCTGGTGAAGTTGTGCGAGGCCGAAGCGTTCTGCACCCTCGATCATGATCACGGTTGCATTTGGCACATTGACACCTACTTCGACGACGGAAGTGGCAACTAATATGTTGATTTTGTTGTTAGTGAATTTTTGCATGACATCTTCGCGTTCGGATGGTTTCATCTTGCTGTGGAGAACGGCAATTTCATATTCAGGGAAGACAGATTTTTTAAGGCGAGTTGCTTCTTCAGTTACGGACTTTGCGATGAGCGCCATTTCTTTTGTTGGGTCTGGTTCATTAATACGCGGACAGATAACATATGCCTGTCGGCCTGCTTTCAGTTCTCTGCGAATGGCTGTATATGCTGATTCTCGCGTATCTTTTGTGACGATCTTCGTTATGACCGGCTTCCTGCCGTGGGGCATCTCGTCAAGAAGTGTCAGGTCGAGATCACCGTAGATAGTGAGTGCGAGCGTGCGCGGAATGGGTGTTGCCGTCATGGAGAGTAGATGAACGGCAGTATCGTTTTTACGTGCAAGAGAAGCTCTCTGTGCTGTGCCGAAACGGTGCTGCTCATCGACAATAACATACGCGAGGTTTTTGAATTTGACGTTTTTTTGTATGAGAGCATGTGTACCGACAAGTATCGGTATTTCGCCATTTTTCACCCAGGCGAGTAGCTGTGCTTTTGAAATATCGGTTGCTTCAGTTGACGAGACTTTTGATGGAAATTTTTTACAGCCGTGTGAAGTAAGAAGTCCGATCGAAATCGGCAAATGATTGAAATAGGAAATAAATGATTCGAATTGTTGTTTGGCGAGTATTTCTGTTGGCACCATGTAGGCAGCCTGGAGGTTTCCAAAATCTTTTTTGTTTGGCGTGGTTGTAACGACTGCATGTGCTGTTACGGCAGCTACAAATGTTTTACCGGAGCCGACATCTCCCTCGAGGAGGCGGGACATTGGTTGAGGAATTGAGAAATCATTGAGAATTGTCGCAATTGCTTGTTTCTGTGCTGCTGTTGGCGTAAAAGGGAATCGTTCGGTGAAGGCTTTTGTTTCGCTTGCCTTTGAGGGAATGACGAAAGAAGAAAGGCGATTTATGTTTTCACGATCTCTTTGCTTTCCAAGTTGGATCAGGAATACTTCCTCGAATGCAAAACGTTTTCGCGCAGCTACGCTGTCGTTGTTTTGTTTGGGAGCATGGATCCAAATAAGTGCCGTGTTAAGCGTAGGAAGATTATATTTTTTTAAAACGGGCAAGGGTAGGGGGTCAATGAGTTTTTCAGCTATTCCGTGTGCGAGGAGTTTGTGAACGGCATAGAGGATCCATCGAGACGTAACACCTCGACTTTCAGGATAGACAGGCATGTGGTGTTCATTCTTCTCTCCTGCAAAGAGAGATGCTCCGTGCTCGTGTGGAATATGATCGACAACATCAATTTCTGGGTTTGCCATAGAAGAGGCATCTTTGGGGTTGACTTTTCCAACGATGCGCACGAGGCTTCCTTCCGCGATCATTTTTGCGAGGTATGGCTGGTTGAACCAGGTGAGGCGGATAGTTTTTGTGCCGTCGTCGAGAACTGCTTTTGCCACAGGCATATTTCCTCGGAATGTTTTGCCGGTCTTGAGATTCCGTATCGTGCCATAGAGCGTAACACGATCTCCGGCGGCGACCTCGTTTATATTCTTTTCCACCCCGGGTTCTTCGTAGCGGGCAGGAAAGTGATAGAGCAGGTCATGCAATGTTACAATGCCAAGCTTTTTAAGCGCTTGGATCTGATATGGTTTTATTCGGAAATGTTCTGTTATTGGATCGCTTGGATTCATTGTAGCGCTCTCATTGTATCAAAAAACCACAGCATCTGTGCCGCGGTTTTTTGATAGGACTTACGTTTTTGGCGCATTACTTCGTTGCCGTCGTCGCTTAAACGATCGCCGTATATGAAATACGTCTCACGTTTTCGCTTTTCGGCGCCTCGTTCTGCATCCAAACACGTAAGTCCTATAGTGGTTTTGGTTCAGTTTCGCGATATCTCTTTTGGTTTGCGATCGCAAGTGCCAAAGCCATAAAGAGGATAGAAATATCTCTGAAAATGACATCCATTTGAGAAAAGTTGAACAAGATAATACCGAGGAGCATTGCAACTGCTACGACGCTTGGAATGAAAATCTCTTTGCCTGACAAGATCCATCCGCCAACAACAAGCTGTACAAAACTGAATCCGCCGGTGAGAAGTGCCTCACTCGGAGCAAGATGGCGGACAAATTGTGGAAAATAGCCGATCCAGCTCATCGGATCTATGAGCGCTGAAAGAGCTGCATAGAAAAGAGAGAAAGCGAGGCCAATGCGCAACAAGAGGAGGACTTTTTGCTCACGCGTTATCATAGTGTTAAAAGAATTTTCCGAACACTACTCAACGACAACGGTACCCCAGTTATTGGGAGCAACATGGTTGTGATAATTCCAAGACCCTTTTTTGTTGAATGTGAAAGAGTATGAAGTTCCTGTACCGCTTGCGGCACACTGGTCAAAAGCGCTGCCGAGACAGTCTTTACTTGTTTTTTCAGGATAGTCTGCGTGTATCGGGTGTTTGCTTGATCCTACCCACATGCCATTTTCACTTTCATTGACGAACGTCACTTTTTCGCCAACTTTTATGGTAATTGTCTTTGGCTCAAACCCCTTGGGTCCGTAAGTTACGATTGTCTCTTTGGCGGGAAGACTGGCCGTAGAACTTGCAGCATTTTGATCTGGAGTGGTTGTGTCGGGAGGAACGCTGCCATTTTCTCCTGGAATTGCAGCAGTATCGGTTATCGGTGCATCATCGAGCATATCTTCACTCGGTGCATTCGATGTGCGTTTTGTGAGCATGAAGATTGCCATGGCTGCAAGTATGATGAGAAAAGCTAAGAATCCTTTTTTCATAAATATATATTTAATCTAATAAGATTGACGCATCTGCGCAATTTCTTTCAGTATATCATGAGTAGAGACAGTGCAAGAGGGTTACTTTCCTCGTGCACTGTCAATTTGTGCGACGATCTGTCCATACGAGAGCGCACCACTAAAGGAACTCTTTTTTTTGTTTGTATTATTGACGATCACAACATAAGGTGTTCCCTGGCCTCCTGAAGCTACTGCATCATCGAGGTTTTCTGTAATGCGGGCGGTAGTATCTTCCGAAGTCATGCATGATGCAAAGTCAGCGGGAGGGACATTTGCTGTTTTGGAAAGTTTCTCATAGAGGGGTGTGCCAAGTCTCTGCTGGTTTTTAAAGAGGTCGTCGGCGAATTTCCAGAAAGCCTCATTACCTGCATATTTGGCGACACATTCGCTTGCGAGAGCCGCAGGTGTCGCTTCTGGATGAATCGAGTTAAGCGGAAAAAATCGGTATACCCAATTGATGTTTCCATTTGATTCAGTAACGATTCTGGAAAGTGTCGGATGTAGAGCAGCACAAAATGGGCATTGGAAATCAGAAAACTCGATCAATGTGATTTCTGCACCTTTACTTCCGAGAATGTGATCTTTGTCGGATACGTCTTTGACTTTCATGGCTGATGCTGATGGGTCGTTTCCGGGCACTGCCGCAACATTTCCTCCTTGTTGGGTTGCGAAACTTGCTTGTGAATAGATGATCGCTCCTGCGATCATGGCTCCTGCAACAAGTACGGAAGCTGGAGTCAAAAAAGGACTCGGCTCCTTTTTTGACTTACGTTCTTGTTTTTCTGTGGTAGTCTTTTCAGGTTCTGGCGTTTCTGTATCCATAGTTTAAATAATATTGTAACGAATATTTTTCGATTATCTCCTTATTGGTATAGGATAGTCAAGTTTAAGCATCTTCTTCTATGAGTGTTGCTGGATCGATAAGCGGTGCCTTTCTATTTTTGAACGTTTGCCAAAGAAATGTAGCTGTAATGGGTATAAAAGAAAGGACGACCATGGCAATAACAAATGTGAGTCTGTTTTTAACGAACGTATGGCCAACAAAGAGGGCGAAACTTATTTCGACAATGTTTGCTGGGATGACGACCGCCATATATTGATAAAATGGAATTTTAGTAAGTCCAGCGGCATAGCCCGCGAATTCGGAAGCAATGAAGCGAGCAGGAATAAAATATTGCCAGGTGCCGAACGTTTCAAGCATCTCGTCAACTTTGTGCATGTCTTTGTCGGTGACAAAATAGCACATTACTTTTTTGCCAAATTTGCGGGAAATGAAAAAAATACTGGCGTATGCAAGCGTGTCTGCGATAAAAATATAGACAAATGCGGGCCAAAAACCCCAGAGGGAAGGAGCAATGAGATAAAGCGGCCGTCCTCCGAGGGGCGCGATGATGATCGTCGACGCCTTGAGAATCATGAAGAGGATAGGGCCGAATGTGCCAAAGTTTGCGATCGATTGTTGCATGTTGTCCGATCCAATGATCTTGAGTGAGAAGTACATGAGCGCAACGAAAAAGAGCAGAATTACTGCTCCCTGGATTACCTCTTTTATTTTTTTCTTTTTCATAGTAAGAAACATGTGCTGTATAGTATAACAAATGAAAAAAGAATGACAGATTTTGCCCATGTTCTGTCATTCTTTGTAAGGGTTAGAGCACGAAGCGTGTTATCGTCCATGCTGCAATGAATATAAAGATGATTTGCATGATAAGCGCGGGCCACGCTCGTTTTTTGAAGAGGTCGACACTTAAGCCGAGTGATCCAGCTGCTTGGATAATGTGGTAGCAAAGTTGATGACTTTCAATATATCCATTTGCAAGCAAATAGTAGTCGCCGAGGATGAGGATCATGCCAATCCAGCCGCATATGGTAGCGAACACGGGAGTTTCCTTTCAGCCAGAGTGTACTTCCTGCTCGATAGTGGTATACATACAGGGTTCTGTCAAGCTGCTTGGTTGTCTGCTATAATCCAATTAATTCATGTCAACAGTTATAATCTACACATTTTTAAGCGTGATCGTCGTGAGCCTAATTTCTTTTGTAGGGCTCTTTACGCTTTCACTGAAGGAAGATGTGTTTCGTCGATATTTATTTCTCCTTGTGAGTCTTGCGACCGGTGCGCTTCTTGGAGATGCGTTCATTCATCTCATACCTGAATCATTTACGAAACTTGATGCAACGCCGATAGGCCTTCTTGTGATTGGAGGGATTCTTCTATTTTTTGTTCTTGAAAAAGTGCTTCATTGGCACCACTTCCATGGACAAGAAACGGACGAAGAGCATTTCCATGATGGTGCACTGGTACGCGGCGAAGGAATTCATCCTGTAGGGAAGATGGTTCTTGTGTCAGATGGAATTCACAATTTTCTTGATGGGGTGATTATTGCCGGAAGCTATCTCGTTGCTCTTCCGGTAGGTATAGCAACGACGCTTGCGGTTATTCTGCATGAAATTCCCCAAGAGATTGGTGATTTTGGTGTTTTGATCAATTCTGGGTATTCGAAGAAGCGCGCGCTTTTTTTGAATTTTATGACCGCGTTGCTTGCGGTTCTTGGTGCGCTTGTTGTTGTAGTTTTAGGCGGGGTGGGAGAATTTTTGATCACGTGGGTTATTCCGTTTACAGCAGGAGGGTTTATATACATAGCATCCTCGGATCTTATACCGGAGCTCCATCGTGTTACAGGTGTTAAAAAATCTGTTGCACAATTTGTTGCTATTTTGGTCGGAGTTCTCGCGATGTTCTTGCTCACCTATGCTGAAATTAGAGAAACGATACCGAACGATTATGCATTAGTACAGACTTTGAGCCGTTAAAGAAAAGCCCGCCACAAAAATTTGTGGCGGGCTTTGACCGAGCACATTATGCAAGGCACTTAAGCATCTCTATCTCTTGAAACTTGAAAGAGAAGCAGTTTTCGAGTGTTTTTCTAACATTTATCTTTTCCGAAGAAAAGAGCATTTCGCCGATGTTTGAGGCGAGAGGAAACGTGTTGTATCCTTGTTCATTCAGGACGAGGCTATCTGCCTTGGCTACAATAACAACCTGTCCCGTTGCTTCTCCCCCCGAATTTTCAAGGATAGTGTGATTGCTTCGTGTTGCTGTTGTCGTGGGAAGCTCTGGATATATGAATCGATATACCATGCGCATATCAGAAGAGAAGCCTTGTCCACCCCATCCTGTTGCACCGATCTTTCGTGAAAAGGTTAGCTCGCTCTTTGAGGGACTTGATCCCTCGTTTGCTTTAGGCGTGAAAATAATTTGGTCACGCGGAACCGAACGAGGCATATCACTCCGTGCTGCTTCGCGCATGAGGAGCTTGTTGCCGTCTGTGTCGACACGCCGTACCCACACGATTCTCTGGAATTGATTTGCTGCGGTGAATTCGATGTCAGTGTTCGTGCTGTGCGGCCAAATTCTGAAATGAAGGCCGAGCGGTATGGATTGTGAACCTTCGCTAAAGATACCCTTAATATCCTCTATTCCCACACGCCGTTCGGTACGTATCGTTGAAGCGAGGACCGTGCCGTTGTCGTTGTACACTTTATAATCCCAAAAGAGTGGCGGCGTGCCAATCTTTGGATATACATGTACAGTGCCCTCGTTTTCGTAGACTTCTTTGCCTGAAATATGCGACCATCCGCAGTTGAAGATGCGTACGTTCGCAGTTTTCTCATCATCAGGGCTGCGTACGACAGACCTGATGAGGTCAGTGTAATGGCCGAAATGATGTTCTCGCAGTAAAGCGAGAGAGCGTGCTGCCGTACATACGGACGATGGATATTCCATAGCCTTAACAGCAGTGTCTGCCGCATTTGGCGAGACAGTCGCGTTGACGTTTGCCACAACGTCCCAAACAAGTGCTTTCTGTGCACGTGCGATCAATTCCTCCAGGGAATGCATACGGATCTCCTTTCACCGGCCTCCAGGGCAAGTGATTTATTGGGATATTAAGAAAAAACAGCCTGCTATGAGGGTATATCATGCGGAAGCATACGTCAATTTAGTGTATCCGTCCACCACATTTGGCACTCATGCTCTGGTAATGTCCTCACAATATACTGGAATGGCGACAGAAGGTGAAGAGCATCGCTCTAGCTAAAAATAAATGTTACCCAAACCTCACTGGATAGATAGTAAATAGGTTACCGTAGTTTCCATATGAATATGGAGACAAAACGAGAAGTTTTCGCACGATACAAGAAACAGTACTTCAAAGCGAGGGCGTT
>OBEQ011932986.1_pt1 | contig 33459 bp, 29 predicted proteins | sample 1670901 | NCBI WGS metagenome assembly OBEQ01 (sample SAMEA104232315, study PRJEB22302) | groundwater metagenome | biome: forest; feature: aquifer; material: groundwater | place: USA | collected 2011-08-07 | depth 5.4 m | reverse complement strand
TAATATAGGAATATTATATCGTTTGCAAGGAGATTTAAACTTGGCCATTTCTTATTTTTCAAAGAGTTTAATCATTGAAGAAAGTCTAAAAAATGATCTTCAAAAATCAATTCGTTATTATAATATTGGGGATTGTTATAAAGAGTTAGATAGTTTTGATTTAGCGTTGACATATTTTATTAAATCTCTATTAATTGAACAAAAGAATAAAAATGTTGAAGGGGAAATTTATGCAAATTTAGGTATTTCAGAAGTGTATTTAGAAGTCGAACAAATTCTAGATGCTAAAAAAATATTAGATAAAATAGGAGTGCGTATCAATAAAGAATTCAGTGAAGAAACGATTTTATATAATAAATTATTGGGTGTTTATTTCCTTAAAATAAATCAATTAGATCAAGCTTTATCGGTACTTTGGAAATCAGAGGAGCTTTCTAAAAAGAACGATTTCCCGATCCATTTAATGGAGATTTTTAAAATTGAAATTTCTGTTTTAGAACATCAGCAAAATTGGAAAAAAGTGGCGTCTAAATACAAAGAATATACTGAGTTAAGCGAAAAATTAATTGCGATAGAAATTCGAAATAAATTAAGCGACTTAATGAATAGTAATATTCTTCATAAAAAAGAACTTCAAATATCTAGATTAGAAGGTGAACGAAATATGTCCGAAAAATTGAATTTATACAACAGAAAAATAGCTTGGTTTTTAATTCTACTAGTGATTTTCATCGTAGGATTTGTTTTTTATGGTTTTAAAAAGAATAAATAACTCGGATGAACAAAATTTTAAAAATATCAATTAAAAGAGCACTCTTGTTTTCAATGTATGAATTGTTAATGATCTGGTTTTTTGATGTTTTTACTTTTTTTGATCCTTCAAAACCGATTTCCTTAATCGTAATTGTTACCTTTTTTTCGTTATTTTTTTGTCATTTATTTACACTTATTGTAATTGAAAGATCTAAATTAGAATTAAGCTTTCGAAACATATTAAATTTGACTTCTTATTTAATTTCTTCATTACTTGCATCGTTAATTTGTTGGATCATTTTTAGAATTGGAAATGAGTTCTTACTTATAATTCTATCAGGTTTTGTAATTCCTTCTTTTTTACCCTCTATTGGTTTCTTTTTAGTCTCTATATTTAAAGAAAATGACATTAAAATCAATGCGAGACCGATTTCAAATCATTCAAATTCTGAATTGGAAACATTCAATGAAACTCAAGAAGATATTCAATTTATTCTTGAAAATGATGGCGGAAAAATATTGTTGAAAGTTCCAATAAAGAAAATAATTTGTTTTGAAGCAAATGACAATTATGTTGTGACATATTATTTCGATAAAGAAGATAAGTTAAAAAAATCGATGGAAAGAATTTCATTAAAAAGAATAGATGAAATAATTGAAAATTTAGGAGTTACAAATTTTAGTCGAGTTCATAAATCGTATATGATAAATAACTTAATGATTGAAGAAATTAAAGGGAAAGCTCAAGCTCAAAAAATAAAATTAAAGAATTTTGAAATATTGGTTCCAGTTTCTAGATCGTTTGATCTTTCTGTTTTTAAATCTGATTACTAGTTTTGGTGTTTGGTGTTTGTTTTTTTGTGTTGGCCTATGTAGGTTAGACTCATAAAAAAAAATTATTGTCAATTTACACACAGCCCAACACCTAACACCAAATCCCCAACACCATTTCTCTATCAATTTACCACAAAACCTCCCTTTTTAAGTCTAAAAATAACTGTTTACAGCACTATATTAGCAGATACAGTTTTACTACTTGGAATTAATTAAATCGGTTGTAACTTTGTCGAAGAAATAAATTTTGAGATATAATAATTTTTCTTTTTATTTGGTTCTATGATAGTTATATAATACATTTGTACCATAAATATAAAAAAAATGAAAAATAGTTTCAACATAGTAAGTGTCATTTTGGTCATTATTATTATTCAACTCACAAGCTGAGAAAGGAACTGTTGTACTATATACTGAAGGTCTTTCTCAATTGAGAAGGACTTTTTTTTTGGTTCAACATTTTTAAGGTAATTATTAAAAATAAAAAACAATTTCTTACTATAAATAAAATATTACATGTAAACTGTTGATTTATAGTTTGTTGTTTTTGAATTGGGTTGTTTGGAAAATGGAACATGAAAAAATAAAAAAATAGAAGGATTAAAAATAGTTTAGACTTTTGAAATCAAAAATCAAATGAGCTTGTAATAATATTAAAATCTTTAATTAAAATAAAATGGAATTAAATAAATACAGCAAAACAATTACGCAAGACGAAACGCAACCTGCTGCTCAAGCGATGTTGTACGGAATTGGTTTAACAGAAGAAGATTTAAACAAAGCTCAAGTTGGAATCGTTAGTACAGGTTACGAAGGGAATACGTGTAACATGCATTTGAATGATTTAGCGAAAGATGTTAAATCTGCAGTTATTAAATCTGACTTAGTTGGATTAATTTTCAATACAATCGGTGTAAGTGATGGTATTTCAAATGGAACAGTTGGGATGAGGTATTCATTGGTTTCAAGAGATGTAATTGCTGATTCAATAGAAACTGTAATGGGAGCACAATTTTACGATGCGATGATAGCCGTTGTTGGTTGCGACAAAAACATGCCAGGTTCTGTAATAGCGATGGGAAGATTGAATCGTCCTGCTATTATGTTATATGGTGGAACAATTCACTCAGGGAAATGGAAAGGTGAATCGTTGAACATTGTTTCTGCTTTTGAAGCTTTGGGGAAAAAAATGAACGATGCTATAACTCCTGAAGATTTCAAAGGAATTATAAAAAATGCTTGTCCTGGTGCTGGTGCTTGTGGTGGAATGTATACGGCAAACACGATGGCATCTGCAATCGAAGCATTAGGAATGAGTTTACCGTATAGTTCTTCAAATCCGGCTTTAAGTAAAGACAAAGAAATAGAATGTGAAAATGCTGGTAAAGCAATTCGTCTTTTATTAGAGAAAGATATAAAGCCTCGTGACATCATGACAAGAAAAGCTTTTGAAAATGCGATAGTAATGGTGATTGTTTTAGGTGGATCGACGAATGCAGTTCTCCATTTAATCGCAATGGCTGATTCAGTAGGGATAGAATTAACAATAGATGATTTTCAAAAATTAAGTGATACAACGCCAGTTCTAGCTGATTTAAAACCGAGTGGAAAATACATGATGGAAGATCTTCATGAGGTCGGTGGAGTTCCAGCTGTTATGAAATATTTATTTGAAAGAGGTTTGATACATGGGGATTGTTTAACGGTTACAGGAAAGACTGTTGAAGAAAATTTGAAAGATATTTCTGATTTGAAAGCAGGTCAAAATGTATTCTTGTCTTTAGAAAATCCCTTAAAGGAAACTGGACATTTACAAATATTATACGGCAATTTAGCTAAAAATGGTTCTGTGGCAAAAATAAGTGGTCATGAAGGGGATTACTTTGAAGGTCCTGCAGTGATTTTTGAAGGTGAATTTGAAGTGGTTGATGGATTGAAATCTGGAAAAATTAAACCAGGGAATGTCGTTGTTATTCGTGCATGCGGACCAAAAGGTGGGCCGGGAATGCCCGAAATGTTAAAACCAACTTCTCTGATTATGGGTGCTGGATTAGGAGATAAAGTCGCTTTAATTACAGACGGAAGATTTTCTGGAGGAACGCATGGTTTTGTCGTCGGTCACATATCTCCTGAAGCTTTTGATGGTGGAACGATAGCCTTGGTTGAAGAAGGAGATATTATTACAATTGATGTAAAACAAAATTTACTGACTTTAAAAGTAAGTGAAGAGGAATTAACCAAAAGAAAATCGAACTGGGTGCAACCAGAATTAAAAGTTAAAAAAGGAGTTTTATATAAATATGCGAAATGTGTGACAGATGCATCGAGTGGTTGTATAACTGATAAATGATGAGAGTAGATTCAAGACTGAAAGATTCAAGATTTTAAGACTGAAACACTTGAGATACTTTGAATAAACTTTTTGGAATTGAATAAAATATTAATTGAGCTATAAAAATTTTATGTTTTAAAGATAATCGAGTCTTTAAATCTTGAGTCTTATAGTCTTATAGTCTAAAGAAAAATGAGTACACAAATAAGAGGAGCAGAAGTAGTAATAAAAAGTTTAATAGCTGAAGGAACGCATACCGTTTTTGGTTATCCTGGCGGAGCAATAATGCCGATATACGATGCGATGTATTACTACAAAGATACATTCAAACATATCTTAGTAAGACACGAACAAGGTGGTATTCATGCGGCACAAGGGTTAGCGAGATCTTCAAGAACGGTTGGTGTTTGTTTCGCAACATCTGGTCCAGGTGCTACAAATTTAGTAACAGGACTTGCAGATGCAATGATCGATTCGACACCATTGGTTTGTATTACAGGTCAGGTTGCATCTCATTTATTAGGAACGGATGCTTTCCAAGAAACAGATGTGATTGGAATAACGATGCCAGTTACAAAATGGAGTATACAAATAACAAAAGCATCTGAGATTCAAGCGGCAATAGCGAAAGCTTTTTACATCGCAAAATCGGGTCGCCCTGGTCCAGTTTTGATAGATATAACGAAAGATGCTCAATTTGGGATGACTGAATTTGATTACAAATTTTGTACTGAAATACGAAGTTACAATCCAATGCCGACTTTAAAAGTGGATGCTTTGAAAGAAGCTGCTGAAATGTTGAATTCAGCTAAAAAACCTTATTTATTGATAGGGCAAGGAATACTTCTTTCAAACGCTGAAAAAGAATTAGTAGCATTTGCTGAAAAATCAGGAATACCAGTTGCTTCGACTTTATTAGGTTTAGGAGCCTTTCCTCCAGATCATAATTTGTACGCTGGATATTTAGGGATGCACGGTAATTATGGACCAAATATTAAAACGAATGAATGCGATGTTTTATTGGCAATAGGAATGCGTTTTGACGACCGTGTTACTGGTGATTTAACAAAATATGCTAAACAAGCAAAAGTAATTCACATTGACATAGATAAATCAGAGTTGAATAAAAATGTTCCAACGAATATAGCAATACATTCAGATGCAAAAGGGGCTTTGGTAGAATTAACAAAATGGGTGAATTCAAAATCGCACGAAGCTTGGTTGCAAGAATTTAAAGAGTGTGATAAAATAGAATTTGACAAGGTAATAAATGAAGCTGTTAATCCAACAAATAATGAGTTGAAAATGGCGGAAGTAATGAGTAAACTTTCAGAGAAAACCAAAGGGAATTCAATTGTTGTTACCGACGTTGGTCAGCATCAAATGATTACTTCTCGTTATTACAAATACAAAAAAAATATTGGGAACATTACTTCTGGAGGATTAGGTACTATGGGATTTGCTTTACCAGCTGCAATCGGAGCAAAAGTTGGAGCACCTTCTGAAGAAGTTATAGCAATAATCGGTGACGGTGGGTTCCAAATGACTATTCAAGAATTAGGAACCATACTTCAATCTAAAATAGATGTGAAAATCATCATTTTGAATAACAATTTCTTAGGAATGGTTCGGCAATGGCAACAGTTGTTTTTTGAGAAACGTTACTCAGGAACTGAAATAGAAAATCCTGATTTTGTTGCCATCGCAAGAGGTTATGGAATTGAATCATCAAAAATTACTGCAAGAGAAGAATTGGATTCTGCTTTAGAAAATATGTTGAATTTCAAAGGGGCATATTTGTTAGAGGTAGTTGTTGAACAAGAAGAAAACGTATTTCCAATGATCGAAACAGGAGCAGCAGTTTCTGCTATAAGATTGAATTAAATTAATTAATAATAGAAAGAACATGGAGAAGACATATAATATATCCATTTTTACTGAAAACACGATAGGCATGTTATCTCGCTTATCACTTATATTTACTAGAAGACACGTCAACATAGAAAGTATTTCAGCATCCCCTTCAGAAATAGAAGGAGTTCACAGATATACAATTGTTGTAAATGTTTCGTTAAATCAGGTTCAAAAATTAGTCGGACAAATCGAAAAGCAAATTGAAGTCTTAAAAGCTTTTTTTCATTTGGACGAAGAAGTCGTATATCAAGAAATAGCACTTTTTAAAATTCCAACTTCCATGTTATCCAAAGAAGGAGGAACTGAAACTATATTGAGAGAACACAATGCTCGTATAATAACAATTGAAACAGAGTTTACAATAATTGAAAAAACAGGGCATTCAATAGATATTAAAAATCTTTTCGATGCCTTAATTCCTTTCAATTTATTGGAATTTGTAAGCTCTGGAAGAGTGGCAATTTCAAAACCGATGAAAACATTGGAAACACATTTAGAAGAATTAAAGACTTTAAATTAACAGTAAAGACGTTGCATTGCAACGTCTCAACCCAAAAAGAAAACCAAAAAATGAAAAATTATTTCAACACATTATCTCTTAGAGAAAAATTAAATCAATTAGGCGTTTGTGAATTCATGGACAGCAGTAACTTCACAGAAGGAGTTGAACCTTTGAAAGGAAAGAAAATTGTCATCGTTGGTTGTGGAGCTCAAGGTTTAAATCAAGGATTGAATCTGAGAGATTCTGGATTAGACATTTCTTATACTTTAAGAAAAGAAGCAATCGATTCAAAACGTGCTTCATGGAAAAGTGCAACAGACAATGGATTCAATGTTGGATCTTACGAAGAATTAATTCCTTTAGCTGATTTAGTAATTAATTTGACTCCTGATAAACAACATACGGATGTAGTTACGACTGTAATGCCATTAATGAAAAAAGGTGCTACTCTTTCGTATTCGCACGGTTTCAATATTGTTGAAGAAGGAATGGAAATCCGTAAAGATTTAACGGTTATTATGGTAGCTCCTAAATGTCCTGGTACTGAAGTGAGAGCTGAATACCAAAGAGGATTTGGAGTTCCTACTTTAATAGCAGTTCATGCAGAAAATGATCCTGAAGGAAAAGGTTGGTCACAGGCAAAAGCATATGCAGTTGGAACTGGTGGACATAAAGCAGGTGTTTTAAAATCATCATTTGTTGCGGAGGTTAAATCTGATTTAATGGGGGAACAAACAATTCTTTGTGGTGTTCTTCAAACAGGATCTATTCTTTGTTTTGACAAAATGGTTGAAAAAGGAATAGAAAAAGGATATGCTTCAACATTGATTCAATATGGATGGGAAGTGATTACAGAAGCGTTGAAACAAGGAGGAATTACGGCAATGATGGATCGTCTTTCAAATCCTGCAAAAATAAAAGCGTTTGAAATTTCAGAAGAATTGAAAGATATCATGCGTCCATTGTTTCAAAAACACCAAGACGATATCATGAGTGGACATTTTTCTAAAACGATGATGGAAGATTGGGCAAACAACGATAAAAACTTATTGTCATGGAGAGAAGCTACTGGAAATACTGCTTTTGAAAAAACAGAAGCGACAGCTAAAATCGAAGAACAAGAATTTTTCGACAATGGTTTATTAATGGTTGCTATGGTAAGAGCTGGAGTTGAATTAGCTTTCGAAACAATGGTTGATGCAGGAATAAAAGCAGAATCTGCTTATTACGAATCTTTGCATGAAACTCCTTTAATAGCGAATACAATCGCTCGTAAAAAATTGTTTGAAATGAACCGTGTAATTTCAGATACTGCTGAATATGGATGTTATTTATTCGATCACGCTTGTAAACCATTATTGACTAACTTTATGAAAAATGTTGATACAGATATTATCGGTAAAAATTTCAACGAAGGAAAGTCAAACGGTGTAGATAATAAGGAAATCATAGCTATTAATAATGAAATTCGTAATCATCCGATTGAAGCAGTTGGAAATGTATTAAGAGCTGCGATGACGGAAATGAAATCGATTAATACACTGGGTGTTTAAACACAGAGTGTCTCAGAGTAAAAAAAGAAGTATCACAAAGTTTTAAAAAAAAGAACTTTGTGGTACTCTGCGCTAGACTCCTTTTTAAACTCTGTGGTTAAATTTTTACAATTATTATCTTATAAATCATGGTAGCGTTACAACAAATCCAAGAAGCACAAAAAGCATTGAAAAACATCGCTTTCCATACTCCTTTGATGAAAAATACGAATATTTCTTATAAATACGAAGCTGAAATTTTTTTGAAACGAGAAGATTTACAGCTGGTTCGATCCTATAAATTGCGTGGAGCATATAATAAAATGTTTCATCTTACTCCAGAATTTCAACAAAAAGGTGTTGTTTGTGCAAGTGCGGGGAATCATGCGCAAGGTGTTGCTTTTTCTTGTAATTTATTGAAGGTGAAGGGAACTATTTTCATGCCCGTTACGACTCCAAAACAAAAGATAAAACAAGTAGAGGTTTTTGGGAAAGAATGGGTTGATGTTGTATTAGTGGGAGATACTTTTGATGATGCATTTGCTGAATCTATGAAGTTTTCTGTAGAAACAAAGCAAGTTTTTGTTCATCCTTTTGATGATGAGATGGTCATTGCAGGACAAGGAACAGTTGGATTAGAAGTGTTGGAAGATATAAATCAAACAATCGACTATATCTTCGTTCCGATTGGAGGTGGAGGTTTAGCATCTGGAGTTTCTACAGTTTTCAAAGCTTTAAGTCCAAGTACTAAAATAATCGGAGTTGAACCTGCAGGAGCAACTTCTATGAAAGTTTCAATAGAAAATGGTGTTAATACGACTTTGGATAAAATTGATAAGTTCGTTGATGGTGCCGCAGTGAAAAGAGTAGGGGATTTAACGTTTGAAATCTGTAAAGAAAATTTGGATGATGTCGTTTCTGTTGAGGAAGGTCAGGTTTGTAGTACAATATTAACCCTTTATAACGAAGAAGCAATTGTTGTAGAACCAGCCGGGGCGTTGACAATTTCTGCATTAGAAAAATACAAAGATAAAATCAAAGGAAAAACAGTTGTTTGTGTTGTCAGCGGAAGTAACAACGACATCATGCGAACGGAAGAAATAAAAGAAAGAGCGTTGTTTTTTGAAGGTTTGAAACATTATTTCTTAATACAATTCCCTCAAAGACCAGGAGCATTAAGAACTTTCGTAAGTGATGTAATGGGACCAGATGATGATATTACGTATTTCCAATTTTCAAAGAAAAACAACAGAGAAAGTGGTCCCGCAGTTGTAGGAATTGAATTAAAAAGAAAAGAAGATTTCGAAATTCTTTGTAATAAGCTAGCAAGTTATAACTTTGCGTATGATTATTTGAATGATAATCAAGCGTTGTATTCTCAATTAATCGGTTAAAAATGTCAGAAAAAATTACAATTTATCACAATAATCAATGTTCTAAAAGCCGTGATGGTTTGTGTTCATTGAAAGAAAGTGGTTTAGATTTTGAAATTATAGAATATTTAAAAAATACATTGTCATCAAAAGAATTGACTTTATTAATAGCTAAATTAGGAATTTCGGCTCATGATCTAATGCGTAAAGGAGAACAAGAGTACAAAGATTATATTAAAGGAAAAACACTTTCAGAATCTGAAATGATAGATCTTTTGGTGAGGTTTCCTAAATTAATTGAACGTCCCATTATTGTAAAAGGAAATAAAGCGATTATTGGTCGGCCAAACTCTTTGATTATTGATTTTATAAGTTAATTTAAGGTGCTTTGAAAAATAAATTAGTTGAATATTTTGAAAATGATACCAAGCGACAGCAAGAATTTACTTCTTTGTTGATTCATAAAAAGATTCGAAAATCTAGTTATTTTTTAAAATCAAATGAGGAATGTAACTATTTAGGAATTGTAGTTACAGGTACTTTAAGAAGCTATTATGTTAATGAATTAGGTGACGAAATTAGTTTTTTGTTTCACCTTGAAGGACAGTTTTTTACCGATTATGAAAGTGTATTATTAAATTCTCTTTCAAATTTAAATATTCAAGCTCTTGAAGATACTGAAGTTTTAATGATACACAAAGAAGATTTATTTCAACTTTACCAAAAAGATATATTTTGGCAAGAGTTTGGCAGAAAAATAACTGAAGAAATATATTTGTCAGCTAAAAAGAGAGTTGAAAATTTACTTTTTTATTCACCTGAAAAAAGGTATCTCAATCTTTTATTAGAAAATAATATGATTTTTCAAAAAGTTCAACAAAAATATATAGCAAGTTATTTAGGAATTAAACCTCAATCATTAAGTAGAATTAGAAAAAGATTATTGAAATGTTAACTTAAGTGATCGTATTTTAATTTTTGATATTTTAATTTTGATTTAGATATCAATGAATTAAATAAGATGAAAATAACTAAAACAACACTTCCAAAGAATTCAATTTTAAATTCTAAAAAATATCATTATGTAGACAGTTTTCATGGGGTTTTGAATGATCCCCAAAATATAATCACATCAACAATGGTTGGAAAAGCATTTTTTACAAGTTCTCCTAAATGGGTTGGAAAACTTTTTTCCTTCAGAAATAAATTAGTTTCTGTTTTTGGTTTGAAAACTTCAGGTAAATTTCAAGATAGAAAAGAACAATTAGCTAACTTTAAATGCGAACTAGGAGAACAGTTGGGACTTTTTAAAGTGTTCAATAAAACCGAAAACGAGGTTGTTTTGGGTGAAGATGATAAGCATTTAAATTTTAGAATTTCTTTACATTTAAGTCCTAATTCGAATGATGAAAATAAAAAAAATCTTACAATTACAACAACTGTAGTGTTTAACAATTGGTTTGGTAGGCTTTACTTTTTACTCGTTCGACCATTTCATAAATTGATAGTTCCAACTATGCTTCGATCAATTGTGAATTTTTTAGAAAAAAAAATTAATTTCAACCAACCATTAAATGAAATATATCGTTTATAAAATAACATTCAAACTATTTTGATCATGAATAAAATTATCTTCTTTTTTGTATTTTTAATTTATGGAGTATCATCCTATAGTCAAACTGATTCTATTGCTATTTGTGAAACAGGTGCATGGATTATTGAGAACTGGTGGTTAAATCCTACGACCTATACTGTGGAGGATAGTTATCGTCTATATCAAGTAGAAGGAACGATCGATTTTAATGGTGTTACTTACAATAAATTAATGGCTAGAAATCTAAGTGACCCTGTTTTTTCTGGATATTTTGGAGAGCCTCCTGTCCCATTATTCTCCTATTCAATTACCAGTTTACCTTCTTTTGTTTTAGGTTTTAGAAATGATTATTCAAAACGAGCTTATTGTATTTTCAATGATTCTGTTCCCGAACAATTATGGTACGATTTTAACCTAAATATAGGTGACTCGCTGTCTGACGCTATTGACCATCCGTATTCGTATTATGAAACTATTCCACAAATTATTAGTGATATTGATTCAATTGAATTTTGCGGGAGTAAATATCGTCAATATCATTTTAATGATGGATATCATATGCCTAATATGGTCGAACAAATTGGATTTACGGGAGATTTAATACATGATAATTTCGTTTATTTCGAAGGTGGCTGCACTTTGAAGTATTTTTGTGATGCTCCTTTTTCAACAGCATCCTCTTATATTGTTGCCGAAACGAAAGCACTAAGCCTACCACAAAATGATTTTATTGTTTTCCCTAATCCTACACAAGGAATATTGACTGTTGAAACGGATAAGCCAATTAATCTTATTGTTACCAATATTACTGGAGGGAAAATGAAAACGTTTGTAATAGACAATTCTTCTCAAGTAAATTTGTCGGAATTTGAACGTGGTATTTACTTCCTTACTGAAGAAAAATCAGGGAAAACGATTCGTGTTGTGAAGGAATGAAAGTTCATCTCAGGATAGTTCCGCCATCAATTTATCAAACGCCTCCTTCAGTTCAGCCAACTCAGTTTCAACCTTAACCAAACGTTCTTCCAATTGACCAACGTTTTTTCTTGCTGGTTCTGCCGAAAAATCATTCTCATCAATTTCAGGAACATCTCCAAATAAATGGCAATAACGTGCTTCTTTTTGTCCTGGTCGTTTTGGGATTTGTTTTACGTAAGGAGTTTCATATTTAGTTAAATTCTCCAATGTTTCCAATACTTCAGCTAACGATTCAAAATCATGTAATCTTCCCGAATTAGAATTAATTTCTCCACCAGTTAAAGGTCCCCGAAGAAATAATAAACACAATATAGAAGTTTCAGCAGGATCTAATGGATGAGCAATCGCTAAATTATGTCGGTATTTCAACGCTCTCATTCCACTGCTAATCACATTTCCTGTTAGCCCTTTCTTTTTCAACGAATCCAAAGCCAATACAACTGTTTCTTCATCGTATTCTACCACAGGATGACGAGCAGATTTCTGATTGCAAGCTGTAACCAAAGAGTTCAATGTCAAAGGATAATAATCCGGTGTAGTTTTACTTTTTTCGATTAATGCTCCTAATACTCGTTGTTCTTCAGAGCTTATTTGTTGTAAATTGTTTGTTTCCATTTTTTTTTAGATTAAGGTAAAGATTGAGGTTGAGGTTGGAAGTACTTAATCTCAACCTCAATCTCAACCTTATTCTATTTATTTTGTTCAATCACGTAATTCAAAACTTTCGTCATTAAATGAACTCGATCTTTTCCGCCTACATTATGTGGGTGCATTGGATAAGGGAAGAAATCCATTTGAATTCCTAAGTCTACGAATTTTTTAACCAATGCATAATTGTGCTGTAAAACAACTACATCATCAACCGTTCCGTGAATTAATAATAAATCGCCTTTTAGGTTTTTAGCATGTGTCATTAAACTCGCTTCTTCGTATCCTTTTGGATTTTCGGCTGGTGTGTCCATGTATCTTTCTCCGTACATTACTTCGTAGTATTTCCAATCTGTAACTGGTCCACCTGCAACTCCAACTTTAAACACATCTGGATTTCTAAGCATTAAAGAAGTTGTCATGAATCCACCATAAGACCAACCGTGAACTGCTAATCGATTTCCGTCAATGTAAGGTAAAGATTTCAAATAGTTTACTCCAGCTATTTGATCTTCCATTTCGATTGTTCCACATTGTCTGTGAATTCCACTTTCAAAAGCAAATCCTCTTTCTCCAGATCCTCGATTGTCTAAAGTGAAAACGATATAACCTTGTTCAGCCATCCAATGCATCCATAAATTTGCTCCGTCTAACCAACTGTTGGTGATCATTTGTGCATGAGGACCTCCATATACATAAACTAAAACAGGATATTTTTTCGTAGGATCAAAATTACTTGGTTTAATCATTCTGGTATACAACGTTGTTCCATCTATTCCTTTGATTGAACTGATTTCAGTAGTTCCAATTGTATATTCCGCTAATTTGTTTTTAGATTCTAGAAGAACGGTTGATTTTTTTCCATTCGTACTTGTTAAAAGTGATTTCGAAGGTGTTGTGTGATTTGAATATTCATCAAACATCATTTTTCCATCAGAGCTAATAACAATTGAATGCGTTCCTAGTTCAGACGTTAACAATCTTTGTTTTCCATCTAAAGTTACAGAATAGTACATCGTATTTAATGGACTTTCACCAGTTGCTGCGAAAACGATTTCTGTACCTTTGTTGATGGAAGAATGAATTTCTTTTGTTACAAATTTATTCGCAGTTAATTGTTTGATTAAATTTCCTTCAATATCATAATAATACAAGTTGTTAAATCCATCTCTTTCACTGATCCAAACGAAATTATTCGATGTTTCACTCGGGAAAAATGCTGGGTGTTCTGGTTCTATCCATTTATCACTTGACTCTTCGAATAATGTTTTGATGAATTTACCGGTTACAGCGTCATATTTATCTAACCACATGTGACTTTGACCACGATTTACTTCAGCAATTAAAATGTATTTTTCATCAGAAGACCAAGATATATTCGTTAAATAATTATCACTTCCTCTTACTGAAGAAATAAATAATGTTGATTTTGTGCTTAAATTATAAATCCCAATCTTAGGTTTTTCTGATTTTTGTCCGGTCATTGGGTATTTGGTTGTCAGAACTTTTCCAGGAGTTTCGTTGATGTCTAACAAAGGACAATCATACACTTCTGTTTCATCTTTTTGAGCAAATGCAAGCAAAGATCCTTTAGGCGACCAAAATATTCCATTGGTTATTCCAAATTCACTTCTAGCATACGTTTGACCTGAAACAATATTTTTGTCTACATTATTCGTAATCGCAATTTGTTTTCCGCTTACATTATTTAAATAGAGATTATTAGCAATTGTAAAAGCAATGTGTTCATTTATTGATTTAAAAGTTGCATTTTCAACTTCTCCACCTATATTTACTATTAAACTTCCTTTTTTGGAAATAGTATTATAGCTATAATAATTTGAGCCATCATTGACATAAAAAGTGTTTTGATCTTTCCATTCAAATCCAGAAAACCAAGTTAATTTTGAACCTAATGCTGAATTTAGAGCTTCAATTGTTATTGAATCTTTCTTTGTATTTCCTTCAGAACCGATCATTAAAGTTTTGAACTTACTTAAATACGAATAGTTAGCTGTATTAGGAATAAATTGGAAAAATTGCATTTTATCTGCGCCAAATTTTCTTCCTTGTTGCATTACAGCATCTGATAAAGTCAATTCTTTTTTCTGTGAAAAACTGATTGTTGAGCAAATTACCGCTCCAATAAATAAAATTCTGTTTAACATTTTATCGTTTTATTAATTCATTAAAATACTCTTCAACTGGCCTTCCAGCTTTGTAACAATTCAAAATAATTTCATCTAAAGTTGATTCTAATATTTTTTCAGATTCAAATTCTGTGTAAAAATACCATTGTTTATTAAATATCAATGGTTCAATAGTAGCAGATTCTTTTAAATTTTTGGGTATTATTTTATTCTTATCGCCTTTGATTTCGCCAAATACTTTTCTAAATTCGGGATTTAAATACGCTTTTTGAAATTTAGGAATGTCTTTCGCAATTGCTTCTCGAACAATTAATAGGTCTTCTTTATCAATTTCATAAACACCTCCATAGATTCTCAAATATTCTGGACCAAGCTCAAAATAAACTCCATTTACCGCTTTGCTCTTTTTTCCATTCGGAGCAACAACAGCTGAAACCATCATTTTATAAGGAATTTTATCTTTCGAAAACCGAACATCTCTGTTGATTCTGAAAATACAATCCTTTGCTTCTAAATCATTGAAAGAAGGATCGTTTTCAGCTAATCGTGAAATAATATGTGTAACAAATTGCTTGAAAGGTTCTTTAACGAAGTCTTCATATCGTTTTCGATTGATGTCAAACCATTCTTTGTTATTGTTAGGAGCAAGCTCTATAAAGAAATCTAGAAATTCTTGTTGGAAAAAAGCCATTATCTTTCGTTTTAGGTTTTAAAGATAATTGCTTTTCATAAACTTTTTTAAATTAACTTTAAAAAGTACTAAATTATACTAAAGAATGAAATTTTAATATTATTTGTTGGCTATAATTCTTTTCTTTAATTCACTAAATAAAGAAATATATTCCTCTTTTATCTTTTTTTCTGAATTTGACAAAGAAGCATCCATATTTAGTGTGTTAATGATTTTCTCTGCATTTTCATAATCTCTTTTTACGAAATATGCTTCCAATAAATTGAAATAAATCATTAAAGTTACGTCTTTATCAATACGTGCTTTTTTGTTATAGATATCGGATTCTTGTAATGCTTTTGTCCAGTTTTGAATAGCATTATCTAATTTTAAATTTGAACCATCTGTATCATCAATAATGTTTTTTAGAGCCGATGTTCCGTCATTATATGCTGCCATTAAGTCATAATAAAGATCATCTTTTGTTTTTACATAGTATAATGAACTTTTACGTAATTCACGCTTAAATCCAATTTTATCATTAACTAAATTGTTGATGAAAGTTAGGTTTTCTTGAAGGATTTTTTCTTTATGTATACTTTTTAATTCTTCTTCATTTATTGGTTGAGCTATTGTTGATTCTGTTGATTTATATGTTTTATAAGTATTTAATTCTGGAGGAGTAAGGTGAAATAATACTGCTCCTGTTGGTGTTGTAACTTTTACTGACATAGTATAACGAAATGAACATTCAATGTGGTAATGGTTAACACTTTTAGTTGTAGCAACTCCTTTGTCATCAGTTGTTACAATGTTTTTTTTAACAATTACTTGTTTAGCAGGAGTGTTCTCAAAATCATTAATTTTAACTTCTATATTAATAGCATTTTCTGGATTTTTCTCAAAACCATCTAGGGAAATATAAGTTGAAGCTAATGCAGTGTAATCGTAACTATCTTCTAATATTGGCTGAGGTACGACATGTAAAACCGGTACTTTTGGGGTATGTATATAAGGGACATTTATTTGTTTTTTTCGAGGTTTACTACTTTCGTTCAACACTTCCTGTTCTAATAGTTTAGTCGCCAAAGATTTTTTGTTGTATTCAGCTAATTCAGCGTTGTATTGATCGTCATTTGCTTTAACTTTTGCAGGATAATCAGCCATTTCTAATTTGTATGCTTCTTCAGCTTCTTTAACTCTTAATGGATAATTAGCTTTTTCTTGTTGAAAATTTTCTTCTGCAGCTTTTATGTCAGCGTCATATTTATCTTTCTTTTTTTGATTTTCTTCTTCAAATGTTGCAATTATAATAGATTGATAGTTTTTAATAGTTTTTTCAACAGGAGTTAAAGGCAATTTAATATATCGATATTCAATTATTTCGTCTTTAATGTTTTGCCCAATACTAGTTTGGAAAGTAAATAATGCTATTATAAAAAGAATAGTGTTAATTTTAGACATACAATTTTAATTTAAAATGATTTTTTAGACAAAAATAATGCTTTTAATTCAATCCTTTATTTTTCGATCAATTATTTATCTAAATAGATTACATTCTCAGCAGAATTAATTGTTTTAACATTATTCAAATAATATTCAGAAATTGGACTTTTACACGGATGTAAAGGTTCTCCAAAAATACCAACTTTTTCTGTTTTTTTATTGACTGAAAAGCCATTTAATTTATAAGTGTGATTTTTTGTTATTATTTCCCATTCATACATTGTCCTAATTGGACCATCATTTTCACTATAGTAATAATTTTCAAAAAGATATAAAAGTTCTCCTAAAACTATTTGATGTTGTTCGTTTTGAACTATTAACGTTCTTTGATTAGTAAGGTTAGTGAAACTTGATTTAGCTTCGTATTGATTAATGATAACAGTATCAACAGATAGAGAATCATATCCTTTAAATGTAATATGTATTCCTCCGTCTTCACAAGTGCGAGTTCTATGGCAAGATAAAAGGATAGTAATTCCGATGAGAGGTATGATTATTAGGTTTTTCATTTTTTCATTTTTAATTAATGTATTTAATTATGAGTTTTTTATCTAAATTAATTATTTATTGATAGAGACCTTTTTTTCGACGCAACCTGTATCAGTTTTTTCATCGTTTTTTTATGACGATTTTATACTTATTAAGTATACGAAAATTTTAAACAATTACTTTGGTAAGTATGTAGGTTTTAAACAGAACATTTAGGATTATTGAAAACTTTAAAATTAACTGAGTTTGCTATGAAGCAACATTTATGTGCCTTATCATGTAATTCTATCGCTTTTTCAATCATTGAAATTTCTTTCACTTTTACAATAGGATTCAATGTTACTTCTGAAAAAGATCCACTTCCAGTTTCATTTTGTATCAAAATACCTGTTGGATTATCAATGTAGTCGATAACAATAACTCCTGCATCTGCACATAAGTGAAAGTACCACAACATGTGACAAGAAGAAAGAGATGCTAATAATAAATCTTCAGGATTATACTTTGTTATATCACCTAAAAAGGGAGCGTCTGCCGAGCCTAAAATATCGACTTTGTTTTTGGCTGAAATTGTAAAATTCCTATCATAAGTATCATATTGAGTTGTACCTACTCCTTTGTTTCCAGTCCATTTAATTTTTAATGTGTAGTTATGAATTTTATTCATTTTTCAAATTTATTCAACTGTTAATTCAAATGAAGGAATAGGAAAATTTCCAATTAATCCTAATTCTATTCTCTTTTTTTTAATTTCTATTTTTTGTTCTTCATTTAATTTCGCCTGAGATTGTTCATCGATTATTCCATATTCTAATGATTTATTTATGGATTGATTATGTTTGTCTAACCAAAATACATAATGACTTGGAGGCATTCTCCCATTTTTAACTTCATTATATAGAATTGGTTGCATCTCTTTATAAAAATATTCATATTTTGCAGACCTTGTTAAAATAAGAAAAGGATATCCTGTTGTCCAAGGAAGTATTTTTTCTCCTGGATAGCCGTGTTTTAGAATTATGTTTTTGAACATGATTAAATTTAATGAATCAACTTGTCTTATTTCTTTAGCTAAAATTAATGAATCTATATTGTTTACTGCTATTACATTATGAACTTTTTGGTCTAATAAATCTATTTTCTCAAAAATATGAATAATTGAATCACTAAATTTAGGCTTCAGTTTTGTTATGTTTTCGTAACCATCATCTACGATTAATAATAATTTTTCTGAAAATCCCTTTGTTATTGAATCTATTTGAATTTGATCTACTTGATTGTAACAGTTTAAGTCGAAGCCATAATTTGAAAGTGCAGTTTTTAATGTTTCAGCACTTTTAGTTAAATGATTTATTTTTTTATAACAGTATGCCATTAAAATGTATTCTTCACAAAATAATATTTTGTATTTTGTTTTGATGTTTTTTAGTTGAGAAATACTTGATTTATACTCTTCTTTTTCTAATGCTGATTTATAAGCTAGATCACACTCTTTTTTGTATTCAATGAAGTTAATTTGTTGCGCAAAGTAATTTGGTAGTATTCCTAACAGGGCGATTGATAGTATTATTTTTTTGAACATTAATTTATTCTTTTTCACCAAAGATAGTGATATTATTTCATTAGTTAACTTTGTTTTTTAATTAATATATTTTTTCCTAGTTCTGTTATTGTGTAAGCTTGATTTTTGTTTTTTAAAAATTCTTTATCACTGTAATCTAATAGTTTTAAGTTTAGTAATGGTTTTATGTATATTTTATTATTTCTGGATTGGGATGTTAGATTAAGTAATTCTTCTAATATCTCTTTTCCTTTTTTAGGTTTATTTTCACAGTATTTTAATATGGAAAAGTATTTTTCAGGAAGATTGTTTATATCAAGTGCTATATTTTTTTCTTTTTTAGACTTTTCATATTTTATTTTAGGTTCTTTAAGTACGGATATAGATTCATCGTCTTGTGGGATATTATTTTGAAGCCAATGGATATAATGTTCTAGTTGTGATGCTAAAAAGTATGGTAAGTTTAATAAGTAAAATGTTTTTCCTTCTTGTGTCTTAACTTTGTCTAAACTGAATTTTCCAGCATAGAAACGTATTCCATAATTGAGGGGAGATTCATTTATGAAGAGTTGTAACGATCTTATTTTCCCTATACTTCCTGACTTTACTTCTATTGGTATTATTTTTCCTTCAAAAGGATATACAAAATCTACTTCTGCAGATGAATTATTTTTTTGCCTTACCCAATAATGTAATTTATTTAAAGGGAAACTTTGGTAAGAAAGTATTTCCTGCCCGACTAAATGTTCGATTAATGTTCCTTGATAAACAGAATTTAAATCTTTGGTTCCTAATATTTCATTTTGTAATCCGACAAAGTGATTAAGCAACCCACTGTCTAAGAATTGCAGTCGAGGAGATTTTTTATAATCTTCAATTGCTGGTATAGTGTAACTTACTGTAGGATATATTAATTGTAGTAAATGTGTTTTCTCAAGTGTTCGTAATGTTTCACCTATTTCTCTGGATTTATATTTTCCATTTCCAAATCCTTCAAATGTGAATCTTTTTCCTGCGTATTGTATTGCTTGTTGTATTGTAAATCGTATTAGTTGTAGTTCTTCTTTTGATCTTGAATATTTTTCTGCATCTGTTATATATGATTCTAATAGAGTGTTATAGATATCTCCTAATGCAGTTATGTCTCTGTGTTCTGCATAATGATTTACTATTTCTGGCATTCCCCCGATTAATGCATATATATGAAAAAGGGATAGCGTTTTACTGTATGCATAATCATTTAAGGGTATTTTTTTGAGTTGTTCTAAAACCATATTTTCTTTGAGAGCTCCTAAAAATTCTTCAAATGATACAGGTCGTAATATTCTAAATTGAACTCTTCCTACAGGGAAACTTAAATTTTTACCTAAAAGTGTTTCAAGCATACTTCCTGCTGCTATAACTGATAAATCGCCTTTTTCTTCTTTAAAATAGCGTAGTAAGTTTACAACTTTTGGCGCTTCTTGTAATTCATCTATAAAAAGTAAAGTGTCTTTTATGTGTTCTAATTTCATTTCTTTAAAGAAAAATATTTTTTCTGTTAAAGAATGAATATCAGTATATCCTTCAAATAATTCTTTGTCTATGGGATTTTCTAAGTTTAGATAGATGTACTGTTTGAATTGTTTTCCAAATTCATTTACAACAGTTGTTTTACCAACTTGTCGTGCGCCTCTTATTATCATTGGTTTTCTAGAATCGGAATTTTTCCATTTTTCTAGATCTTTAAGTATCTTTCTATAAAACATTTTAATAAATTTAGGTATTATTAACTATCATTTATACCACAAAGATAGTGTAAATATTCTTTTGTTTTACAAAATAAGGGTTAATATTATTATTTTATGTAATATAGTAAGGGTTAATAATTATTTTTAGGGTAATAAAATAAGGGTTAGATAAAAAGGGTAGAGACGGATTGCAATCTGTCTTTACCCTTTTTATTAAATTTTAACACATCTCAATAACTCCTGCTGCTCCCTGCCCAGTTCCGATACACATTGTAACAACTCCGTATTTTTTATTTCGACGTTTTAATTCATTCATTATTTGAACAGTCAGTTTTGCACCTGAACATCCAAGAGGGTGACCTAAAGCTAATGCTCCACCATTTACATTCACGATTTCTGGATTTAATCCTGCTTCACGAATAACTGCAATTGATTGAGATGCAAAGGCTTCGTTTAATTCAAATAAATCAATATCGTCTAATTTTAATCCTGCTTTTTTGATTGCTAAAGGAATCGCTTCTATTGGGCCAACTCCCATGTATTTAGGATCTAAGCCAACTACTGCATAAGAAACTAATCTTGCCATTGGTTTTAATCCCAATTCATTAATCATTGATTCAGACATTACTAAGACAAATGCTGCTCCATCAGATGTTTGAGAAGAGGTTGCTGCTGTAACAGATCCGCCTGCTGCAAAAACTGGTTTCAAGGCTCCTAAAGATTCTAATGTTCCTCCAGCTCTTGGCCCTTCATCTGTATCTACTACATACGATTTTACTTGTCTTTTTTCATTGGCATCTAAGAAAATATGTTCAACTGTGATTGGAACGATATCGTCTTTAAATTTCCCAGCTTGAATTGCAGCAATAGCCTTTTCGTGAGATTTAATAGCGAAACCATCTTGCTCTTCTCTTGAAACATTGTATTTTTTCGCAACTGCCTCAGCTGTTAATCCCATTCCCCAATACCAATCAGGATGTTCTTTTCCAACTTTTGAGTTCGGAACAATTCTCCATCCTCCCATTGCCATAACTGACATGGATTCAACTCCACCAGCAATAATACAATCTGCCATTCCTGACTCGATTTTCGCTGTTGCAATTGCAATTGTTTCTAAACCTGAAGAACAATATCTATTGACAGTCATTCCAGGAACTTTGTCTGTATCTAATCCCATTAATGAAATCATTCTTCCAATATTTAATCCTTGTTCTGCTTCCGGTGTTGCGTTCCCAACGATTACATCATCGATTCTATTTTTGTCCAATTGAGGAACAGTTGACATTAAATGTTTGATAACATCTGCCGCCAAATCATCTGGACGAGAGAATCTAAATCCTCCTTTTCCAGCTTTCCCGATTGCAGTTCTGAAACCGGTTACTATGTATGCTTTTTGTGCCATTTTTTTTAGATTATAAGACTACAAGACTCAAGATTTAAAGACTTATTTTACTTTAAATTTTAAGAGTCCTTTTAAAACCTCCTACCATTCGTTGAAGATTTTGTAGTTCTGTTAATATTTCATTTAATTCTATTTCAAAAATATCGTTTACAAGAATTAGTTGTGTTTCAAGTTCGTAAGATGAAGAAAGACTTATGTTTAAAAAATGATTAAATTCTTTATTGGATGTTCTCCCAGAACCTTCAGCAATATTTGAAGGAATTGAAATTGCACACCTATTTATTTGTGATTTTAATCCAAATTTTTCTTCTGAAGGTAATTGAGACGTTAATAAATATACGTTTTTTGTTAAACTCATTGAATCTTTCCAAATCTTTAATTCTCTAAAATTATGTCTCATTTATTTCTTAATTTACGCTTAGTTCATCAGTCTTTAAATCTTGAATCTTTCAGTCTTGAATCTAATTCCTAAGAATCTTTCCATTTTTAACCAAACTTTCTAATCTTTCAAGCGTTTTTCTTTGCATACATAACTCAACAAAAGCTTTACGCTCTAAATCCAATAAGTATTGCTCAGAAACAACTGTGTTTTCAGAAAGATCTCCGCCACAAAGTACGTATCCTAATTTTTCTGAAATCACTCTGTCATGATCTGACATGTAATTTCCTGAAAGCATTGAATTTGCTCCGACATAGATTAATCCTAAACCTTCTTGTCCCATTACGTTGATATTTTTCTCTCTTTTCGGAGCGATATAACCAACGTCAGCTAATTCTAAACAGGCAGCTTTCGCTCTTGTTAATTGGTGGTCACGGCTTACAACAACTTCGTCAATTCCTTCTCTTAAATATCCTAAGTCGAATGCTTCATAGGCTGATGTCGAAACCGTAGCCTGACCAATTGTCAAGAAACGTTGACGTAATCTGTTTGTTTTAATATCTCCATCCTTCAATTCATCAGACAAACGTTTTGCGAATTCTTTTGAACCTCCTCCGCCAGGGATTAAGCCAACTCCAAATTCTACTAGTCCCATATACAATTCTGCGTGAGCAACTACTTTATCAGCATGCATTGACATTTCACAACCACCACCAAGTGCTAGATTATGAGGTGCTATAACAACTGGAATGTTGCAATAACGTACTCTCATCATGGCATCTTGGAATGCTTTAATTGCAAAATTCAATTCGTCCATGTCTTGTTCAACTGCCAACATGAATATCATTGCGACATTTGCTCCAGCTGTAAAATTTTGACCTGTATTTGAAATGACTAATCCTTTGTACCCTTGTTCAACAATGTCGATGGCTTTGTTAATTCCTTGAATAACGCCACCTCCAATTGTGTTCATTTTTGTGTGGAATTCTAAGTTTAAAATTCCGTCACCTAAATCAACCAATGTGGTGTCAGTATTGCCCCAAACTTTATTTTCAGAACGTAAAGCATCTAAAATAATCAAGTCTTCCGTTCCTGGAATTGTAACATACGATTTTGAAGCAAGATCATAATGTTGTTTTTTACCTTTTTCAGTTTGATAGAAAGTTGTTTTACCAGCAGATTTCATATCCTCCAACCATTTTGGAGCAGTACGACCTGCATCAGCAATTAATTTTATTCCTTTATCTAATCCGATAATGTCCCATGTTTCGAAAGGTCCAACTTCCCAACCAAAACCAGCTTTTAATGCATCATCAATTTTATATAAGTCATCTGAAATTTCTGGAAGACGATTGGCAACATAAGCGAAAAGCCCGCCGAATAATTTTCTGTAAAACTCACCAGCTCTATCTGTTCCAGCGAATAACATCTTTGTGCGCGTTTTTAAATCGTCAACAGATTTTGTCATTTCTAAGGTTGCAAATTTTGCTTTGATGGCAGAACGGTATTCTAATGTTTTCAAATCCAATGTCAAGATTTCACTCTTACCATCTGCATTCGTCACTTTTTTATAAAATCCTTGTTTTGATTTTGAACCCAACCATCCGTTTTCTACCATTTTAGAAACGTAATTTGGTAATTCGAACAATGCTTTTTCTTCGTCGTTTGGACAAATTGCTTTTAATCCGTTTGCAACATGTACCAATGTATCTAATCCAACAACATCACACGTTCTGAAAGTTGCCGATTTAGGACGTCCCAAAACTGGACCAGTCAATTTATCAACTTCTTCAACTGTTAAGCCCATTTCTGCAACTGTATGGAAAAGAGCCATAATTCCGTATACACCAACTCTGTTTGCAATAAATGCAGGAGTATCTTTACAAAGCACAGTTTTTTTACCAAGGAAACGTTGACCGTAATCCATCAAGAAATCAATCACTTCTTGATTTGTACTTGGAGTTGGAATGATTTCTAATAATTGTAAATAACGCGGAGGATTAAAGAAATGAGTTCCACAAAAATGAGCTTTGAAATCATCACTTCTTCCTTCTAACATCATGTGAATAGGAATCCCAGAAGTATTCGACGAAATAATCGTTCCTGGTTTTCTAAATTTCTCAACTTGAGCAAAAACGAGATGTTTTATATCCAATCTTTCAATTACTACTTCGATTATCCAATCACACGTTGCGATTTTTGACATATCATCGTCAAAATTTCCAGTAGAAATTCGTTTAGCAAATGATTTTCGATAAATAGGAGATGGGTTCGATTTCACAGCAAATTCCAATGACTGATTTACAATCTTGTTTTTAAAAGCTGGAGAATCAAGAGTTAATCCTTTTTTTAATTCTTGTTCAGAAATTTCTTTTGGAGCGATATCTAATAAAATAACTTCGCACCCTATGTTTGCGAAATGGCAAGCAATACGTGATCCCATCACTCCTGAACCAAGAATTGCAACCTTTTTGATGTGTCTATTCATTCCTAATATATTTGTTTCGTTATATAAGATATTTAGAATAAAATCTTAATTTAAAAAAGAATTTTATACTGTACTTATAAAAGTAACAAAATAATTGAGGGATGAACTATAAAATGGAAAAAAAATGTAGAGATACGGTTAATCGCATCTATACATTTTTTTTCCACGAATCACCATTTATCCAAACTTACATTAACAGTTCCCTTAAAAATAGAAATCAATCTATCATCCTGATTTTTAACTGAAACTTCATAAATACCAATGCTTCGTCCTCTGTGAATTTCTTTGCAAGTTGCAGTTAATAGATCACCCAATTTCGCTGGTCGAGTGTGAGAAATAGAGGTTTCAATACTGACGCATTTATAACCGTAACTATTGGATGCAAAAGCTAATGCTGAATCTGAAATTGAATAACTTATTCCGCCGTGTAAAATGTGAAAGCCATTCAGCATTTCTTCTTTTACTTCACAACTTAAAATGGAAGATCCTAATTCGATTTTTTCAATGTGAATTCCCATCCAATTACTGAATGCGTCTTTTTCCATCATCATTTCAACAACTTGATTTGGACTCAACATAGGAGAATTTAAAAGTAAATTATGCTTCAACAGATGCTCTTCCCATCAATGTAATCATGGCTAACGTAACAATAAATAATTGAGTAGCTGTTTCATCGTCTAAACTTGTTCCGTCTGTGTCTTCTGTGCTAATTTCTAACGCCATGAATTGAGTTAATTCAGGTTGATCGCAGAAAGATTCCAATACTTCTTCATCGTCATCTTCGAAATATAAATCCAACATTTGAAAATAAGGCTCTTCGAAAGCGTCAATATCTTCTTCTGTAACGGGTCTAACAGTTATTCCTTCTTGAGCGAAAGTTTCAGAAAGGAGACAGTAATAATAAATTAATAATCCTTCTAATTTCTCATTTTCATACTCAAGCGCTGCTGACATTACATACCCTAAAAGTGTTTCTTGCGCTAATGCATATTGTTCAGATAAAGTTTCTAGTTGATCATCGTCTAAATTATCTACTTTTTTGATCGCTGCTTCTATACTTTTTAATGATACGTGTTTCATAAATGTGAAATTATTTTTTCATTGCAAAAGTACTGAATTTATTGTTTTAAAATTATTTTGAGTAACAATTATAAAGAGTTATATTTAACAATATAATGTAAAAGGGGACTAAATTATGATAAAGCTTTCAAAAAAGCATATAGGAAAATTTCTAAAAGTCAGGAATCCCGAATCAAATAAAGGCGATTTTGGACATGCATTAATAGTAGCTGGAATCGAAAGGAAAATAGGAGCGGCAGTCATTTCTTCAAAAGCTTGTTTACGTGCAGGAGTAGGGTTGTTAACTGTGAATATTCCAAAAGAGGAAAGAATGATTTTACAGGTGAGTTTACCAGAAGCAATGTTGCAATTTAGGGAAAATAATTCGATTGATTTAACTCCGTTTTCAGCGGTCGCAATTGGGCCAGGTTTTGGACTAAAAGAAGATTCAATTGAATTGTTTAATGAAATTATTATGCAAATAATGGTTCCATTTGTAATAGATGCTGATGCTTTAACGATTCTATCTCTTAATAAAAGTCTTTTAAACCAACTCCCAATTGATACTATATTGACACCCCATCCTAAAGAATTTGATCGAATTTTTGGGATTCATTCTTCAATTGAAAGTCGAATTCAAACAGCTATTTTAAAAGCAAATGAGTTAAAATGCGTGATAGTCTTAAAAGGTCACGAAACATTAATAACAAACGGGAATGATTCTTATTTGAATACTACAGGAAATGTTGGACTAGCTAAAGGTGGTTCTGGTGATGCTTTAACGGGTATGATAACAGCATTTCTGGCTCAGAAATACGAGCCTTTTATTGCTGCTCAAATTGGTGTATTTATACATGGATTAGCAGCTGATTGCACATTGAAATCTCAAAGTGTTGAAAGTATGCTGATTTCAGATGTTATTGACAATATTGGTATAGCTTTTAAAGAATTTAATTAATCGGTTTGTGAATTTCAACAACTTGGACAGGATATTTCTCCAACATTGAATCTGGTCGAATCGGCCGTTTTTCAAATCCACCTGAGCAATTGGGACAAATATTATTCAAAACATTCTCCACACAATCTTTACAGAAAGTACATTCAAATGTACAAATCATTGCTTCGGTACTTTCGTTAGGTAATTGCTTAGCACAGTTTTCACAAATAGGTCTTATTTCTAGCATTTTTCAATTTTATAAAGTTGGAATATTATCCTTAATACTTTTGTTTTCTATATCTGATCCGTTATTTGAATTTTCGAATTTTCCAAATGTGTAGGCTAATTTAAGCCAAATAATTCGAGTGTCATTTTTATTGTAAAAATTTAAATTAAGATTTTCAAATGAAATATTGGAAGTAAATTGATTTTGGTTTAAAATATCTTGAAATGAAATGGAAGTTTTTAATTTTTTCTTCATGAAATCCTTTGAAAAAACAATCTCTAAAGCAGATTGGGGTCGAGTAATTTCATATATTTGATATGTTCCTTTTGTGCTTACCCAATAATCAATATTCAATCTTATCTTGTAAGGGAGGATAAATTGGGAGGAGACTCCATGATTCCAAACGGGTTTGTTTTTGTTTAAATAAGTATAGTCAGAAATGGTAGTCGTTGATCTTTCAGTGTAGAGGTACATGTAATTTATTTGATCAATGTCAATTGAATTATTAAAATAAGCTAATCCTTCTTTGAAAACTCCAAACGGAATTGGTATTGAGAAAAAATAATTTAAAGAATTGACATTATGATAGGTTTGAATAGTCTGAATTGATTCAAGTGAATTTGGCTGAGTTGTATGTGTTCCTATGTTGTAGGTTTGTGAATGTGTATAATTTACGGATAATTGTAAGTAATCGAAAATACTGAATTTCAATTCAAAATTATCAAAGAAGTTAGGTTTTAATAATAAATTTCCTGAATTTGAATTGTAGTTGTCATAATACCCTAAATTATTTGGGTCGAATTCACTATAATTAGGGATTGCAATTTTTCGAGAATAACTTCCTACCAAGTTGATATCAGGATCGAATCTATAAATTGCATTTACTGAAGGAAATATATTTAGATAATTATTACTCGTTGTCTCTGAAATACTTGTTTTTCTATTTAAGGTGAAATTTTCTACTCTAAATCCAGCAACTACTGCTAATTTTTTAATGTCTTTTTTCGCTTCGAAATATCCGCCTAAATTACTCTCTTTGTAATTGAAATCAAGAGAATTAGTATAATTTAAATGTTGAAAAATTACATCTGATGAATTTTGTAAATTGTATTCACCAACACTTTTAGCAATTAATTCACTGTACTTTAAACCCATTTTAAGCATGATTTTTTTCTTTGCAAAAGGAAGTTCTAGATCTGACTTTATGTAAAAATTTTTCACCCTATTGTTATTGTTTAAAAGGCTGAAATTCGAAATTTCATTTTCAATTTGAGTAGATGTTGTTAATTGATTTTGGGAATAATCATTATAATTTGCTGTGATTTCAAATACACGTTTTAGTGTGTCTAATGTACATCTGTATTTTAAAATGATAGCATTGTTGACGCCATTCCCTTTCAATGCATAATTATTCGATAAATTGATAGGTGCATTAATTCCTTGACTATTTGTTAAATAGACACCAGTATTATTTCTTTGATTGGTAGATAGGTTGTAGTTTAAAACCAGATTTGCTCGTTTGGTTATTTTGTAATTAATCGAAGGTTTCAAATAATAAAATTCATTGACAGCTTGTTCATTAGAATTTGTGTTTAATTGTGCTTCTGGATTGAAAGTGGTGAATTTTTTTGAAGTAGTTTGATTGGTTGATCGTTCAGAATTGGAATATCCTGATTGAAACTGCCAGCTTATTTTATTGTTCTTACCACTCATTACTAGAGAAGGTAAGATTTTGTTGTTTTCATTCAATCCATAATTTAATGTCACGGTTCCTGAAATCCATTTTGTAACTCTTGAAAGACTAACTATGTTTATTATTGCACCACTAACATTTGCGTCATATGAAGCACCTGGATTTGAAATTATTTCAATTTTTTCAATGGTTGTTGCAGGGAGACTTTTTAATAAATTTGTTAAATCAGTACCATAAAGATTTCCGGGTATTCCTTCGAAATAAACAGTTGCAGGTTTTCCGTAAGCAATAAATCCTCCTTCTGGATCAGCTATAATACCAGGGATTTTAATAATTGCATCAAAAAGACTACTTGTTGTAAGAATAGGATTGTCTTTAACTGTTATCGTTGTTTTGTCGGCATCAACTTGAATAAAACTTCTTTTGATTCCAGTTACTGTAAATTCATCTAGATTTACTTCTGACTTTTTAAGTTCTAAAATTTTCAGGTCAATTATTTCTGGACTTTCATCCGTGATTTTAAATTCAACTGTAATATTCGAATAATTTTCAGCCTTGATTTGAAAATGATAAATTCCATTTATTTTAGGGATTTGAAATTCATTTTGACAATCGAAAAATTGTTCTTGATGTATCAAAGAATCTATTCCATTTACCGTAATAAATAAGACTCTTAGTTTTTGAAGAGTTGAACAATCTTTATCATTTGTTACAACTCCAAAAGATATTTTTTGAGTTTGATTGTAAGAAATAAAAGAAGTAATTAAAAATAAAAAAGTTAGTATAGTTTTTAACATTCTGTATTTATTGTTATTTGTAAAACAATATAAACGATAATTAGTTAATTCGTTACACTATTAATTTTTATTAGTCCAAAAATAAAAATTGGTTCCAGCATCTAATTCAAATCCTACACTTGGATATAAAGAATTACCAATATCATTCATTTTAGACGTTTCTAAGTTAAGAGCACAAGCCTTTGTTGCAATGCATAGTTTTTTAGATGTTTCAATTAGTTCTTTTGAAATCCCTTTTCCTCTATATTCTGGAAGTACAAATAAATCATTTAAAAGCCACATTTTTTTCATTCGAGTTGAAGAAAAATAGGGGTATAATTGAACAAATCCGACTGCCTTTGAATCAACTATTGAAATGAATATTTCTGATTCATTCTTAATTATTCGCTCTTTTAAAAATTCTTTTCCAGCTTTTATGTTCGATTCTTTTTTGTAGAATATTCGGTATAAATCAAACAGTTCTGAAAGTTGATCTAAGTCTTGGAGATTTGCTTTTCTAATGGTTGACATCTTTTTTAATTTAAAATCTGAAATTCAATTACAAATTTGCAAATAAATTGGGGATAATTTATCATTTTTAAAATTAAACTAAGTGTTAAACTGTTTTAATCTCCTCTGGTTAAACAAAATGTAGTATCTTTACACCAATTATACTCCTTTAGGTTCTCATTCAGTTCAATATAGGAGACCAAAAAAGTAAACACATTATATGTCATTTGAAAAATTAGATCTTATAGAGCCGATCTTAAACGCTCTTACAACCGAAGGGTATACAACTCCAACTCCAATTCAAGCAAAAGCAATTCCAATTATCCTTAAAGGGGGTGATTTGTTGGGTTGTGCTCAAACTGGAACAGGAAAAACTGCTGCTTTTGCCATTCCGATTCTACAACAATTGTACAATCAAAAAGGAAATGACAGAGGTCCAAGAAAAATTAAAGCGCTAATTATTACTCCAACAAGAGAATTAGCAATTCAAATTAACGAAAGTTTTAACAGTTACGGAAGAAATACAAACTTGCGTTCTACTGTTATTTTTGGAGGTGTTCCTCAAAATCCACAAGTAAATGCTTTAAAAGCAGGTGTGGAAATTTTAATCGCTACTCCAGGTAGATTATTAGATTTAATAGGTCAAGGATTTATTAAATTAAACGATGTTGGTATTTTCGTTTTAGATGAAGCGGATAGAATGCTAGATATGGGATTCGTTCACGATGTAAAGAAACTTTTAAAAGTTATTCCTGCTAAACGTCAATCTCTTTTCTTTTCAGCAACTATGCCAGAATCTATTATGGTTTTAGCAAGTACGATTTTAACAAATCCAGATAAAGTAGAAGTTACTCCGGTTTCTTCAACTGCTGAAACGATTCAACAAGAATTGTATTATGTAGATAATGCAAACAAAAAAGATTTATTAATTCATACGCTTCAAGATAAATCAATTGTTACAGCTTTGGTTTTTACAAGAACGAAACATGGAGCTGATAAAGTTGTGAAAATTCTTTCGAAAGAAGGGATTACTGCAGAAGCAATTCATGGAAATAAATCTCAAAATGCGAGACAAAGAGCCTTGAAAAACTTCAAAGATCATTCAACTCGTGTGTTGGTTGCTACGGATATCGCTGCGCGTGGAATTGATATCGATGAATTGGCTTTTGTAATCAATTATGAAATCCCAAATATTCCTGAAACATACGTTCACCGTATTGGTAGAACAGGTAGAGCAGGGGCAAATGGTAAAGCAATTACATTTTGTGATGTGGAAGAAAGAGAATATTTAAGAGATATTCAAAAATTGATTGATATTCAATTACCGGTGAATGAAGATCATCCTTTTCCAGCTCAAAATTTAATTCCTGAAGGAAAAGCGAAAGCAAAACCTCAAACTAGAAATCAACGTCCAGTTAATCCAAATAAAAGAACAGATAAAGGTACTGGAAATAGAGCTGCAGGTGATGGCGTTCCAAAAGCGGATAGAAATCCTAAAAAGAAATGGTCTTGGCAAGGGAATAAGTAATTAGGGCATAGGTCATAGGGATTAGGTCATAGGCTGATGCTCAGAATAGAATTGATTCTTAAGATTTTGAAAAAAAATGATAATTGTGTTTCCCCTTTTGGAGAGTTGTGTTAATAAAATTTGAATTTGACTGAGTGTCAACTTCTCAATGTTTATAAGGTTTTCCTGCAACCTCATACTGATTGATATAAACTTAATATCTATAAATATCACACGAAGAAGTCCAATATTCAGAACCTTTTTGTGACCAAAGATACAATATTTCGTTATAAGTTTGGTTTACATATTTAAAGACATGAGCCATGAAGCTAACAATCAATTTTAAACTTAAATCAGGAAATGACAAAATGCGTCCACTATTAGCAATATTGAGTTTTGGATACAAAGAGTACGATTTAATAAAAGAGGAGTGGGAATATAAACCTGTTTCTTATTACACAAGTGTAAAATATAGAATTGACGAGTGGGATAATGAGAATAAAAGACCATATAGTGATTCAAAGTATGGCGAACTTTTAAAACTAGAAAAAAAAATAGAGGATGTATTTAATTACCTTTCTTTGGATAATGATGTAATATCAAATGGTGGGATTACTCCAATAATTCTAAAAAGTACTTTGGATGAAAAGCTTAAAGGTAAAAGCCCTACAAAAAATATAAACAAAGTTCGACTAGTTGATTTTATTGATAAAGAAATTTTAGCTTCAGATGAATTTAAATCTGATACAAAAGCTAATTATACAACCTTAAAAAATAAATTAATCGCATTTGAGAAATCAATAGGAAAAGAACTCTTTACCAATGATCTGAATGTAGAAATATATACATTGCTTAAAGCACATGGAACAAAAAAGATGAAAAAGAATAATGCTGTGTGGACTTTTCAAAAAGATTTTGTGTCAACATTGAATAAAATTCGAGAAAAATATAAAATAGCTGTTTTTAATCCAACATCAGAAATTCCTTCAAAAGCAATTACAAAATTAAATGAACCCGATGCTGTTTATTTTACATACGAGCAAATTCAGTCGATAATAAAATATAATCCTGAAACTGATTTGCTAAAGAATGTAAAACTAATATTATTGACATTGATTTTTACAGGTTGTCGGGAATCAGACGTATTTAAAATTAAGCCGTCAGAAACCTACAATAAAAATGGCGATACATTCAGATATGCTCAAATTTTGACTACAAAAGGAGGAGTAGAAATGATTGTTCCATTGCTTAAACCGTTGGAAGATGCTATAAAGGAAAACGGAGGTCAACCCGCTACAAAAATATCAAGAACGGAATTTAATAGAGAAGTGAAAAATTTGGTTAGAGAATGTGGTTTAACTGATGAGGTTACAAATACCTTTATAAATAAAAAGGAGAAAAAGAATTTCAAGTAAAAAAGTTCTATGATTTTGTGAGTTCACATACTGGGCGGAGATCATTTATTACCAACTTAATCAACTTCATTCCTTTGCCAGTGCTTTCAAAAATGACAGGACATACTACAAAAGACAAAGGAGTTATATTTGGCTATAATAAAATTTCATTAATTGATAATGCGGTGTTGTTTAGAAAGTTATTAAAAACAATGATAAAAGATTATCCAGATCACTTTGTAATTCAGTTGATCTAATTTAAAAGCAAAGCGACACTCTGACATTTTAAGAGTGTCGCTTTGCTTTTTGTTTTATGAATTAATAAATTGAGATTGACCAGATTTTTAGGAATACTTTAGATTCTCAATATATTCTGCTATCGATGATTGAGGGTAACGAACTCTACGCTGATTAATTTTGATTCGTTTAATCAATCCTTGTTTAACAAGTTTGAAAAGGGTGTTAAAACTAATACCTAAGATTACCATTACCTCCTTTGCATCCAATAATATTGTTTTACCT
>OBEQ011326108.1_pt1 | contig 33462 bp, 31 predicted proteins | sample 1670901 | NCBI WGS metagenome assembly OBEQ01 (sample SAMEA104232315, study PRJEB22302) | groundwater metagenome | biome: forest; feature: aquifer; material: groundwater | place: USA | collected 2011-08-07 | depth 5.4 m | reverse complement strand
CCCCACCAATCGTCACATTTTCAAGTCCTGCCGAGGTATCTATATTCCACTGTTGTAGCTGAGACCCATCACAAGTAGCCGTAATAACGCCTTGTAGAATTCCACCATCTTGCGCGCACTTGCCAGTTTCCACATTCTCGAAGTTCCAATTGCTACCAATTTTGCTGAGTTTCCATCGCTGAATGGTGCTCCCATCACAATTTGTGGTTCTGACATCACCTGCAATATCCGCTACACATTTTGTCTCTATCACATCAAAATGTTTGATGACGTACCAACTGCTATCTATTGGCTGATCACAAACATCACCAATCCCATCGCTATCGCTATCCAACTGATCCGCATTACTGTCATTGGGACAGTTGTCGGCAGTATCAACTATGCCATCGCCGTCGATATCGCTATTATTAGTGCAGCTCAAAAAGACGGGGGGGTCGCCAGCACCGCCAGTATCGAGAGGCACCCAGCCAGGGAACAAATACGTCATCGGCCCACTGGCACACCCTGGATCAGAGCAGGAAATAACATAGTAGCCGCTGGTCACTTTGTTATTCTTCATGATGAAGTTGCCTTCCCCTGTGCCGTTAACGCTGCCACTTAACAGTAGGGTTTCGCCTTCCACATCAGAATCCACCGTGCCATTACCGTTGAGATAGTTGTAATGGCCAATCACTTTGCCAGTGACACGTAGGCCGTCATACAGCTCCTTATACAGATACCCCTGATAAGTTGTGGTGCCCTTTAGGTCAAACAGCCCTTCTTTTACAACCGTTGTTGTAACCGAACCGCCACTGCCATCGGCAATCGTCCACACCTCGCCAACATCACTCAACCCCGGCGGGTTGCCTCCATTGTTTTCTATAGCCAAGCGTTCGCCGACATACTTTTGATAGGCTTCCCAAAGCGGAATAACATCCGCATTTGCGTAGGGACCAGTGGGTGTGGGTTCGGCGGAAGTAATCACATAACTGCCAGAGGCAATTCGCTCTTCGCCGTTGAAGATATAAAGTACCTTTATGACTAAAGATACCTGCACCGGAATTGCATCACCCAGGTAGGGGTCACAGGCTATAACCGTGGGAGGAGTGCCATCGGTAGTTACATATATTGCAGAAACACCCTCCCCTGCTACAGTAACTACAACATTTTGCGCTTCCGTGTAGGAGCCAGGTGGAATCGAGAAAATGACAGTTGGGTCTGGCGCCGGCATTTTCGTACAAGCGAGGGTAATTAATATGAGAGTTGATACAGCGAGTACTTTTGAAAAAAAATTACTTAAACCTTCATATTTGATGAAGATATTTTTTTCTAAGAAAAATTGCTTGATGCTCCCCATATGACTTTCCTTTTTTTATTGTTGTAACAGCCTGCAAAAAAGAGATATGCGTTTGTCTGTAGAAAATACACTTTTTGAATGCTGGAAAGATGAATCAAAAGCGGCTGAATTTAGTAAACATTAATTAGAAGCGAACAAAATAGTTTTGTAGGATGGGTGGAGCAAAGCGTAACCCATCATTTTTAGATAATTCAAATTTGATGGGTTACGCTTCGCTCCACCCATCCTACAAAATTAAAAGAGTAGGCAGAGCATAAATAGGCACAGGCTCCTAGGGCTGCAATAATATCGTCGGTACTACGGGTGTTGAGAAGTCACCTTCTAAATAAAAGCCCCATCGCATGCCAAAAAGCCCTGTCCATTCTGTTAAGGCGTTTAAATCAAATCCCCAAACATTATCGCTACCCGTAAATATTTGGACAAAATCGGTGTCCGCCATAAGATAGGCATTCCTGCTGGCTGGGCGGAATCGAATATTATTCCCACTACCCTCGAAGATCATTTGCTGTGTGGTCGCACCGCTGCACTCATTAACAATAAACTCATCTTCGTGTACCCCAGGGTCATTGTAATCTGTAATGCAACCGCCGTTGGAGAATGGAATGGCGGGGTCAAGTGATCGAATAGAATAGCTGTTGCCTGTAGGAACCAGCTCCCATTGTTGATTCGCCGTTTCCGCATTGCACGGCGCAACTTCTAATTGGAGTTGGCTACCAGAATTCCACAGTAAACTACCCGTATCAATCCATACCATACACTGGCCGCGCGCAGTATTGCGAATGTGCAAGTACGGCTGATCACAAGACAGAACATTTTCACCTGCAGACAACAACGTCCAACTAGGCGCCGCGTATTTAACAGCGCCACTGGCACAACCACTATCGCTACAAGTAGTCTCTACAACACCACCAGTAAGGTTGCCGCCAGTAAGAATATAATCTTCAGCCAAGGTGCCATTGTAGGTACCAGACACCACCAGTGTTTGGCCTTCAGAGATGGTGGTAGTGATTCCAGAACCGGAGGAATTAAAATGACCCACCGTTTTGCCTGTTATACGCAGACCATTGTAGGAATAGCCTTTATAGGTAATCGTTAATTTACCGCCGAATCCTTCCGCAACGGTAACAGCAGTAGCACTACCGCCAACACCATCATCGATTGTCCAAAGATCTCCAAGATTACCTAAGCCAGGTTCGTTGCCACCATTATTTGTATTTTTAAAAAGTGTCCACAATCCTGCTATATAGCTCTGAGCAGCAATAATCATATCTTGGTTGGTGAAGGGGCCACTGGAGCTGATTGCATCAGCGATGACGTAAGCTCCAGCTGCTGTGTGCTCAACACCATCAACAACATAAAGCACATTAATAATAAGACTGTTCTCTACACTAATCGGACTACCGTCATAAGGATTACAATCTGTCGTGGGGATCTCACCATCGGTAGTCACAAAAATCTGGTCTGCATTAGGAATATCTAATGTCACAGTGATTGCTGTGGGATATTCACCAGGCGGTGGTGAAAAGATTGAAGGAGTCGACGGTGTGGGAATACAGGCCGAGGAAAAATACGTTGCCAATACAATCGCGAGAAATTTCGGTATAAACTGCAGTAGTTTGCGCATATCAAACCTCGCTAGATTGCTAGCATAAATTATAATTTGTTTTATTATAGCCACTCTTTTACTCACGCAGCAGGGAACAGCTTATCCAAAAATGAATTGGTAAAAACCCTGTGCGGGTCGTAAGAATTAAAAGCTGCCACTGCGGCATCCCAATTGCTTTCGCTGGGATAACCATCTCGCCAAGTATTCGGAAATGTTTCAGTTAAGAGCGTATCGTTAGTCCAGGCCCCGCCATTTTGCGCGTTGACTGAGTACGCGAACCCTTTGGTCCACTCAGGTCGCACTATGCCATAGCTCTGATAGTTACTGATAAACCAGCCCTCAAGCAAACTGTTAAATTGCGCTGCAGAGGGTTGATCCACATTATTGTTAATCGCGAACCAGATAATCACGTCTTTATCGGGATGATTTGGATGCGGCCTGGCACCTGACAGCGTAGGTTCTACGGCGTTGGCCATTAACACATCTGCTGTACGATCTAAGCCGTGGGCACGCAGCTCAACAGGCCCAGTATAGGGATACATGCCAACATTTTTAAAAGTCGCAATCAGGCTCAAAAAGTAACTATAGAATTCGCTCACCGCCCGTTGAATATTTTCTCGCGCCACTATCACACCCCATGCCGCAACCGTAAGCCGTAGGGTCATAGGTTTAACGTAGAACGTGGTGGTATAGGCAGATCCCCAAAAATCTTTTGACTGTGTGTTGGAATTGGTATCTGCCAGCATGGTTTCTAAATTAATAGCCGACGTATTATTAAACCCAGGCACGGTTGCAGGCAGGGTGCGTAATCCCGCTGCTACAATATCTGATGCTTCAGGCGGGAGGCTAATAATGTTGTAATTATAGGGTGCAAAGACTTCCCGCGAAGTGGCAGGTTTTATTGGCGTAGGCTGCCAGGTTTTTACCCACGCAGTTTTATTGGAATAAAAGGGGAAAAATATTATATCTACCGTTCCATACTGATCGGTGAGATTAGCAAAGGAGTTCGCTGTTTGGGTTGCAGGGTTTGCCAATAACACCGGAACAGTAAGATTCGTTATGCTCAGGCAGCGTATTTTAAGATTGGGACCCAGCTGTAACACAACTTCTGTTATAAATGCCCGCGCCACGCAGGTTAACAAGGGGCCTATCGCGGGATCATCACGCGAGAAGGTTTGGAGCACGTACTCACCAAGCCCCTCATTCCAAACCACCGCAGTTAATGCTAACACCAGATTGCTCAAGGTACCCCAGCTGTGGCCTGGCTCTAAAGATTCCCCGAGTGCCGGTAGCGCTGCGCCATGAACATTCATGGCTAAACCACCTGCTACTGTTACACCACCTGGCGCGGGTGTGTGCAGCAGTCCTAAATCGTAGGGCTCACAGGCTCGACAAATATCTTCGAGCAATGCTCCAGCCTGTGCGGTTACAGATTTAATGCTGGCGGCTGCATTCACTGTAATCGTATTGAGTTGATCAGCAGTATTAACCAAAATAATATTTTCACCGTCATCGCCGCGCGGCAACAACGTTGGTGAAAAACCGTGTCCACTGCCAAACGGCCGCAATTTATAATTGTTCGCCTTAGCCCAGTTTGCCACGACCACTACATCCGCTGGCGTTGCAGGAGCACAGGTCCAAACACCGGCTATTTTTGTTTCACGCGCCCAGTTTTCGTAGGCGTGTTGATAGAGCAAAATACCCGAGGGAAAGTTGGGTGGTTCTGGGATGGTGTTGCTACCCGAGCCAGCTACGATTTTACAAGCAGGTAACACACCGCTGACGATCGCAGCGGCCAGAGTTCCGCCAATGAATTTTCTACGTGTTAAACCGGTGTTGAAGTGACAACTCTCAGAACTCATCTTCCATTGCCTTAAAATTATTATTATGTGGAGCAGGTGATGCCGGAAAAGCTACACCAATCATGCCGCTAAAAAATGACTCAAAATCGTATGAAAATAGTTAATTGTTGCTAAATCCGTGTGAGCGCAAGTGGTTAGCGGTTGAACTTAGGGCCTCGGAATTAATTACGCAAACTAGGTTTAAATCGCGCAAATTGCCATTGGCAAGATTAGCAATGTGTGGCATATTTTAAATATGCCGTCTGTCTTATTATATGACAGCTAATGTTTAACATCCATTCAATTATGTAGCGCTAACATAAAAGGAGCTATTCAATGATGAGCGAAGAAAATAAAAAGGTTAGAGCGCTCTATCTGTTTGAAGGCGTCATCGCAGCTTATTTTATTGGCATTATCGCGATACAAACCTGGCTGGTTTATGGAGGCTGAAGCATGCTTGAAGAACTCTTTCGTTTAGGTGCGACATTTGGTTTACAGCTGGTTGTCATCTATTTTTGGTATTACGTGATTAGCCGGACCGGTTCATTCTAATGTTTTTCACAGCAATTTTTTTTAAAAGAATAATGAGCTGAATTATGCACGCACCGATCAACAGTCAACCCACCGCAGCCAACCCATACCAACGCCTGCACAATTTCATTTATGGGCTCACGATCATCTGTTTGATCGCTCAAGTGCTCGAAGGCACACTGGTGGTGCCCTATGTACTGCTCTATTTTGGCTTTCCTCAGCTATCAGTTTCTGAGATTTGCGATGAGATGTACAAAATCGTCTACGACGATGAAACTCGCACCTGTGAATATCCCTATCCGCTTTTTAGCTACGAACCAGAACCATGGTCGCAAGCCAATAAAGAAAATAAATACGGTTATGTGACGCCGCCCGCACCCAATTATGATATGCCGAAATTTAGAGAAGTGATTGAGCGACGCGATAAGCGCAATGAAGGTCAACGCCTAACGAAGACAGCAGGAGGTGGTTTATGACTGCATTGACCCTTAATTATGACGAGATTTTAGCGAAATCTGACGACATCCAAAAACGCGCCGACACGTTTATCCTCATCGGCGGAGCATTCATAGGCACCACCGTCTTTGGTTTAATCGGCCTACCTTTCTTTTTATATGGCTTGTGGCTCATAAAAAATGCCGAAAATTCTGGACTACCGATACGGCCATACTTGATGACATTTGTCGGCGCACTGGTGCTGGTCGATGGTTTTCTCAATACGCTTGGCACCATGATCGACGTCTTTGCCAATCACAGCTTAATTATTCGGGTCTTTGAAATGGGCTGGGGACTCACACTAGACGCGGGCTATGCCTGGCAGTTCAACAGTCTATTGATTGGCGGTACATCGGTGCCCGGCGAGAAATCTTGGGAAATAGCCAATGTGTTTGTGTTATTTCCCATGCGGGTGGCGGCAGCCTGGGGCTTTTTACGCATGAAACGCTGGGGCTTGCAGTGGCTAGTCATAACCTGTTGGATGGGCGTTTTTGCCTGGGTAGGCTACCTGTTTAACATCACCACCTATTGGGAGATGCGATTTAGTAATGTGGCCTGGCCTGTTTACGGTTGGTGGCTTTACAACATTTGGTATATTACGCCGCTGATTATTCTGCCCTACTTATACACGATCAATAAAGAGATGTTTTCCGATGACTGAAGCAGTGCTGGATGTTAAGGTCGGCGCGATTGCAGACAAAATTAGAGGTGCGAGTAGAGGTGAGAGCAGTCGTGAAAAATCGGCGCTATCAACCACCACTGCGCACGACCTGCCCGATCCACTCAGCCTGACAAGCATCATTAAAATCTTGGCACCGGCTTTATCCCATGGCCGTCGAGCCGAAGCGCGCCTGGTCACCGGCAATAAACGCGCTTTTTTTACCTCGAAAGGTTGTAGCCGTGTCTATGTACCCTACCCGCCATTCGAAACAGGCCCAGCACTGCGAATCATCTCTTGTGGTTTAGCCCTGCAAGCTTCACCCAGCAAAGAAACCGTGGCTGCATTGCCACTGCAAGATCTACGGCCAACCGAACTCTTAGCGCTGGCCCATATAGAAGGTGAAATTGCTATGGCCTGGGCGATTCGCCATTGGCCCGGTCTTGAACGAGATCTGCGGCGGTTGTTGCCCGGCATGCGGCCGCGCAATGATCTGTTGGATGATACTACATGGCACAGCAATACTTTGGTTGAAATGGCATTACAACTCGCGCAACGTCAGCCAATAAAAAATGAACTGCCGACACTTCTGGGGCGGCTACCGGTGGATGAGCATGCCTCACGCGCCATCAGCAGTATTTTTCGCGCCAAAGGCCGCATGCCTTACTCCATGCGTAAATCGCAGCCGGTAAAAACCTTGTTTGCAATACCCGTGGGCGGCAGTGGTGGTGCGCGCAGTAAAAATATTCAGCCGCCGGCGTCACTGGACGATGAAACAGAATCTTTGGTCGAGCGTAAAATTGGCATTCCATACGATGAGTGGAATATCCATACCCAGCGCTATCGAAATACCCATGTCAGTGTGATAGAAACCAATGCTTTCGCGTCGGCCGGTGCCACAACGCGACCACCAGCAGAAATCATGCGATGGTTTCAGCTCAGTCCAAGCAAAAGTTGGCAGCGTGGGTTAGAAGATGGTACCGACCTTGATGTCGACGCCTACGTGGATCAACACTGTGCCACCATCGCCGGTGATGCGGTTGATGGTCGGTGTTATAGAACGCTGGATAATGGTCGGCGTGACGTAGCCACCGCCCTGTTGCTTGACGGCAGCGCCTCGCTGGGCACCGATGGCGGCCTGCACTTAAGATTACAACTCGCTTGTGCCGACGCACTGGCGCTGTCTTTGGCGCGAGCTAATGAACCGCACGCGGTTTTCGCCTTTACCGGTAATACCCGGCACCGCGTAGAAATCAGCGTACTAAAAGATTTTCATCAAGCCTCTGCTGTAATGCCCGGCAATACCGGGCTACAAACAGTTGGCTACACGCGCTTAGGTGCCCCTTTGCGCCACTTAACCCGGCGTTTGCTGGCTGTGGCCGCAGAACGTCGCATTATCCTCTCCATCGGCGATGGTCTGCCCTCCGACAACGGCTACGAAGGCCGCTATGCCTGGGCCGATGTCGCTAAAGCAGTTGAAGAAGCAGAACAAGCGGGCGTGCTCATCTACCACATTGGCGTGGGAAGAGTGAAGCTTGATCCCCTTAAAGAATGCTTTGGTATTCATCGTTCGCAACGCATATCTTCCCTGCGAGATCTACCGCGAATTCTTTCCCAGGTACACCAAAGGCTTTGTGACTTATGACCCTGCCCTATTACTGCGCCGCCGGCGATGAACAAACTATTTTTCGCGTGGCATTTCAAACACGCTTACCAGTCATGCTCACCGGCCCAACTGGCTGTGGCAAGACGCGCTTAGTCGAACACATGGCTGCCGTGTTAAAGCGACCACTCATTACCGTGACCTGCCACGACGACCTTACCAGCACCGATTTAGTCGGGCGTTTTCTGGTGAAAGCAGGTGACGTGCAGTGGATAGATGGCCCTTTAACAACGGCGGTAAAACAGGGCGCGATCTGTTATCTCGACGAGATCGTTGAAGCGCGCCGCGACACGCTCGCCATACTGCACTCGCTCACAGATCATCGGCGCGCGCTTTTTCTCGATCGAATTGGTGAAACCATCAAGGCACCGAGCGATTTTATGTTGGTGTGTTCATACAACCCAACCTCACGCAGCGCGCTGAAAGAACTCAAGCCGTCTTTTCGGCAACGTTTTGTTTCACTCGATCTGGCTTACCTCGACCCTGAGCAAGAAGCCAAAGTCATTGTTGCGGAAACTCAAGTTGATAGCCAAACTGCCCAGCGCTTGGTTGAACTCGGTGCCGCCTTGCGCTCAGCAACGGCACGCGGCCTGCATGAGCCGCCGTCAACACGCTCATTAGTGACGGCAGCACAGCTGATTGCAGCGGGTCTTAAGCAGAAAGCCGCGATAGAAGCCGCGGTATTGGCCCCAATAATTTCCGGCGGCCTGTTGGACGCAGGACTGCAAGAACTGTTAGATATCTCTATGATTGGCGAGTAATGGCATAGGCGGGAACCACTATGAATAACACCAGGAATAAAACCACATTACATGAAGCTATATACACACTACGCGCCATGCGCCGTTTAAAAACAGATCCCATTCCCCTGGAAGATCTGCGTTATGTGGTGGATGCCGCAACCATGGCGTGCAGCCCCGGCAATAGTCAGACCTGGCGTTTTCTGGTGATTACAGATACAGAACAAAAGCGAAAAATCGGCGAGATTTACCGGCGAGTTGGATTAAAAGCCATTAAAGAAGGCGCTCTAGCCAGTGGTTTACTTGATGAGGCCGCGGAAAAAGTGTATCGCAACGCCATGATTCTGGTCGATCATTTGCAGGATGCACCGGCCCTGATTATGTGTTGCATGCCTGCCATCACTGAAAAAACCAACTCCGAAAAAAATAGCATCAATCAATCCACTCACTATGGTGCAATCTACCCGGCTATTCAAAATTTAATGTTGGCAGCCAGAGCCAAGGGGCTCGGCACCACCATGACTACACTGCACAAAGCAGATGAATCAGCGGTTAAAGATGTGCTACAAATACCGGATGACATAGAGACAGTGGCGCTCATTCCCTTGGGTTATCCCGAGGGTAAATGGGGCAAACCACTGCGCAGGCCGTCGCAGGAAGTTACCTATTGGAATCGTTGGGGCGAACAAGCAGAGTGAAATAGACTATAAAAAAGGACGAATTTGTAGGATGGGTGGAGTGCAACGTAACCCATCATTCGGAGCAAGTTCATTTTGATGGGTTACGTTGCACTTCACCCATCCTACAAATTCGCCAATATTTTCAATCTTTTTCACTCTATTGAAGATGTGGGCAAAGGTAGGTTTAGCAAAGGGGGCGACTGACCAATGCCGTTAAATTAGAAACATGCACGCAATAAGGAGCAAAGCCATGACTGCGATAGAAATGAGTTTAGATTACCAGGGATTACCGGATTGCAAAGATCTGAAACACATACCCGGTGACGATGGCCTACCCTTGCTTGGCAAAGCATTAACATTAGCCAAAGATACGCTCGGCATGGTGTATTCTCATGTACATAAATACGGACATCTTTCCCATTTCCGCGTGGGCCCCCACCGGGGCTTAATGATCACTCATCCGAATGATCTGCAGGAGATCTTCCTCGATAAACAGCGTAACTTCTCCACCAAAATGGGCTATTCGCCTATTATCGGCCCATTTTACAAAGGGGCGATGCTGATGTACGACTGGGAGGAGCACAAAATACAGCGTCGCGTTTTACAGAACTCTTTCAAATATGAAGCGATGAAGGGTTATGTCGAGATAATGAATCCGGTATTACACGAGGGCATAACCAATTGGCAATCGATCGCTGATTTTCATTTTTTTCCACACATAAAAAAAATGCTCATCGATGTGGCCTCTCGGGTTTTTCTGGGTATTGAAGATCTCAACGGTGAAGAGAACGATCGCCTGGCGCGTTCGTTTATCGATATCACCGAAAAAGGCATGATGGCGATTATTCAACGCGAAATCCCCGGCTTGCCTGGCCTGGCCTTTGCCAGAGGAAAAACCGGGCAGCGTTATGTCGAAAATTTTATTCGCAGCCTTATTCCTATTCGTCGCGTTGGCAACGGCAAAGACACCATGAGTTTAGTAGTGAAAGAGAAAGATGATGATGGCCAATACTGGTCTGAACCGGTTCTTATCTCGCACTTAAGTTTTATTCTTTTTGCCGCACATGATACGACGACCAGCGCACTTAACCATTTAATGATGCACCTCGGCAAACCGGAAAATCATCACATCCAGGAAGAACTGCGGCAAATCTCGCAATCGATGAATAAAGCGGTGCTTGATTACGATGATTTAGACAACATGGTCGCGTTGGATAACTGTTTTCTTGAAGCGCTGCGACTCAATCCCTCGATCATCATGGTGCCGCGCCGGACTATTCGCGAGTGTGTGCTTGGCGGTTATCGCGTACCGGCGAATACACGCTTGTTTCTGTGTCCGCAGTGGGCCCACCGCGACCCCAGTATTTGGACCAATCCGGATACCTTCGACCCAGAGCGTTTTTCTCCCGCTCGCGCTGAACATAAAAAGCATGCGTTTGGTTTTATGGGATTCGGCGGCGGCGCGCATAAATGTATTGGGATGAATTTTGCAAAAATGCAAGCGAAACTGTTTATGCATCAGTTGCTATTAAGATACCGGTTCACTACCCCAGAAAACTATAATCCCACCTTAAAAACAGTACCCTTGCCAAAACCGGGGGATAATCTGCCTTTAAAACTTACGCCTTTGTAACATTTGGCGAATTGTGTTCGATTTTGGATAATTTTTTTAACGCCTCCGGAGCATATATTGAGAATCATAAATTAAGGACTTTCTCAATATTCCCAGCACAACATTCCCTGCAATGTTGTCTCTCCAAGGCACTGGGGGCCAAAGGAATGAACACAAATGTAATGATTTTGTTAATTTCGGGAGCTTATCAATGTTGTCAACCAAAATGTCACCCAACCGCAACCGTGTAGAAGAAGCAAATTATAGATTTATGGAACTGAGTGAACTGTCGCAGATCGACACAGCCATATTATCCGCTTGCTCTTTTCTCATTGGAAAAAAAGAGCTTAAAAATATTTCAGTAGCAGACATTGCCAGGCAAGCTGAAGTAGCGGAAAGAATTATCTACCTGCGCTTTTCCAATAGGGAATCCATTTTGGTTGCCTTCTTTATTCAAGAAATCAATCTCACACTCATGTCGAGTTTTTCTCACGTTGCCCTCAATCAACATACCCGCATGGAGCAGAATCTCTCCCTGATATTTTATCCACTCGTAGAGAAATTCAATCAACACCAAGCAATTATACCGTTTTTGTCGCAGTTTAATCACGACTATCCTGACGACGCCTGGCGAGATTTGATTGAAAGCAATCTAAAAGAGATTGTGCTGAGTATCGCCGAAAATTATTTTGAAGCTGACACTCGATTTTACAATGAAGATGTTATCTCTCTTCTCAGTGCCAGGATTTTAACCATCCTGGTGGATTCGGTGCAAATCACCGGACCGGGCTTTACCCCAAATAACAACAAACGTATCGACGATACCGCATTTTTCTTAGTGAACTTCGTAAAAACATACTTGGATCCTGATTACGTCCGCATGGAAATGAGTTACGAAGAAAAACTCTGTGGTGATTCGTGGTGAAGAATATTTTTTGAAAAAATATTCTGTTTGAAGGCAATCTCAACTTCCCTCCTTAACTTCGGGTTTGGTGCGTCTTTGCGCACCTTTTTGAATTTCGCACCTTTTGAATTTGATAGCTGTGCCTGTTTCTCTTTGACGACACGTCTTGTTTATGGGATAGTATTTAATATGACAGTCGTCTTATTTAAAGCGCTTGTATAAAGCACTATGCGTTTTTCATAAGTAGTTCTAGTAACTTTGTGAAAAAATGGTAAACCTTGGGAATATAATAATGAAAATAGCGGGCTCAGTTGCCGTCATTGTTGGCGGTGCATCGGGAATGGCGAAGTCAACAGCAGAAGATTTATCAGCACTCGGGGCTAAAGTGGCCATCCTGGACCTCGCCTCATCCGCAGGCGAAGCAGTCGCAGCAGAGCTACCTGGCGAAGCACTATTTTGTCCAATGAGTATTGTAGATAGCGATTCCATTAAATCAGCCTTAGACCGCGTGATAAGTGAATTTGGCGCTATCCATATCGGCGTGAATACAGCGGGTGGTGGCATCGCTAAGCGCGTTCTCAACAAGAAAGGCGCCCATCCTGTCGCTGATTTTCGCAAAGTGATCGAACTCAATTTGGTCGGCGCCTTTGATTTCCTCACCCAGGTAGCAGAACGCATGGCAGAAAACGCGCCGAATGAAGACGGTGAACGCGGCATTATCATTAGTACTGCTTCCATCGCGGCTTACGAGGGACAAATAGGACAAGTTGCCTATGCCGCGGCTAAAGCAGGTATTACAGGTATGGTTTTTGTTGCCGCGCGTGATCTCGGCAGTTTGGGCATTCGCTCAATGGCAATTGCGCCGAGTTTATTTCAGACCGGGCTTACCGATATGCTGCCCGCTGATATGGCAGCGGAGTTAACCAAGGATGCGGCATTTCCTAAACGTATGGGAAAACCCCAGGAATACGCGCGACTCGCGCGCGCCATCATTGAAAATCCCATGCTAAATGGCTCGACCATTCGGCTCGATGGCGGGCAGCGTTTTGCGCCTAAATGAGTCCTCTCATAAACAGTATGACTGCGAGCATAGATTATGGATTATTGTTACCCGCCTGAAGCCGAAGCCTTTCGCCTAGAAGTTCGCGCATGGCTGGCGAAAAACCTCGACGACAGTTTAAAAGGCTATAGCAATCGTGGCGAAATAGCGCCGCAGCAATTGGAGTTATTACGCCGCTGGAACCGGCAGCTGGCGGAAGCCGGGTACGCGGCTATCTCCTGGCCGCGAGACTATGGCGGGCGCGGCGCGGGAATTATGGAACAAGTGGTGTTGGCCGAGGAGATGCATCGCGCCAATGCACCTGGCGCTCTCAATCCCATTGGCATTGCCAATATCGCACCTTCTATTATGACCTGGGGTACTGATGATCAAAAGCAGGAATTTCTTCCGCGTATGCTTAGAGGAGACGATATCTGGTGCCAGGGGTTTTCTGAGCCCAATGCTGGTTCAGACCTCGCCTCACTGCGCATGCGCGCCGAAGTGGATGGCGACGATTTTATTATTAATGGCCAAAAGGTTTGGACCACGCTTGGTAACTACGCAAATTATTGTGAGCTGTTAGTGCGGACTGATCCAACTGCGAAAAAGCACGCGGGCATTTCCTGTCTTTTGATCGACATGAAATTGCCCGGCATTGAAGTTCGACCATTAATGACACTGACCGGGGCAAAGGAGTTTTCCGAGATATTCTTTACCGATGTGCGGGTACACAAATCCGCCCTACTGGGACCAGTGAATCAAGGCTGGCAGGTCGCCATGACCACGCTCAGTAATGAACGCGCTGGCGTGGCCAATCTGCACCTGGGTGTGCGTAAAAAGATTGCCTCGTTGATTCATGAAGCCCGCAGTAGAAAATTGGATGGCCGCCCAATCATTGAAAATCCGGTCATACGCCAGCAACTCGCTCGCACCTACCTCTTTGGTGAATACCAGAAAGCGCTGGCCGACGTCTCGATTGCAGGCGCGGCAAATAATCGCCCACCGGGACCAGAGTCGTCCATCATCAAACTTTGTTGGTCCGAAATTGAAAATATGCTGGCCGATACCACTGCATCGGTAATGCGGCAAGAGGCAAATACCGGCGAGTGGGGAGAGAGCCGGCTCTATACCCGCGCGACCTCCATCGCCGGTGGCACCACGCAGGTGAATAAAACGATAGTGGCACAGCGCGTATTAGGTCTGCCCAAAGCGCGATAAGCTCGGTTTAGAATGAATAACAAAGGTGTTGCATGGATACTAATTACAGCCAGGAACAAGAAACATTTCGTCACAGCCTAAGACGACTACTTGCCGACAAAGCTGGAACACAATTCGCCCGCAAACACTGGTCAAACTCCGTTAGCTATGCTGAAGAACTCAAACAAGATTTTGTGGATCTGGGAATTACCGGACTCTTGGCCCCCGAATCTGCCGGCGGCCTCAACGGCGAAATGTCCGATTTTGGCATTGTGATGGAGGAGTTAGGCCGCAGTGTGCTGCCGAGCCCCTGTTGGTCGAGCATGGTGGGCGCCACTACTGCAGCCAGGCTTTTTCATTGTGAGCAGTTGTTGGAAGCACTGGTGAACGGCAATAAAATCGCAACCCTGGCATTGGAGGAGAAAGACCACAGCTTTTTAATGTGGCGTCAGCCACTACTCACCGCACTAATAGAAGAACAATCAAAAGAACTAACAGAAGAACTAACACAAGAACTAACACAAGAACTAACAGGAAAACTTTCTGGTAAAAAATACCATGTGCATGACGCTGTAGTCGCCGATTACTTTTTTGTTACTGCGCGAGATGGCGTCTACCTGGTGGCAAAAGAGGAACCCGGCCTCAGCATCGTTCCTCAGGCGAGTATTGATGGTTCACGCAAAACCGCACACATTATTTTTAACAATGTTAAAGGTATCCGCGTCGGCAATATCGAACAACTACAACCAGTGATCGATAAAATGCTGGTCGCGCTCAGCGCGGATGGACTCGGCGCCGCCCAAAAATCCCTAGAGCTGGCCGTGCAATATGCCAAAGAACGGGTTCAGTTCGAGCAACCTATTGGCTCATTTCAAGCGATCCAACATCTCTGCTCCGATATGTTACAGCGCCTAGAAATGGGACGCGCTGGCTTGCATTATGCGCTCTGGTCCGCCGACCATGCCTCACCGCAGGAAGCCCATCGCGCAGCAGTGATGGTGAAAGCTTTTATGTCAGAGTATTTCCCCAAAATCGCTGCCGATGCTATTCAACTGTTTGGCGGCATTGGCTTTACCTGGGAATTGGATATTCACCTCTATTACAAACGCTTATTATCCCTCGAATTAACCTGGGGCGGCGCGGATGTTTGGCTTGAAGAACTGGCTAGGATTGCGTTTGATTAGCAGAATAGTCAAGTCTGCTGCAACACAAACATCGTCGAGGATGCTTTAGCAATTAACTGGCCTTCATCATCCTCAATAAGACCCTCGACAAAGCCGGTGCGACGAGTTTTATTCACCAGATATCCATAGGCTTTTAATTTTCGACCTTTGGCCGCTTTCAGAAAATTGACTTTGATCTCTAGCGTTACCGAACTGCGCTTTTCTGCGGCGATGGATTCATAAAAGGCCCTACCCATGGCCGCGTCAAGCAACGTACAGAGCACTCCACCGTGGACCATACCGTGAGGATTGAGATGAAATTCCTCTATCACTAGCTCAACAAGATATTTCTCACCGACAAATCCCACCCAGTTAGCGCCAATTTCGTTGACAAAATCTGTTTGTGCCATATCGGTGATTTTCTTAATGTACGGTTTAAGCTTCAACCGCATTATGCGGAATTTTATACTCTCTGGTATCACGTATCTTTTCGATATTGTCGCGCACCTCTTCAACACTGGCGAATTTGCCTGCCGGTGCAGTCCAGCCAGGCGCGGAAGCAATGAATATTCTGGAATATCGCCCCGCCCCCACATTAAATATTTCGTGATTGGATTGCGACTCCTCTGAAACCAAATAGGCCACTAAGGGAGTAATGTGTTCTGGTGCGAAGGCATCGCCAGTTTCGCCCATGATATTTTCAGTCAGACGCGTGCGTGCGATGGGTGTCACCACGTTGGTTTTGATGTTGTACTTTGCACCTTCAAGGGCGAGTACGTTGGCTAATCCCACCAGTCCCATCTTCGCTGCCGCGTAATTACTTTGCCCGAAGTTGCCAAACACGCCAGCACCAGAAGCCGTTAAAATAATTCTGCCATAGCCGTTATCGCGCATATTTTTGAACGCTGGTTGAGTGACATAAAAAGCGCCTTTTAAATGCACATCAATCAATGATTCAATATCGATGGGTTCCAGTTTTAAAAACGATTTATCGCGCAAAATGCCCGCATTGTTAATCACAATATCAACTTTGCCATAGTTGTCCAACGCAGATTGAATGATTGCCTGTCCACCTGCGGCCGTAGCCACCGAATCGTGATTGGCAACTGCCTCTCCACCTGCCTTTTTGATCTCTGCAACGACTTGCTCTGCGCGGCTATTATCCATCGAATCTTTGTTGCCATCTGCACTACCACCGAGATCATTCACCACCACTTTAGCGCCTCGTTGCGCCAAATACAGGGCGTAGGTTCTGCCTAAACCTCCCCCTGCTCCGGTAATAACCGCCACACGATTATCAAATCGGATATCACTCATAGCTCCTTTCATAGCTCCTTTCATAGCTCCGCTCCCTCATTAAAAACCAATTAAACAATTAACTGGTACTATAACATTTATGTGTGGTAATTTATATATGTCACATGCCTTATTATAATAATTAACACGGCGTTAAGGAGAACTAACCAGTGAACTACTCTCGCTACTCAACAGAACACCATCTTGATGTAGACATCCAAGCCGGTGTGGCCATAGTCACGTTAAACCGCCCAGAAGTGCATAATGCCGTAAATTATCAGATGCATCTTGGGTTAGAAAATATTTTTCGTGACCTGAGCCGAGATCGTTCAGTGGGCGCTGTTGTTATCACCGGCCAAGGCAAATCTTTTTGCGCTGGCGGCGATCTCAAAGATTTTACTATTCCCGATGAAAGGCCCATCGATCAATTGCGTGGCACACGTTATCTCGTGCAGGAGATGGTTGCTTGCGAGGCGCCGGTGATCGCTGCAATCAATGGTACAGCAGCGGGCCTCGGTGCGACGATTGCTCTGCTCTGTGATGTTATTTACATGGCCGATACAGCACGTATTGGTGACACCCACGTTAAAATGGGGTTGGCGGCAGGTGATGGCGGTGCCGTAATATGGCCGCTATTGATTGGACCGCATCGTGCCAAAGAATTATTAATGTCGGGCAAACTTGTCACAGGTGCAGAAGCAGCGGCCATGGGTTTAGTCAATCATACGGTACCCGCCGAACAGCTGCTCGAAAGCGCGATCACCTATGCGCGCAGTCTGGCAGACTCACCAATTGCCGCAGTGCGTTGGACCAAAATGGCGGTAAATCAAGTTATTCAACAAAATATCAATCTCGTGCTCGGCTTTGGTGTGGCGGCGGAACACCTTTCCGCAAAAACAGCGGATATGGAAGAGGCGGTAACGGCGTTCGCCGAGAAGCGCAGGCCGATTTTCACTGGGTATTAAGCCAACCCTACGCCACCTTCTAAGCCACTACCCCCGCAATCTTCAACTCAATGATCCGCTCCATATCCAGATTAATTTCCGCTAATATTTCATCGCTGTGCTCATTAAACTCCGGCGCCCGCGCCGTGGCGGTGGGTAACTCATCAAATTGCACAGGGCTGGCCACCAACTCAAATTGGGTGCCATCTTTTGTTGCAGTCGAGGCGATATAACCGTTCTCCCGCACCTGTGGGTCAGCGGCAACTTCAATGGTATTTTGCACCGGTGCCCACTGGCCTTTAAGCGTAGAAAATTGTTGTGTCCACTCCGCAAGGGTTTTAGTGACAATAATGCCCGTGATAATTTCGGCGGCGATTTTAGCGTTGCTACTAAATTCTTTTTGCGTATTAAAGCGTTCGTCGGTAATGAGATCGGGGCGACCAATATGCTCACAAAAATCTGGCCAGTAATGAAATCCCTGCAACATAACAACGCTGATAAAACGTTGGTCAGCGGTTTTATAAATTCCCGTCAGCGGATTACCTGGACCTTTGCCGCCCCCCATAGTAGCGAGTCCCCAGGGCTTACCTGACTGCAATGATATGGCAATCGCCGGACCCATCGCCCAAGCGCCAGAGGCAAGCAATGAAACGTCAACCACGGAAGGCTCACCGGTTCGCTCGCGTTTAAACAGAGCGCCAGCAATACCGCCGGCAATGGTCATCGCACCAATCGAATCGCCATAGGCTGGGCTGGGCTGCGGTAAAATAAAGCCCATGCCGGGTGGCGTAACGCTTTCCGCACTGCCTGCGCGACACCAAAAGCTCGTCATGTCGTAACCGCCTCTGTCACTGTCCGGTCCTTTAGTACCAAAGGCCGTGCCGCGCACATAAATAATCTTGGGATTAAAATTTCTCAAATCATCAATATCGATTTTTAATTTTTTCAGCACACTGGGCAGCTTATTCGTGAGAAAAACATCGCAGGTCTTGACCATTTCATAGAGAATTTCTAACCCTTCATCGCGGGTTAAATCCAATCCGATGGAGCGTTTACCTCGGTTGGAGTGTTCATTCAACACATGCACACCCTTGGATAAATCGATCACGCCAGTTTGCCCCAAACCGCGCATTGCGTCACCGCGCAGGTGATGCTCGACCTTGATAACATCCGCGCCCCAATCGGCCAAGATAGCTGAAGCCGCTGGCACAAAAGTATGCTCTGCGACCTCAAGTATACGAACCCCTTTCATCACATCTGACATAGTCGAATTCCTCTAAACTTTTTATTAAGGAGCGCTTGAATTAAGCAACACTTGGCTTTTCAAAAATATGAATGCCGCAACAGGTACCAAGCCCCACGACATGCGTTAAGCCGATCTTCGCGCCCGCCCGCTGCCGCGCACCCGCTTCGCCGCGCAAATGTTGGGTTATTTCATAGATGTTGGCGACACCCGTGGCCCCTATGGGATGCCCCTTTGAAAGCAAACCACCCGATAGATTCACGGGGATGCGGCCACCCGCCCACACATCACCATTATCAATCAGACGACCCGCTTCACCCTCTTTGCAGAGTCCAAGATTTTCGTAGTGGAGCAACTCGGCCGTCGCAAAACAATCGTGCAGCTCAACCAGATCTAAATCCTTGGGTCCGAGACCCGCTTTTTCATAGGCGAGTTGCGCCGCGTTGCGGGTACAGGTATTAAAATCCCACATGGTGGGATTGCGCGGTTCGTAGGGATCAGTCACCAATACTGAGGCAAGCACTTTTACGGCACGCCGCATACCAAGCTCACGCGCTTTCTTTTCTGAAACCAATACAGCCGCCGCCGCACCATCGACATTAACTGAGCACATCAGTTTGGTATTGGGGTAGGAGATCATCTCAGCACTCATAACCTCTTCGAGCGGCGTCTCCACCTGATAACGGGCCAATGGATTCAACATCGCATGCTGATGGTTTTTTACCGAGACTTTAGCAAATTGGGCGAACGTAGTGCCGTATTTAGCACTGTGCACACTGCCCGCTTCGGCAAATACCGCTGGCATGGTTTGACTTCCTAATAATCCCTCGGTGGGAATTGTGTCTGGTTTGCCCCCGCCGCCTAACAAGCCTGAGCCCATTTTTTCCATGCCGAGTACTAAGACAATATCATGCTCACCCGCTTTAATGGCCATCCAGCCTTCGCGGAATGCGGTCGCACCAGTCGCACAAGCATTGGCAACGTTGACGACGGGAATACCCGTCTGCCCCACATATTTTAAAATGCGCTGTCCGGGATTAGCATTTGCGCCCATGCAATCGCCACAGTAGAGCGCCTGCATATCATTGATCTCAAGCCCACAATCGGCGAGCGCGAGAAACACAGCTTCGGCGCCGATATCTTCGATACTTCTCTCCGGGTATCGACCAAACTTTATCATTCCAGTGCCTTGGACATATACGTGATTGCTCATCACTCCTACCCTCTTACTTTGCTAGCGATAAATGAATTAATGACCTACAGGCTGAAACAGATAAATCAGGTATTGGTTACCTTCTTTATCGCCATACGGTGCCTGTTCGAAGATAACTTCCACTTGCATACCGCACTGAATCTTCTTCGGATCAGGCTCTACATTAATTAAATTGCCCTTAATAGTGCCACCGCCATCCATATCCACCACCACCGAAACATAGGGTACTTTAATTTTAGGGAAGGAGCGTTCAACGACGGTAAACGCATGAATTTTTCCGGTGTAAGAAAGCGTATAGGGTGCCAAGGAGTTTCGGCTATAACAACAGGCGCAATGAATTCGCTTGTCGGTGAAGATACTGCCGCAGTGATTGCATTTCAGTCCCTCTAGGTAGGGCTCAGCATCTTTCGGTATCTTTAAATAGGGCACGACAGGGAGTAGAGAACTGACAAGGGTATCTGGCATATAAACCTCAACGTCCGTGGTAGTAGTGATAGTGATGATTAGAAAGCTGCTTTTTACTTTTTCGTTTGTTTACAAGCTACTCGACTTGCCATATAATTTATATTAAGACGCTTGTCGTGTAAAGAGCAAGAAATGTTTAAGATCGCCTAGGGAAGCATTTACTATGGATTTACTTCCAACCAATGAACAAATGCAACTGGTAGACGCCTGTGCGAATTTTCTCAGCAATGAGTTTCCTGTCAGCAATTTGTTACAACACAACAATTCAACTCGCCTTATTGATAGACAAAAGCTGCGCCTCATTGCCGACTTGGGCTATTTTGGCATTGGGCTCGATGAAGAATTGGGTGGTATTGGATATGGAATAGCAGAAGAAGTGTTGGTATTTACCGAAATGGGCCGCAATTTAATGTCGCCCTCATTATTGGCAAGCAATTTAGCCGCCAGAATCGCGGCGTTAACGGGAAACCACAAGTTAAAAGAATCACTCCTGTCTGGAGAGAAAACAGTTGCTGCAACCGTAGCAACCACAGCAAGCCAAGCCGCTCTCGATGCCACCGTCAGCGGCGATTTTTTACTGCTTGAGTACGACGATAGCGATCTCTTACTTTTTGTGGATGAAAGCGGCGCGGCGCTGGTTGATGCCGCTACCTTGGAGTCAGTACACAAAGTCATTAGCATCGATGAAAAACTCAGTATGTCTAGGGTAATACTGCACAAGGTAGCTGTTTTAGCTTATCTCCCGGCTGCACAAGATACTATTTATTTACGCGGCGTATTGCTTTGTGCCGCGATGCTGTTGGGCATAGCGGAAGCGACACTGCAGCGCTCGGTATGTTATGCCAAACAACGCGAACAATTTGGCAAACCCATTGGTAGCTTTCAAGCGATCAAACACACCTGTGCCGACATGGCGATACGTTGTGAATCCTTACGTGCCATGTTATTTCATGCCACCATTACTTTTGGTTCAGGTCGCCGCGATGGAAATTTTGATGTGTTCGCCGCCAAAGCCCTGGCAACGAATGCCGCACAAAGCAACGCAAATGCATCGGTGCAAATACACGGTGGCATGGGATTTACGCAAGAAATGGACATTCATCTTTTTGTTAAACGCGCTCAGGTATTGGATCAGCTGTTTGGTGATAAACGCAAACATCTCAGATCCTTGCTTGCTGAACCCGCCGCTCTAATATAACAATGAAGAGACCATTATGAATCTCGATTTCACCCCAGAACAAGAACAATTCCGCGACAAAGTTCGCACCTGGTTAGAAGAAAATAATCCACGCGAGCCCAGACCGGAAGGCTGTCTGGCTACAAGAGAGTACGATCTCGCCTGGCAACAAACGCTGTATAAAGGCGGCTGGGCTGGCATAAATTGGCCGGTGGAGTATGGCGGCCAGGGTTTTGATACCTTCCAACAACTCATCTTCTTGCTCGAATATGCCAAGGCAGAATCACCCTATGAGGGTTATCGATTTAACGGCCTTAATCTGGCAGGACCGACCATTATTGCCTGTGGCAGCGAAGAACAAAAAAAGCAGCATTTACTGCCCATTTTAAAAGGTGAAGTGATTTGGTGTCAGGGATTTTCTGAACCCAATGCCGGATCTGACTTAGCGTCACTGCGCACCAAAGCGGTTATTGATGGCGACGATATGATTGTGACAGGTTCAAAAATCTGGACCAGTTGGGCGCGCTTTGCTGATTGGCAACAATTGTTGGTTCGAACCGATCCCGCTGCACCGAAACACAAGGGTATTTCCTGGGTGATTAATCCGATGAATAACCCAGGCATGGAGATTCGCCCCATAAAAGATATGTCTGGCGGGGATGATCTGCACGAGGTTTTTTATAATGAAGTGCGCATTCCACTGAAAAATATTGTCGGCGCCATGAATGATGGTTGGCGTGTCAGCATGGCGCAACTGGCCTTTGAACGAGGCACGGCTTTTATGCCCTCTCAAGTGGCGGGTCAGCGTTTTGTTGAAGAACTTGTAGAGTTAGCTAAAACAACTCGGCTGGATGACGGTCGTTACGCCATACAAGACGATCATATCGCTTACGAGCTGGCGATGCTAAGAGCCGAAATGCGCTCTTTACTGGCGATGACTCTGATGAGCGTGTCACGCAACGAACGCACTCGACTGCCGGGACCGGAAGGCTCCATGTTAAAACTGGTTCACTCTGAATTACGGAAACGGGCGACGATGTTGGCATTGGAGATTCTGGGTCCCAATAAACTGGTATTATCCAATGCCACCGGCAAATGGCCGCAGGCGTTCCTCTACTCGTTTGCCGATACCTTGGGTGGTGGCACTTCGGAAATCCAGCGAAATATTATTGGCGAGCGTTTTCTTGGCTTGCCAAAATAGTTTTCTTGCTATCCAACGATAGCAAGAAAACTAATTACACACCTCTCGGCATACGGCCAATAATCCCATGGTTTTCCAAATCGGCAATTTCTGCATCACTTAACCCTAAAATTTCAGTCAGAATCTGTGTATTTTGTTCTCCAAGTAGCGGTGCTGCATTTTTTAGCCAGCCTATTTGATTAAGATCCAAGGATTTAAAACGGAACGGCACGGTGGCAAAGGGTTGCGTTCCCACTATCGGGTGTTCGAGCTTTTCGTAAAAATTACGCGCAATCAATTGAGGATGCAAACTGGTCTCCGCACCGTATCGGCAAAGGCCAGCTGGCACACCAACGGCAATCAACGCTTCAACTGTCGATTCACTATTTTTATCGGCAAAAAAACGGCTTAACTCAGTGTCGATAACATCCTGTTTCGCCCGCCTACCCGCTTTTGTATCTAGCGCGGTGCTGTCAACCCAACGGGGATAACCAAGATAGCGTTTAAAGGCCTGCCACTGTTGATCGGTCTCGATCGATAGGGCCAGCCAATTCTCCTTTTTGGAATTGCTGGCCGGTGCACAAGCATATAGACCCTGAGGTGCTGCGGTAGCTGAACGATTACCATCGCGCTGCAAAATATTACCGTAAGCACTGTACTCAACAAGTTGTTCCGCAGCCGCGTTGAGCGCTCCTTCCACCATACTGCATTCCACCAGTTGCCCTTTGCCGGTTTTTTTGCGGTTGGCGAGCGCAACCAAGGTGGCAAACGCCGCGTGCATTCCCGCCAATGGATCACAAGGACCACGCTGAATGCGCGGTTGATCCGCTTTGTGTCCAGTGAGCCACGCCATGCCCGTGATCTGCTCCATGGTTTGCGCAAACCCCACATTGTCACGCCAAGGTCCGCTTAAGCCAAATGCGGGCATTCGCACCATAATGGTCTGCGGATTTAATGCCTGTACCTGGGGCCAGTCGAGGCCAAATTTTTCCACCACGCGCGGTGAAAAGTTTTCGACAAAAACATCACATTTCGCAATCAAACGTTTGGCGACCTCTACACCGAGTGGATTATCCAGGTCCAAAGTCAGCCCGCGCTTATTGCTATTGGCAGAGAGATACATGGCGCTGCGTTCCCACCATTTTTCAAGGTGGTAAAACATGCCCCCTGTCATCCGCATGCCATCCATGCGCTGAATTGCCTCAAGATGAATGACCTCTGCGCCCAAGTGCGCCAACATCTGCGTTGCAGAAGGGCCAGCCCACCAAGCGGTAGCGTCGAGCACACGGATTCCCTTGAGCGGCAACTCTGCTGTTTTATTTTGCGCGGATAAGGTGTTGCCTGATTTTTTTATTCGCGCCGCTATTTTTCCGCTGTGCTCGCCCAAGCTCGGCGCCGGTTCAAAGGGGCGAACGGTTTTCCCATCCAACAAATAGGGTGAGCGCGGCTGCAGAAAACCGGCCGGATTTTTCACAAAAGTACCACGCGCTTTAAAATGTTCATGTTCAAAAACGGTTGCACCGTTATTTACCGGCGCGACCGGAATACGCAGAAGCGACGCTCGTTCAACAATCTCAGCAGTAGTGTGGCGACTCGTCCAGGCACGCACAATATCATTCCATTCATCCAGGCGTTTAATGCGTCCCATGATGCCAGCGAGTTCTTCATCGGCTAACAGATCAGGGCGCTCAATGAGAATCAAAAAATCATTGAATTGTTGACGAGAATTGGTGGTGAACCCGACCCAACCATCGGCAGTAGGTTCTATCGAGGGTACCTCTACTGATCTCATCGAGCCTCTAAGCGGCGGCCGACCGGAAAGCGCTGCGACTAAATCAGAGTAGCTCGTTCCGGCAATATTCATCACTTCAAGCAGAGAAAAATCGATCTGCTCTCCCTGCCCTGTTTGTTGGGCCCGCTGCACCGCAGCCAAGGCGGCGACTGCGGCAAAGGTTCCACCAACCCATTCGGTAATTCTGCCACCTGCCATGATTGGCGGTTGCGTAGCAAGCCCTCTGCCGGCGAGTGAACCAGACTCAGCCTGCAGAATAAACTCCGTGACCGGCCGCGACGCATAGGGTCCGCTTAAGCCATAGGGAGAAATAGAAAGCACCACCAATTCGGGAAAACGTTCACACAGATTGACGGTTTCAAGCAGGCTGGTTTCGCTGCCGCCAAGGCCAATGGATTCTACAACGAGATCTGCACCACCAATCAATTCGATGATGTGATTATCGGCAATGTTTCCGATAACCGATTTTTTTGAGGTGTTGAGAAATTGAAACAGCGCACTGCCGCGACCGTTGAGATCTGTTTCGGTAGCTTTTAGCTCATTCGGCTGCGACCATTGTCGCAGCGGATCGCCGGAGGGAGATTCTACTTTGATTACATCAGCTCCCGCATCGGCCAGAAGTTTGGTGACATAGGCGCCAGCGATTCCGGCGGAAAAATCGATGATTCTTAGATCTCGTAGACCATGCAGCATGTTTGATCCTCGTTGGTTTTTTTCCTGTTTTCTCGTTCCCATGCTCCTGAGGGTGTCGCCAAAGTAATTTGGTGGGCAGTGCCCACCCTACAACTAGTGCTAATTCGCAATACTGGCCTCTAAATGTAGGGTGGGCACCGCCCACCGTTAGACTTTTGCGACACCCTCGGGTGCATGGGAACGAGAGCGAGAAAAAACTCAATGTGCTTTCCACCGCAAATTAAATATCCAAATTATAAAGCGTCTTACAATTCTCATATAAAAACTTTTTCACTTCTGTTTTTGGCAAGCCATGGAAAAGTTTATCGATCACTTGACGCGAGTTGGGCCAATTGCTTGCCGTATGGGGGTAATCCGTCGACCACATAATATGATCCGTATTCAATCGGTGCCTTAGATCCATGCCCACTGTATCTATCAAAAATGACGCCCAAAAGTTTTTGTGAAAGATTTCGCTCGGCATTGGCATTTTGCCGTAAGCTTCGGTGAAAAAACGATAACGATAGAACATGTCATCACACTGTTCTAACAGTGTGGGTATCCAGCCAATATTCGCTTCAACCAAAACAATTTTCAGTTCGGGAAATTTATTAAACAAGCCAGAGAACAACAGATCACTGGTCACGGGAATCGTGTGTGAACCCGATTTTATAGCTCCTGCGGCGCCCAGGAAGGCCAAATTTTTGAAATCAGGTTTTTTACCGCTGCCACCGCCACCGCTGGCGCGCAAAAAACTGCCGATGTGAATCACAACCGGAATATTTGCCTCACAACAACGGGCAAAAAATGGTTCGTCAGCTTCGCTAAATTCATAATTGCCGCTGGGCATGCGCGAAATCACCGCGCCTTTATGGCCCTTGTCGATCGCCCATTCCAATTCTGATATGGCATCGTTAATGCCTGTGGTGGGGATAATGGCTTGCGGAATAAGACGTCCTTTACCCACCTTACAAAAATCTTCCACTAGCCATTCGTTATAGGTGCGGACGCAGAACAGTTGTAATTCACGATCATCCGAGTAAGTGCCCGCACCTTTTAGAGTGACCGAGGGATAGATAACCTGAGCATAAATGCCATCGATTGCCATATCTTTTAAGCGAGCTTCGGGTTGGCACATGCCGGGACGGATGGTTGCGTAGGTTTCACCGGAGGGATAATAATCCAGATAACTTTTACCGGCAGATACGGTAAATCCCACGGATTCAGGTGGTTTCTTTTCATCGAACAACCAGAAGTCGCCGTTTTCTGTGTGAGTCACCCGAGGGACTCGGCCTTTTAAAGATGCGGGGGCATTAGCAGTCCACAGATCTTCTGGTTCTTGCACATGGGCATCCGCATCAATGATGGGGTAATCAATGGTTCGAAAATCGTAAAATAGTTCGCTTTTATTGGTCATCGCCTAATCTCCTTTGGACAGTTTTTTTACGAATAAATATTAGTAATCCTGGCTTACTAATATAGTAATGCTGGTTGACTAAATGAGTCAACTGCTTTAATCTCTCTTCCATGACAAAAAATAAAACTCAACTTAAAGCTCTTCTTAAAACTCTTCATAAAACAACCGAACCCATGCAATTGGAAGATGCACGGCAAAATGCCAAGCAAAAAAGTCTGTTGCATCCATTGGCGTGGTTAGCTACGGATTTTCGCGATCAAATTCGCGCCGGACTCCGCGCTAAAGGCCATCTGTTGGAGCCTTCATATGCCGGTGTCATTATTCATTTAGATTTAGAGGGGTCGCGCTTAACGGATCTCGCCGATCGCGCTGGCATGACGAAACAAGCGATGGGCAAATTAGTTGATGAACTTGAGGCCGTGGGTTACGTCTATCGAATTGCCGATCCCATCGATGGTCGAGCAAAAGTGGTGTGCTTCTCTAACGCGGGGATCAAACTTTTACAAGATTCTGATACAGTCGTTACTGAAATATGGCAGAGTTATGCCGATCTGATTGGTGAAGCAAATCTCATTAAATTGCGCGATCAACTCCAAGATCTCGCGGCAAAAGTAAAACAAACACGCAAACTGCCAATTTAAACGGAATCCGAGGAATGCGATGCCCCGCTCACCATTGCACGATGTAGCCATAGTCGGCGCTTACAATACCAAACAGGCCAAAGTGATTGACGTACCAGAAATGGATTTATTGCTGGACGCAATGCGCGGCGCAGTGCAATCAGCCGGTCTCAACTTTACCGATATCGATGGCTTTAACGTTACGTCTTCGGTAAAACGCTACAATACGCGCGAAGCCGTGATGCTCTTAGGCGCAAAACCGGCATGGACCGGAAGCGATGTCGGTATTCCCGCCATTATACAGGCCGCACTGGCCATCGCCGCAGGCTTATGCGAGACAGTGCTTATTGCCACCGCACAGGCCGCTGCACATACCGACAGAGTTAAAACAGCTCCCTGGACCAGACCCAGCAATGAATTTGTCGAATGCTGGGGGCTTTTTACACCCGCTGAATTCGCCTTAATGGCACGTCGCCATATGCATCTCTACGGCACCACGCCAGAAGCGATGGCCGAAGTGGCAACGATCATTCGCAACAACGGCGCTAAACATCCTGCGGCGGTGCATTTTGGTAAGTATGTTACCCGCGAGGATGTACTCAGTTCACGCATGATCGCAGATCCCTTTCATCTGCTGGATTGCGCAATCACTTCAGAGGGTGGTTCAGGCTTGGTGCTCACCTCGGTTGAACGGGCAAGGGATCTTGACGTCACACCCATTTATCTATTGGGAGGCGGTGCTGACAAACAAGGAATGGCCTATGTTGCGCCACCCGTGTGGGATCATTACGGCCGCGTGGGTGAACGCGCCTGTAAACAGGCTTTTGCGCAGGCCGGGTTAACTCCCGACGATGTCGATGTACTGGAAATTTACGATCCTTTTTCTTTTGAAGTCATTCGTCAACTTGAGGTGTTTGGCTTTTGTAACGAAGGTGAAGGCGGTGATTTTGTTTTGGATGGACATATCAATCTGGATGGTAGATTTCCGGTCGCAACCAATGGCGGACTACTGGCCTTTAGTCACGCCGGTTTAGCCCAACTGATCCAAAAACCCATTAGTGCAGTGCAGCAACTTCGCGGTGAATATCCGGCAGAACTCACTATCCCCAACGCCAAAGTCGCATTAACCAGTAATGGCGGCTCAGGCGCATTGTTTACCGACGTGCTGCTACTTGGCAAGGAGCCCATGGTATGAATACCGAAAACCTAATCCCATCATCCATTCCACTGTCCATACCACTGCCCCGACCAACTGCTTTATCACTGCCCCATTGGATGGGTTGCCGCGAAGGCGTATTGCGCGTGCAGCGCTGCAAAGCCTGTGAAGCTTACGTTTTTATTCCGCAACCTATCTGCACGCATTGCCAAGCCGATGCCTTGGAATGGGTAGAGAGCTCTGGCAAAGGCACCGTTTACAGCTACACCACAGTGCACCGTCCACCGCGCCCGCAATTCAACGCCCCCTATGTCATCGCGATTATTGAATTAGCCGAAGGCTGGCATATGTTGAGTAACATTGTCGGCTGTGAACCAGCGGAGGTTAAGGTCGGTATGCCTGTTGAGGTGGTTTATAAAACTTTTTCGGAGGAGATTACGCTGCCATTGTTTCAGCCTGTATAGTTATACCTCGCGCGGTCATAATCTATTGATTTTTCTATTTTAAAAAGCGCGTATACAGATTTTTCATCCCCACTGCTGGCTGAGGGCCTCAACTATCTATTGACTTAGCATCACGTTCAGATCATATTAACCATAATGGTCGATATGATTGAGATTAACCAATGATTTCTGAAACTAGCGCCGTGAACTTTCGGCAAAACCTCGGCGATATGCTGAACCAAGTACAATACCGGCACGACAGTATTCTCATTAACAAAGATGGCAAGCCGGTTGCCGCGTTGGTTGATGCACGACTATTTGCGCGTATCCGCCGTATGCAAGCCCGTTTTGATACCTTAAGCCAACGTATCGAAGCCGGTTTTGCTGGTATACCTGAAGCCGAAGGTTTGGCAGAAATTGATGCGGCTGTGGCCGATACTCGCTACAAAAATTCAACGCCCTGATCGATGACAACTTTACGCATCGTGCTAGATACGAATGTGCTGCTATCTGGCATTGCCTATCCAGCGAGCATCCATGGAAAAATCATGGCTGCCTGGCGTCATGGCTCAGTGGAGGTGATTCTCTCAGAGTTTATTTTGGATGAACTGCGACGAGTCTTACCCCGACTATCCCATCGGCAAGGACTCAGCGACACGGAAATGGACGATCTGCTCGATATCCTCAGCATTCAAGCAGAAGTGATCGAAACAGTTGAGGCTCATGATACCACCCTACGAGACAACAATGATCAGCCGGTGCTTGGAACGTTAATCAATGCGCTGCAAATGGCCGGTGCCAATTATTTAATTACCGGCGACAAGGATTTATTAATTCTCAGCGATAAATATCCGATTATTTCTCCCGCCGATTTCTGGTCAATACATGGAGGATTGTGAGCGACATCGACATTTTGTTTAGGTAAATTTCATTCCAAGGTATTTTCTTAATCACCCATATCCACCAGCAACTGCGACAGTTTGCGTTTATCTATTTTCCCGCTGTCTGTAAACGGCAAATTCTCTTTTTCAAAAAAGAAAATCTTTTTGGGAATTTTATAAGACGACAACTCCTCGCGCAGTCTTCCCCGTAACACCTCACTAGCGAGCTGCTCATTTTTATTGAGCACCACCGCCGCCACTACCGTTTGCCCTCTATCGGGATGAGGTAAACCAACGACGTAAGAACCTTGCACTTCGGGTTGTGCATCGATAGCGACTTCGACTTCTCTGGGCGTTACATTGGCGCCACCTGTTTTGATCATATCACCGAGCCGAGCTTTGAAAAAAAGAAAACCTTCTTCATTCAAGTAACCGCTATCTCCGGTGCGATAAAATCCATCGACATCGAAAGTGTCTTCGCGCTCCACTTTATAGAGCCCTTGCATCACATTGTATCCCCGTATGCAAAGCTCTCCCTGTTCACCTGCAGGAAGAATTACGCCGCTTTCAGGATCAATAATCTTATGCTCTACACCCTCAACTGCGCGCCCAAACGCACCGCGCAGTGATTCTGGAAGATCCACATCCATGTGATCGATACAATGCGGCCCACAGGTTTCGGTCATGCCCAGCGCATTAGAACGCAACTCAGGATCAGCCGGCCGACACTCTTCAGGCAGTATCGCGTAGATATTGCCAGAACGCACCGCAGAGAGATCGCGCTGCTTAAAACTCGCATGATCAATCATTGCTTTACCGTAATGCGGCCAACCGGTAACAACTGTGGCGCGCTCTTGCTCTATCAACGCCAGAGTAGCACCCGGCTCAAAGCCCTCTTCACAAATAATGCAAGCGCCTCTATGCATAGCGCAGTGCAAAGTAAAAATGAGACCGCCCACCCAGAAAAATGGCATGGGTGAAAATATCCGGTCATGCTCGGTGATATCGCGCCAGTGATTGAGATTGTAGGCGTGACGAATAATAGTACCCTGGGTATGCACAGCGCCCTTCGGGTCAGATGTACTGCCAGAGCTGTAGATGATAACCAGCGGGTCCGCAGGCGTAACGCAGCGTTCGACAGCTGCTAAAAATGTATCGTCGATCATGGAGCTGTGCTCAGCAGCTTGAAACAGCGCAGCAATGGATTTTGCCCAGGGTGGGATATTTTGTTTACCGCAATGATCATTATCAAAAACATAAACACGCCGTAAAAAAGGCAGTTCCGGCAGCAACAGCGGTTGCACGGGTGATTTTCCCTTACTCATTACAGAGACTAAACTCGGCGCACATATTTCTAGTCGTTCCAGATAATCATTGCTGAGTAAGCGAGGTACCATCAACAAAATTTCTATATCAGCATGGTGCAAAACATACAACAGTTCTTTCGGTTTATAAAAGGTATTAATCGGAATGATCAATGCCCCAATTCGCGCCAAAGCCAACCATGCAATAACAAAATCTGGACCATTGGGCATTAACATACCCACGCGCGTGCTCTTGCTAACACCAGCCACCAACAGTCCTTTTGCGAGTTGCGCGGATTGGCGATCGGCTTCTTCATAAGTAAGCCGCTGGCCATTTAATACGATTAATTCGCGCTGCTTGAATGTTTCCGCAAGTGTGCGAATAAAAACAGGCGTGGTTGGTTCAAAAGCGGGAAATGGCATAGTCCGACAAGGTAGCCTCGTTTGAAATGCTTTTTATTAGCGTGGTTTTTGCTAAAGCCTTTTATAATCTGTTAAAGGTTTTGAACTACTTTATAACAGGACACTCGTCTTGTAAAGAAAAGAAAGCTGACTGTTTTATAACAAAACAACCGAGTCTTGTGACAATTACTTAACAAAGCAACCAACATCCATATTTATTAAGACGTCCGCCTTGTGATAGAGTTTTAGTAACCGCTAAATGTTAAATGAAATTAATGAGGCTAATAATGAATGTTTTCGCCGATGGTACTCAATTAGCGCTCGATAAAGAAATTCCCTGGGCACCTATGGGCCCCGATCCTGAAGGTGGCGTGGATATAAAAATATTCCGTGTTGATAGCAAAAATAATCGTATCGCTTTTTTAAATCGCTTTCAGCCTGGTTTCATCGCCACGAAACACCGCCACGTCGGTGAAGTGCATGCTTACACCTTGCAGGGTTGCTGGCATTACTTTGAATATGACTGGCTCTCAGGGCCAGGCGATTACGTTTATGAAGAGCCAGGGACCATTCACACCCTGGAAGCTTTGCCGAGTAATACCGAACCGACAGTAGTTTTCTTTGTAGTAGAAGGCGGAATTGATGTCTATGACGACCAAGATAACCTGTTGCTAACGGTGACGATTTCAATGTTTGAAGAGATGTATAAGCAGGGTTTAGAAGCCTTGGGAATAGGATATCCGGAAGGGATTCTGCGTTAAGCGACCTTCAATCTAGATTCAATCTATTTAGCTCAGTAAATGGATGAAAAAAAATGCGTGGACTGAAAGATAAAGTCGCCATTGTAACTGGCTCTGCATCAGGTATTGGCAAAGCTACCGCCATACGCTTAGCCGAAGAAGGTGTTAAGCAAGTTATCGCCGACATTAATGTTGAAGCAGGAGAACAGGTCGCCGCAGAAATTCGCCAGAGTGGGATGGACTGCGTGTTTGTAGCCTGTGACGTCGGCGATTCACAACAGATAGCAACCTTGGTGAATACCTGCAAGGAACGCTACGGACGCATTGATATCTTGGTTAACAATGCCGGCGTTGGCACTTATGGCAAAACACCTAATCTAGATCCTGAGCAATGGCATCACGTACTCAATATTAATCTCAACTCGATTTTTTATGCCTGCCGGCTGGTTATTCCGATCATGCAGCTACAAGGCAAAGGCAGCATTATAAACACTGCCTCTGTTTCAGGACTTTTTGGTGACTACGGCTTAACAGCTTACAATGCCGCGAAAGGCGCGGTGGTGAACTACACTCGCAGTATGGCCCTGGACCACGGCTACGAGGGCATTCGGGTTAACGCCGTCTGCCCTGGTTCGATTGAAACTGGTTTAACCACAGGACTATACGATGCACCAGGGATTAGAGAGCAATACCGTGCTGCCATTCCGTTACGCCGCACCGGCCAACCCCACGAAATTGCTGCTGCAATCGCCTTTCTAGCCTCTGATGATGCCTCCTATATCAGCGGCGCCAACCTGGTCATCGACGGCGCGCAAACTGTTGATACAGGGCAGCCAAATATTTCGATGCTGCTTAATGATGAGTGAGGCTAAGTAGGTCTGCAAAAGTCTTTGCAAAAATGTCTAAGCCAAAAGTTGTTGGACAGTATGTTATGCGGGTCGAAAAAATGTTTTTGATTTAGATTTTTTCTATTCCTTCCCGTACCTGTTAGTGCCGAAGCACTTTTCAAGACACGCCGTAATACATCCATGCAGGCTCTCATCGGCATCCAT
>OBEQ012243159.1_pt1 | contig 33476 bp, 28 predicted proteins | sample 1670901 | NCBI WGS metagenome assembly OBEQ01 (sample SAMEA104232315, study PRJEB22302) | groundwater metagenome | biome: forest; feature: aquifer; material: groundwater | place: USA | collected 2011-08-07 | depth 5.4 m | reverse complement strand
TCAACCATCTTTAATTTTTCCATTACTATTTTGCAAGTTTTTAGGGATTCATCTTTAAAAAGTTGCAAAATATTAACCCGTTTTTCAACAATTTTCCTTTATTTTGTTGGGCTAAATGAATATTTCAGGCCGGACTAATTAAAATTAACAAAATAACGATAAATATTTAAACGAGGAGAGGCAATGTTAAATAGAAATGAGCTCATGATATTAAGTGATGATAAAAAATCAGAATTAGCTAAAACACTTTTGCCAGCAAGACGAGCAAACTATCATGCCTATCATTCGGCAGCGTTATTTATAAAAGAACAAATAAACCAAATAGATGAATTTTTGAAAGAACTAAAAAACCAACGTATTAGCTTAGAGTCTTTAGAAGAATTTTCAGAGCTAAATAAAATTTATAGCGGCAATGAAAAATATTTTCGTATGGTAAATGGAGTGCTTAAAGAAAAATTTAATGAAGATAATAAAGAAAAGATGAAGTATAGAACCGATGCCATAACAAATAAAAAAATAATTTTTTATAACCAAACATTTAATAATGTATCTGATTTACAAGATTATAAAAATACAATATTAAGTTCTATCAATCAAATATTTTCAAATAAAATAATTGATCTATTAGAAAAAAATCAAAAAGTATTAAATGCAGTCAATTCGGGTGCAGTCAATATATCTGCTGTTACTCAATCTCAGCAAGAAAGCAGTCTACACCATGAGTTCGCTATTAAAAATACTAAATGTGCTATTAAAGTATTATTAGAATTAGCGGATATTTCTTGCTCGATTCAGGGCAAAAAGATAAATTTTGGTAATCAAAAAACAGCTGATTTCGTAAAAAAAATAATTAGAAATGATGCCGTCTTAAGCCAGAAATTAAGTTTGAAAAAAGTTACGGTTAAAGCAAAAAATGAAAGTCATCACTCACAAAGAAAAGCTATCCACTTTATAGTGGTAGGGGGAGAAGAATATCCTATTGCTGATCTTATTCACTTTTTTTGCAATTACTTAATGCAATCAAGTCCAGAGGCTAAAAATAAATTAATTGGATTAAAAAACCAATTAATCAATTCGAAGAGTAAATTGTACCAACAGGCGTTAGCCAATTCTCAAGCTAACATTATTCAAAATACCCCTGCTGCCATGGTAAGTAATCTGGCCTGGCAATTATTAAAAGATAGAATAGATAATTTTGATAAGTATCAATTGCAATTACCAACAAATGAAAATTTAAATCAATCTTCACTTCAAAATCCACTCTTACCTCAAGATCAGCCTCAAGATCAGCTTCAAGCTCCATTACAACCTCAAGATCAATTTCTAGCTGTTACTCATCCTATTCCTGAAAAGATAAATGACAATAATTCATTTAATCAATCCAATGAGGATACTAATTCTGTATTGTCTTCGTCACCGCATTCATTACAACCTCTTACCTTGCCACAAGAAATTTCTAATGAGGATGGAGTTAGACCAAGAAAAAAGGCGCCCAGTATTGTTCGGTTAGCATTGGGTAAAGAGGTATTAAAACAATATTCTGCCTATGAAATATTTTTAGAGTATGTAGATCAAAAAATAAAAAAGATGGAACAAACGTCAGGGCATAGCATGACTTATTCAGAACAAATTCATATGGGAAATAAAGATTATTTGCAGAAGATATTAAAACTATTAAACAGTTTAATTAAACATTCTCCATTAAATGCTTTCACAATAGGCGGTACTATTGTGACCGCAGTTAATAGACAAAATGAGAAAATTAACCCACAACATACTACTGTTATTTTAAATTCATTAACGCCTATTTCTTTAGAACTGCTACGGAGTTTAAAACAAAAAATAAGTGAAGCAATCGCTGAAATATTGCAGAAAACTCGAGTATATGAAGAGATATTATTTTCTGATCCTCCGGCAAATCATCCACCGTCGTTCTCCGAGGACGATATTTCACAATATCTTAATGAAGAAAGTTTGAATCAATTATTACCGCAACCAGACTATTATTTAGATGAGCAGACGATGTTTGCGCTGAACAATATGGATGAGGGTCACTCACCACAAACATGGCAACATGATGAAGTGATTACTGCACCGCAGTCATCATCAGAAGATCAATCGCTACTAGAGAGAGACATACCACAACAGCAATGTCAGCAACAACCCATACCCTATTTTGAGAGGCTATCGCATCAGCTTAAGTACCCATCGCTTAAATCAGTACAGACGGATACTACCGGAGATGATGAAATAATTACGTTTCAGAAGAAACAACGTTATTCGTAAAGCTAATAATAAAATTAAATTTAAAAAATATCCGTAAAATAATTGCAATATTAAAAATATAACTTAAAAATAAATTAAAGTGGCATTACGAGGAAAGAAGCGATGTTAAATAGAAATAATTCAAAAATAGTTACAAAATTTTTATCCGCGAGACGTATAGACTATCTAGCTTATTATCAGGCGATGGTTTCTTTAGAGGCGAAAATAGTAGGTGTTGAGGAAATATTAAAAACGATTGTTGATAAGAATGGCGCGATAGATTTATTGGGAACATATCCACTCATAAATGAGTTTCACAGAGGTGGTAAAAGATATGCGCAATCAATAAACAAGCGATTGCAAGAGGATGTATTAAACAGAGAAAAAATAAAATATGAATGTCACTCAGCCAATCAAGAGACAATTTTTGTTTATAAGCAATCATTAAATTCTGTTGAAGAACTAAAATGCTATAAAGAATTTTTAATGGATTTAAAAAAAATGTTTGAGATAGCACATGAGGGCATAGTTTTAGAAGCTAAAAGACAGCAACAGCAACAAGTTGATGTAACGTTGGAAAAACCCATATCTGATCGTATTGAAGTAATAGAAAAACCTAAAAATAAAACCCACACAAAGGTATTGGATTGTAAGCAGATCATCAAAATGTTTTTACGGGAAGATGATATTTCTCAATTAATTTATGGTAGACAGTTTAATTGTGGAAATACGCGAGCAGCAATTTTTTTAGAAAAAAAAATCGAGGATGATACTCTTTTAAAAAAAGATTTATTTATTAAAAAATTTGAAATTAAATCACATGATGAAGGCTGTATGGCGCAAGCAAAAGGGATTGAATTTGTTCAGATGGGAAACAACTCATATAGTATCGCCGCGATCGCCAGTTTTTTTTGCGACCTATTAGTAAAATTAGCACCTGAACAAGCAGAAGACAATTTACTAAAGTTAAAAAAAGAAATGATTTCATTAAAAATAAATTCATTTCCTTGCTCGCAAGCGAATAGAAATGACTTTCAACGCAATAATATTGAGAAAGAGAATGTTAAAGATGACCTTGTTTGTGAATTATTAGATAAAAAAATGCAAGAATTAACTAAAGACCAGCAACAAGAAAATTTTAATGCTATGTCTGCTCTTTTAGATATAAAAGAGCATATGGAAAATGATGACAATAACGATAAGTATAATCCTGAGAGTCATTTTGAGAACGACCCTGAGAATAATGATTGCTTACAAAATAATGATCCATTTTTTTTAGATCTTATTCCCGCAGAGCAAGCATTGAGTCAACAAAGATTGTTTACTGATAATCAATGGTCTACTACGCAGGATCTACCAGACCAAGAAGAGATTTTTTTTTAAGGACAAGAAAAAGATCCTCTAGGAATTTTAAAATCAAATGAACCACTATCTTCAAACCCACTGCTATATGTTGATATAGAAAAATATAACCAGCTGTTTGAGCAAAATGAAATTTTATCTCTTATGGTGCAAGAGCGTGATCAAATCATTGCTCAGATGCAGAATCAAATTCATGAGTTGAATGCGAAATTATTGAATTCACCAAAGAAAAAAGAGAAAGTGGGGGGATTAAAAAGAGTAGAGCCATCTATTGGCATAAGTAATATTTTCCAAACTGGAAGCAAGAGCAAGCAATCATTATCATTGACTAGAAAAAAAATAAGGCTAGACGGAAAGTTTGAGTAAACACCATCATAAAAAATAAAATAAAAAGAGGGGGAACGCCCCTAAAAGCAGTTAATTAACCCCGCAAGAATGTTGTAAAATTACATGACAAAGTGTATTATGATCAAAATATAAACATATTTAGCAATAATATAATAAAAATCAACAACAAACGAGGTGGTGGGTATGCGTCGAAATGATTCATCCGATGATAATTTTGTGGAGTCATCTGCTGCTGTTACTGACCCGCAACAGTTTGTTATTCCTATTCATTCTAATCAATTTAATCCTAATCAATCGAATGAGGCGCTGCCTGGATTTTTTCAAGCGTCTTCCCAGGTAACTTTAATTAATCCTCCTGTTTCAACTGTACCCACTCGTGAGATGCTTTGTGCTTTAGGCCAAGAAGAACTTGTCAGTTTATTAGAAACTGCATGGACACAGTTACAGACAGCTCAAACAAATGCTTTTCTTCAACAGCAATCTTATAACCAATCTTATAATTTTCTCGCCCAACAAGGGATGCAGCTTCAACATCAGGTGATAGTGCTTCAGCAACAGGTGATAGTGCTTCAACAAAAATTACAAACGACACAAGAACAATTGCAACAAGCGACTACAGAAAAAGCGACTACAAAAAAAATAAAAAAATCTAGTCGAGAATTAACAGATACGCAAGGGTCAACAAAAAAAAGACGCAGACCAGAAGAGGAGCTTTCTCTAGAAGACAAAATAAAAAAATTGAAACCACAGTTGACAGTATGTAGACAAATGAAAGAGTTCTTTGAAGATAAAATAGAAAATAATAACCAAGATACGGTGACATTAATAATTCTTGGGAATCGGCAATATTATTATTATTTCTCAGGTATATTAAATCAATCAGAAAAAACGTGGAATTTCTCCATTGAGGGAGGAAAAAATAATGATTACAAGATGACTTTAAAATCGAAAGATAATACGCCGCTTCCTTATCAAGCTATTTTAGAAACAATTGAGACAAAATTGGGGCCGATAGAAAACGAAATGGAATCATTAAAGACGCAACAACTTAAGGAGAACCCAGATAGAAAAAAGAGATCAGGTGGAAAAAAATCTGAATTGGCTCAAAGGAATATTTCAAGTAATGCAAGTGGCGAAGGTAAATCTCAAGAAGATATAGCTTGTACGCCGAATGCAAATACATCAAGTACGCCAAGCACACCTAGTACACCTAGCACGCCCAACATACAGGCTATTAGGGAATTATTATCAATTGCTGGGGTTTCTGCTGCTCTTCCTTCTGCTACACTTCCTTCTGCTGCTGTTCCTCCCCCTGTTCCAGGAATACAATTGTTTCAATCTGATCAGAGTAAAGAGCAACAGCAAGTTGAAGAAAAAAATATAAATACAAATAAAGATGAAAATAAAAAACCATTCGATATTACTCAATTTCTGGATCTGTAAATTTCTTGCAATCTGAGTGCTCACCTTCGCATTTTGAAGTGCCATGGGTATAGCTCTTTTCGTCATGACAATTTTTACTGGACACAAGTGAGTACAAGCTGTCATGAATGGCTATATATAATTATTTACGTTACTATTCATCATCAATATTCAACGTAAACACATAAAATAATATGAAAATCCTTGCTGATCCACACATTCCATATCTCGCTCATTATTTTGCTGCATATGGTGAATTGATGTTGAAACCAGGGCGCATGCTTATACACGATGATGTAAAAGAAATAGATATTTTATTAGTGCGATCGATTACACCTGTCAATGAAAAATTATTAGCGAATACCAATGTGAAATTCGTTGGCAGTATTTCTGCGGGTGCGGATCATATTGATGCGGCGTGGTTGCAGCGCGTCGGTATTCCTTGGCGCTGTGCGATGGGTTTTAATGCTGTTCCCGTTGCTGATTATGTGGTGTGTGTGATTGCAGCATTACAACATTATCAGCGATTATTATGTGCGCCGCGCAAAAAAGCGGCTGTCATTGGTGTTGGCCATGTTGGTCGCATTGTTGCCGCGCGTTTGGCTTTGCTAAATTTTGAAGTAATTTTGTGTGATCCATTACGCGCACACACAGAAAAAGATTTTGTTTCAACGCCGCTCACCGATATTGCTGATGTCGATTTCATTTCATTACACGTGCCATTGACTAAAACCGCTGCGCACCCCACGTATCATTTTATCGATGATGCATTTTTACAGCGACAAAAATCAGGTTGTATATTATTAAATGCAAGCCGCGGTGGTGTGATTGATTCAGCAGCGTTGATACGATCAGGGCAACATTTACAGGGGTGTTTTGATGTCTGGGAACATGAACCGAATATCAACATGCAATTACTTGAACGTGCCGTGATAGCAACACCACATATTGCGGGTCATTCTATTCAAGGAAAAATCCGCGGCATTGATATGATTTATCGCGCCGCGTGTGAGCTCGGTGTGATTGCACCGCATTCATCGCAATCACCGGTTGTCATGCCAACTCAAACGCTCACCACGGCAGCAACAACCTGGCAAGAAATTGTATTAAGTATTTTTAATCCGCAACAATTAACAGAAATTTTGCGTAAAAATTTATTATCGACATCTCACCCTGGCGTTGCGTTTGATCATCTGCGCAATCATTTTAATGATCGTCATGAATTTGCCTTTACTAAAATCATTTCGGCATTTCCTGATTTAATTTCTACGCAAGAAAAAACATTATTACAAGCATTTGGTATAGAAATAACAGCGTGCCCTTAAATGTTACATTGATAAGCATACAAATAAACAGTTTGTTTTTTGTTGAATCGAAAATGATTATTGGAATAAGAGGACATTGCGAGCAGCGTGCATTGTTTAAAAAAAGTTTGCATGCACGCGACATTATCAGTGGTATCCAAATATAAAATTTCATTTAATTCTTTTTTCTGGAGGTTGTCTCGTAATTTCTGACTCCATTCTTTATATTGATTTTCTTTCAATCGCTTGGGGTCGCCACAGGGCAAAGTATAAATATTTGGTTTATCCGGCAACCAAAATAATAATTTTGCGGCTGTTTCCCAATGCGTAGTGACAATGATCGTATTTGGTTTTACATATTTTTTGCCAGCTACTTTTGCTAATTCGTACACCGCCATATTGCCATCAATATATTTTTGAAAAAAACTGTAACTGACGATGTAATCTACACTCCACACCATATAAACAACCAGCGTACATAAAAATAATTTGCGTAATTGTAATTTCACTAAATAATACGCACACAATATTGCACCCGTTATACAAAAAGGCGTGAGCCAATGTTTAGAAACACGATTGGTGAAGGAAGAATATAAAAAGAAAAGAATGAAGACGATTGAAATGATATACAGTAATAATAATGCGCGACGATGACTGTCTAAAACGTCGTCCCGCGGTCCTGAGTTCGTCGACGGATTCGCGGGATCCACAAATCCGCGAATTACCATCCACAGCGGCAACAATAATAAAATATTATAATGCGTAAACATCATTTTTAAGGCGGCAAAAAATCCTTTCCAGGAAAACGGATGATGATGGGTGGATAATTGATAATAAAATGATATCCATTGGTGTTGTTCATTCCAAATGAGAATAGGGCTGACAATGACTGCTGCGAGTAATAATGCAAAATAAAAATGTTTGTTGCGCAATAACGCGCGATAAGATGGCACACATAAAATAAATAATAATAAACCTGCTAATAAAATGACGCCGGTGTATTTTGATAATAATAATAAACCTGCGCAGAGGCCAATCATGTAAAGATCAGAGAGATTTCTCGCTTTGCTCGGCATGACAAGCTGTTGTTCCCGCAGGTATCGTGCGACAAAATAAATGGTTGCCGCCCAGAATAAATTTAACGGATTATCATACGTCACCCAAATAAATAAATAATGGGTGACTAACGGCGAAAAAATCCATAATAAACACGCGACCCACGCTGTCTCTTGATCAAATAAAATTGCTGCTGTTTTATAAACAAAAAAAGCGGTTGCAAAAATCGACGTCACACCAATTAAATTAATCGCCAACCTATTATCACCGAACACACTGGTGAAAATTCGCATGACATATGCAATCATTGGCGGACCATCATAATACGATAAAGCCAAATGTCGGCCCCAATCCCAGTAATAATACGCATCATCATACGGCGTAATGAGGGTTGCGGCGGCTAATAAAATAAAAAAATATAAAATGAATATTATTTTACTGGTACGTGTTTGAATCAGTGGCGGTTGAGTAGAATGCATAGAATCAAGCGGATTTAATGACATGTAAAAATAAACCTTTTAAAACACGTGCACGTAATATCATGACGACTTTTAATGATTCAATAATATTATTTCGCGGAAATTTACTGACACCGTGTTGTCTATCAATAAACGTAATCGGCACTTCAACAATATGCGCACCGGCACGATATAATTCCCAAAATAAATGCAGTTTGTAAGCATAATTTTTAGAGATTAATTTATCTAGCGAAATTTTTTTCAACATGGATACGCGAGTAGCACGAAAACCAGTAGTTAAATCTTTGTAACGTGATGTCAGGAAAAAACGCGCAATGACATTGCCAGCGCGTGAAATCAAATGTCGATGCCATGCCCAATCAGCGTCAACTTTGCCGCCACTGACATAGCGACTGCCCATGACGACATCAGCACCTGCATCCAGTGCCGCCAACATGGTTGGAATATGTTGCGGTTGATGCGAGCCATCAGCATCAAATTCAAATACACAATCAGCATTTAATTCGGTATTTGCATATTGCATCGCATTAATATAAGCGCTACCTAAACCAGATTTTTTTGCTTCTGTTAATAATAATATAGTTGAATATTGCGTTTGTAAGCGTCGCACGATGGCAGCAGTCGCATCGGTGGAAGCGCTATCATAAATTAATAAAATAAATTCGTGTTGAGTGACAGGCTGATTTACTTGCGTAATGATCTTTTGTAAAAGCAAAATGGTTTGTTCAATATGACCTTCTTCATTGTAGGTCGGAATAATAATCACGACTTTCATTAAAATCCTTTACTCCTGCTATTATTTCGAGTTTGTGTCATCGTTATCATCCTGAGCAACCTTGTTTAGGATGACAACGATCATTAATACAACGATGATTCTGCTTTTTCGTTATCACTATTCTCACTATTCTCACGAGTATCACTATTCTCATTAGTATTACTATTTACATTCCCACTATTTACATCATCAGTGACATTGCTACCTGCTGCACTGTTCCCACCTACTGCTCCATTCCCACTCTCGCTACCACTTTCATTACCACTTTTTTCTTCAACCGCGCCACCACCTGCGCCCACCGCTTGCGTACCATCACTCGCTTCCGGTCCATATGGCAACATAAAATATTCAAAAATGCCATCCGCATCATCAGCAGATGCACGCTTACCCGTCATCGGATCAATACGTACATTGATAATTCCATTCGGTTGTTCAAACACACGTTCCGGTTTACCTTTCAATGCCGCACGCATAAATTGTATCCACATTGGCAACGCTGCTTGCGCACCATATTCATGCAATGATTGCGGTTGATCAAACCCCATCCAAGCAACGGCTACTAATGATGGATTGAAACCAGTAAACCAAGCATCGACTTGTTTTTGCGTTGTTCCCGTTTTACCGGCAATATCTTTGCGACCCAATTCTTTTGCGAGCGATGCTGTGCCACGTTGCACCACATCGCGCAATGCTGATGTCATCAAGAAAGCCGCTTGCGGCGAAATCGCTTGCGGCGCGACCGCCATTTTGGGATCACATTTTTCTCCACACGCAACCAGTGGCCGTGCTTGATAAATAATTTGATCTTGGGTATTGCGTATAGTGTCAATAATATAAGGCACGACGCGTTGACCGCCATTAGCAAAAATCGCATATGCGGTTGCCATTTGCATCGGCGTCACTAATGCGGTTCCCAATGCCAATGATAAACCTGGTGGTAATTGCGAGGGGACAAAACCAAATCGTTGTAAATAATCTGAAGTTGCATTTAATCCCATCAGTGATAACAAGCGAATGGTGACTAAATTACGCGATTGGGTAATCGCAACGCGCAAACGCGTTGGCCCATAAAATTTTCGCGTATCATTTTGTGGTCGCCATACACTATTATCCATTTGCTCAACCGCAATCGGTGCATCATTAATGACGGTGGCTAAGGTGTAACCTTTTTCAAGCGCCGTTGCATAAATGAAGGGTTTAAAACTAGAACCTGGTTGACGATTCGCATTGGTGACGCGATTAAATTTACTATTTTGAAAATCAAATCCGCCCACCATTGCTAAAATCGCACCATTATAAGGATCGAGCGCGACCAGGCCTGCTTCTGCGCGCGGCATTTGCGCTAATTGATATCCACTTTTGGCAGCAGCTGAAATCCACACTACATCGCCGAGATTAACAATTTGACTGGCACGTCGCGGTCGTGATCCCAAATAATCTGCATTCATTTGTTTACGCGCCCACGATAAACCATCCCAAGGAATAATAGTAAAATCGCCATTGGCGCGTAATACGGTAATGGTTTTTTTTGTGATTTCAAAAACAGCCGCCGGTTCCAAGCCATTGACGGCATGAATTTTGCTGAGTGTGTCGGTCCATTTTTCTACATTATCAAGCGAGGGGCTGCCTAAATTATCGCTGGGTCCGCGATAGCCGTGGCGTTGATCATATTCGATGAGATTATCTCTAACAGCGATATTTGCATCTTGTTGCATGCGGCTATTAACAGTCGTATAGACTTTAAATCCTTCGGTATAAATGCTGTCGCCATACATTTGTACTAATTGCTCACGCACTAATTCTGCCGCATAAGGCGCTTTAACCGCTGTTTGTAAATTATGATAACTCGCGTTTAATGGCGCTTCGATGGCTTTGGTATACGTTGCCATATCAATATAACCTTCCGCTTGCATGCGTGATAATACGTGATCGCGGCGTTTTTTTGCGGCATCGGGATTAGCGATTGGATTCAGTGTCGAAGGCGCTTTGGGTAACCCTGCAATCATGGCATATTGATCAATAGTTAATTCATTTAAATGTTTACCATAATAAATTTCTGCCGCCGCCGCGACCCCATAAGCGCGATTACCAAAAAACACTTTATTTAAATATAATTCTAAAATTTTTTCTTTCGAGAGTGAATGTTCAATTTTAATGGCGAGCAAAATTTCCCGCAATTTACGACCAAATGTTTTTTGTCGCGTTAAATAAAAACTGCGTGCGACTTGCATGGTGATGGTGCTGCCACCTTCTAATTTTTTACCGGTACGTAAAATGCGTAAGGCGGCGCGTCCCAATCCTTGAATATCGACGCCTTTATGTTTGAAATAACGTTGATCTTCAGTGGCGAGCACTGCATCAATTAATGGTTTGGGGATTTGAGCATAAGGCACGGGAATGCGGCGTTTTTCGCCGAAAGTGGCAATGAGTTTTTTATCTTGCGTAAATACTTGTAAGGGAACTTGGAGCTGGACGGTTTTTAATGCGTCGATATCTGGCAACTCATATTCCATATAATAAAGAATGCCTAACGTGAGGATGAGTGCGAAGAGCAAGGAAAAAATAATAATCTTTTTGAGAAACTTAAAAAAATGCGTCATAAGTGTGTGCTGTGTTGCTTGTCATTTGTGAATCAATAAATAATACAAAGTAATAAAAGTAAATAATAAAAATAATATAAAAGTGTTGCATTTTAAAAGGCATTGAGTATATTAACAACCTCTGCATTTGCGCAACCTACTTTTGCGTAGCAAGTTAATCACGAGTTAATTAATCAACGAATCAACAAGTTAATCAATCGAGCGGTTTCATTGTATCAGCTTTTATTCGTAATGGCAGTTGATACAAAAGCAAGCGCACTGCTCTAAAAGCAAGCGCACCGCTTCCTGGCGGTCACGGCTCTGATAAATTCTGCTCGCTTTTCCCATTCCATTCCATCAACACAATAACGAGAGGATTTTTATGTCTTTTTTCACGCATTTTTTTTCATCATCACGCATTGGGCTCGATATTCAACCGCATGAATTACGTTTAATTAAATTAAAAAAATTAAATAAACAATTCATATTAGAAACAATGATCACGCGCCCGCTTGCGCCGACTATTTTTGTGGAGGACAAAATCAAACAATGGGATGCATTGGCTATTGTATTAGCAGAATTAGCAGAAAATATAACAACAACACAATTACCCGTTGCCATTCAACTGCCCATGAAAATGGTGAGAATGCAACATCTCACGTTGCCAGCGCTATTGTCAGCCGTTGCCATTGAAATGGAAATCATGGCGCATTTGCAACGTGATTTACCAGGAATGACAGATACGTTAGCCATGGATTTTTATACGACACCTGCAGTTGCTGCAACGGAAATAAATGTTTTTTTTGCCGCTACCCGACAAGCATATTTAACGCATTATATGGATTGCTTACAAATGGCCGGATTACCAGCGCGTTGTGTGGATATCGATATGTTAGCGTTATTACGCGCAGTAAGATTTATTTGTGATGATCAAGCAGCCCATTATGCAATTGCTTATATTACCCGTAATGCTATTACCTTGATAAAAGCGCAGCAACAAGAAATTCTTTTTTATCAGGTCTTGGATAACTATTTTCCCGAGGACCAACATAAAAAATTATTGCATTCACTCCAACAATTTTTTTCTGAGCTATCACCGCATGCGATCTACAAAAAAATTATTTGTGGCACGCGCACACATGTTTCTGCTTGGAAGGAAGAAATCATAGGGCAAGACATTAGGTGGATCACGGATATATTTTCTTATATTGAAATAGATGCAAATATGAATGCAAATATAAAAAATAATTTGTATGACATGCAAGACAGTGATTTTTTCATTGCGCTCGGTTTAGCAATGCATGAGATTCCACGATGGTAGAAATTAATTTATTTCCCTGGCGTGAACGGCGACGTGATTATGAATTACGCACGATTAAAAAAATAATCATTTTATCTTTTTTATTACCAGCGTTACTTTTATTGGCGAGTTATTCTTTCCTGTTATACCAAATCGATCAAGTAAAATTACAGACGACAGCATTAAAAATACAATTAAAAGCAGACTTAAAAAAGCAGATAGCGCCTGCATCATTGCCGGCGCATGCTCAAAAAAACCTGCCTGATACATCACACGCACGTGCTTGGTTAGCGCGCTCGCACATACAAACATTTTTAATGGCATTAGGGCAACAACGTTTGACAGCGATTTGTTTTAATGAAATACAACGTCAACATAATGTTATTACAATCACTGGTGATGCGCGTTCATCGTTTGCTTTTAGTCAATTTATCCAACAATGGCGACCCATCCAGTTTTTTTCTGAATTAATCATTGATGAAATGCAAGAACAAAAAAATGGGGAATTGCAATTTCGTTTACATGGACAATTGCAATCACAAGAAAGAGAGGAGAACAAAGATGACATATGATGTATTTTTTTATTCTTATCGCTGGTTTTACGCAAGCGCGATCAGTTGTTTCCTATTATTAATAGGTTATTTATATATCTTGCAACCCCAGTGGGTGGTGTGGCAACAACAGCAATCTGTTCAACAACAATTGATGCAGCAAATAAAAAAATCTGCACAGCAATATAAAAATACTAAAACGTTACGTCGTGTGCCGCCGCTGAAACAAAAAGACATTCAACCCCAAGCATTACGCAATACGATCGCTGAATTAGTGGCATTGGCACGCACGCATGACTTGCAACTTCAAGCCATACAAACGGGAGAACAAGCAAATAAAAAAATTCATTTGATCATGCAAGGCCATTTTGAAAAATTAACTGCCTTTGTGACAACCTTATTGCAACAACAAGAAAGCATCATGATTGCTGATTTTTCTTATCAAGTTGAGCATAAAAATACTGCGCACATTAGCATGGACATACAAACGATTACGCAAACGTTATCTGTGCCGATAAGCGCTGTGGCGGTTGCTGCTACTGCATTCATGAAAAAACCCATTTTATTTTTTGATCCATTTTGTAGGAATGATTTTTTTAATACCGTGAATGTGCAATCGCAACCGCGCGCCATGATGCAAACCAGTACCATTCCCGTTAAACAAATGAAAATGGTGGGATATGTACAACAAGGGAAAACGCAGTATGCTTGGTTATCACTGCCAACCGGTGAAGTGATTGCGGTGCATATTGGCAATGTATTAGGCGTGGAGCGTGGTCGAGTAACCACCATCGCGCCGTACTTCCTCACGCTAACATTTTCTCAACAACCCAATTTACAATTAACCATGTGAGAAAAATATGAAATATATTTTTATGATCATCACTATTATTTTATTTTTATTAGCAAATACAAATTTATTTGTACAGCGAGCGATTGCAGCCACTCATCAATCTGTCGCCGTACCAACATTGACCTCGACAGTGACATTGAATATACAGCATATTGCTCTCACGGATGCCATTCGTTTGCTCGCCAATTTTTTGCATATCAACGTCATTATCAGTTCAACTATCACAGGAGAAACAACATTGCATTTACAAAAAGCGAATCCCACGGATGCATTTAATTTATTATTAACGTCTTCTGGATTAGCAAAATGGCCAGTGGGAAATATTTGGTATATTGCGCCGCGGCTTGAATTAATAAAACGTCAACAAGAAGAAAGTAAATGGCAGCAAGCGCAAAATGATGCAGCGCCGTTATTAACCCAAGTCATTCCCATTATTTATGGCAATGCGCGTGACATTGCGCGTTTGTTGCAAGATGAGCGTACCTCGTTTTTATCCACGCGTGGGCGCGTTCGGGTGGATGTGCGAACGAATGCACTGTGTATTCAAGAAATTGCTGAGCGTTTGGCGCGCGTGCGTGCATTGATTAAGAAATTGGATGTGCCTGTCAAACAAGTATTAATAGAAGCACGTTTGGCCAGTGTCGATAGTGATTTTGAGCGTGAATTAGGGGTACGGTTTGCGGCGGAGACGACAGCCACCGTGGATGCGACGTTGAATTCAGGCGGTGCTGCTGCAACCAGCGCCATGGGTCAATATAGTTTAGCCGTTGCTAAGCTAGCAGACGGATCATTATTAGATGTAAAATTAGCAGCATTGGAAAGCGAAGGGCATGCTGAATTAATTTCCAGTCCCAGTTTATTTACCGCCAATCAGCGAGCAGCATCGATTGAAGCGGGCGAAGAAGTGCCGTATCAAGAAGTGAGTGACAGTGGCGGTACGGCGGTAGTATTTAAAAAAGCAGTCTTAGGTTTGAAAGTATTGCCACATGTTTTGCCTGGAAATAAAGTGTTATTGCAATTACAAATTAATCAAGATCGGCCGAGTCATCGTATGGTATTAGGCATGCCGACGATTAGTACGCGGCAAATTACCACGAGTGTGTTAGTGAAAGCAGGACAAACTATTGTATTAGGTGGTATTTATGAATCAAACCAAGAAAATGGCCAGCAACGTTTGCCATTCATTAGCCAAGTGCCGTTGTTGGGTGCGTTGTTAATGCAGCGCAATACGCGTAAAAGTAAACGTGAATTATTAATTTTTGTAACACCTAAAATTATTGCGACAGACACAGATACCTCATGAAAACAACATCACAAAATATTTTTTTAATTGGCCCCATGGGCGCTGGTAAAACCAGTGTGGGACGTTATTTAGCAAAACAATTAAATAAAACATTTTATGATTCTGATGCAGAAATTGAAAAACGCATGGGTGTCAATTTAAGTTGGATTTTTGATTTAGAAGGCATGGAAGGATACCGTCAACGCGAATTAAAAATGATTGAAGAATTAAGCACTGAAAAAGAGATCGTCTTATCGACAGGTGGTGGTTGTGTCGAAGTACCAGAAATACAGGAATTATTAAAAGCGCGCGGTGTGATTATTTATATGGAAGTATCATTGGAAACCCAATTAAAACGCTTGAAGCGGGATAAAAAACGCCCGTTGTTGCAAGGCGAAAATCCGGAAGCCGTATTAATTCAATTATGGGAAGAACGCGAACCGATTTATGAAGGTATCGCGCATTTTACCGTGTTGACAGATGACCGCTCTATTTACGATGTCGGCGATGATATTTTGAAGTGGCTGGCGGAGTGTGAATGATATGTTTTTTATTTGAATATAATTAATAAGAAACTGAGAATCGTAATGATGGCGACGATTGATCCAAGAATGATAGAAACAACATAAAGATTTTTTTTAGATAGAATGGTTAATCTATTTAATAACCCTTGCATGGCAAATCGATGGTATTCTTGATAGTAATTTTCCCCTGCTTCGGTAAGGTATAACTGAGAACTATTTTCTGCCGGTCTTATATATCCACTTTTAATTAACTTTTCTTTGGCATCAAGCAAAGCATGTTCATCATAAGACAACATGCCTTTTAGCACAAAAAAGTGGTTAAAATGTTTGTCGCCTTCTTTTTGATATTTAATTAAATGCTCAAGAAAATCGATATAAATTTTTGGTGTATGATAATTATTAATTTTTACATTAAAATATTTTCTTAAATTTATTTTTTTTGAAAAAATATTTTCTGGTTCTATCCAAACGACTTTGCCGTTTTCTGATACGCAAATAGGATTTCCAGCTTGTTGATGTTTCCGTAACGCTGAGTTGATTCCTGATTGGATAATTTTTTCCATTTTTTTTGGATCATTTAAAATTCTTTCAATTTTATCTTCGTTTTTATGATTTTCCATGATATTCCTCAACTAAAGTTTGCCATATAAGCGGTTGTTGAATTTTAAGAGTATCACTTGTTTTTGCTGCAATTGGTACGGGGACACCTTGGTTTGAATTGTTATAGAGTCTCCAAGAATCTGCGATTTCACTATATAAGTTAAAGAAATTTTTTAATCCATTAATATATCTTCGCCGTATAGTTTTTTCTGGTACTGAATGACCGCCTATCTTGATACGTTCTTCTACGCGAGCAATGGCAAGTTCTGCGCTGTCTAAAAATAAAAAAATAAGATAGAAATGATAACCTGCTTTTTTCCAATCAATGATTTTAGGTGCAAATGTTCGGCTGGCTAAGGTCGTTTCAAAAGCGAAATCTTGTTTTTCATTTGCTAATGAATCTATTTTTTTTAGCATAGTGCGGCTTGCTTCTATCGCTACTTTTTCTGGCTCATGAGGACTAAATCCCTGAGCAATGGTATCTGCATTTACAAAATTATTGATTTGCACTTCCGTATTTAGGATTTTTAATAGATTAATGCCGGTAGTCGTTTTACCGGCGCCATTCGGACCTGCTATAACGAGTACATTTGGCATTTGATGGACATATCCAATTTAATCATTAAGAAATGTGAGCATATAACAAAACTGATACTAATAATTGTTCGCATTATAATAAAAAATGACGACAAAATACTATCGAACTATTTGGGTAGCGTTTTAAGCATCTCTCACTAATCTAAACCCCACATGCGACATGGGATTATAGGGATCAGAGCCGCGCCGTGCACTCGGTCGATAACTCATGCAAAAATTTTCATCACACAAAAATGAACCGCCACGAATAACCCGTTTGGGTGCATTCAGCGGTGCATATAAATCTGCAGGATCATAACTGTCTGTGGGTCCTAACGGATTCATCACGACACGATCCCGTTGCGCTTGTAATGAAAACGCATCGGCGCGATACCAATCTGCGACCCATTGCCATACATTTCCCGCCATATCATATAAGCCATAACCATTGGGCGGATACCTTTTTACTTTGCTCGTGCCAATTTTTGCTGCATAAGCGGGATCAACCATGGGAAATTGTTTGCCTGCAAAGGTATTTGCCATGTTTTCACCGCGCGGTTTGAAATCATCACCCCAGACATAATTAGCCTGTTTTAAGCCACCGCGCGCAGCAAATTCCCATTCCGCTTCTGTCGGCAAACGCTTGCCTGCCCATTTCGCATAAGCAAGCGCATCTTCATAAGACACTTGTACCACTGGATGATTTTCTTTACCGACAATATTGCTACCTGGTCCTTGCGGATGACGCCAATCAGCGCTCGGCACAAATCGCCACCAACGCGCCATGTCATCTAATGGCACTGGTGCCGTCGTACCAAAAAATACCATGGCACCTGGAATTAATTTATCGTCACTGGGTTTAAGAACAGTCGGTGGTAATTGCACTCTCAATGTTTCCCAATCAGGTTTACGTTCTGCAGTCGTGACATAACCAGTTGCTTTTACAAACGCAGCAAATTGCGCATTCGTCACATCAGTTTCATCCATCCAAAAACCATTGATACGAACGGTGTGCGCAGGTTTTTCATTGACATGAGCAAGCGAACTATTGCTTCCCATTACAAATTCGCCGCCCGAAATCCATACCATATTGTTATATTGAGAATGTGTCGGTGAAGAAAACCAAAAAAAAGTAGAAATAAAAATGAGCGTGATAAAAATAACAGACACAATCAAATAATTACGTCGAGATTGTTGTACTTCCATTTGTTTATTTTTCCTTGCTAATGATGAGACACATTAATAGAATGATGACTTGGGTGCAATCATGAACCGACTAAATTCTCTCAAAAAATATTTCAGCTGTAAATTTCGCCTTTTCTTTTATGCGCTTAGCATAGTTAGCGCCTCAGAATTTTAATGAACCAGGAAGAAATCATGAAAAAACGTTTATTAATTAAAAGTGAAAAAGCACAAAGTAAGTCTGCTTTTTCAACTAAGCAACCACAAAACGAATTCTTTTATTTAAAAACAATAATAAAAACGCTGCCTGGGAGTATTTATTGGAAAAATATGGAGGGCGTTTACCTGGGTTGCAATGATTTTATGCTGGAAATGGCTGGCTTAGATGATGTGGTTGGTAAAACAGATTTTGATCTGCCTTGGAAAAAAGAAGCTTCTCAAATACGAAAAAATGATTTAAATACAATAAAGTCAAATGCTGTTCTTGAATTAGAAGAATGTCCAACATTAGCGAATGGTAAAAAAATCATTATGCTAACTCGAAAAGCACCATTAAAAGATGAACAAGGAAATATTATCGGCGTTTTTGGCATCTCTCTTGATATCACAAAGAGTAAAAAACTAGAAGCTGCCTTAAAAGAACTTAAAGATCAAACTCACGCAGCAAATGTTATTTTGCAACAAGCAAAAGAACAAGCGGAGCTTACGCTTAATAATATTGTTGCAAATATGCCCGGTCACGTTTATTGGAAAGATAAAAATGGTGTTTATTTAGGTTGTAACAATCGCCAAGCAGAAAGCTTAGGATTGCGTTATGGTTCTGATGTAATAGGCAAGACTGATTTTGATTTACCGTGGGCAAAAAATGTGGCTAGCACGTTTCGAGAAAATGACGCTCGAATAATGGAAACGGGTCAAGCAGAAATCATCGAAGAAAACGCGCAAATTTATGGTAAAAAAGCCATTGTATTAAGTCAAAAAACACCATTAAGAAACAAGCAAGGAGACATCATTGGTATTTTAGGTATTTCTATCGACATCACTGATCGGAAACAATTTGAGACAGATTTAAAAGAAGCAAAAGAAAAAGCAGAAGTGGCTAGTAAAGCTAAAACAGAATTTTTAGAAAACATGCGACATGATATTCGCACGCCACTCATAGGTATCATGGGCTTTGCAAATATTATTGGCGATGAAGTTAAAGATCCAAAAATTAAAGAATATGTAGACAACTTAAATGCTTCAAGCAATGCACTATTAGAGCTGCTTAATGAAATTTTAGATATTATTAAATTAAATTCTGGCGAAATCCCAATATTAAAAAAGAAATTTGATCTAAGAAAAAGATTGGATGATGTTATTAAACTGAATCAAGCTAAAGCGCATCACAAGAATATTGATTTGATTTTCAATTATGATGAAAACATTCCTTCTTATTTAGTGGGTGACTCCACTAGAATACATCGAATCGTTTTAGAGCTTATTGCTAATGGACTGAATTTTACCGATCATGGCTTAGTCCGATTAAAAATACAACTTGCTAAAAGTGAAGGTCAACATATCGTAATAAAAATTATTGTAGAAGATACTGGTATTGGCATTGAATCTGAAAAACAACAAGAAATTTTTTTACAATTTAAACGTCTTACACCCTCTTATCAAGGGATATATAAGGGAACGGGTCTTGGTTTAGCAATTGTTAAACAATTTATCGATGAACTGCAAGGCGAGATTTACGTTGAAAGCAAAGTTGGAACAGGTACAAAATTTACTTGTGTTATTCCGCTCAAGAAATCCTTATTAGATGAAGAATTTGGTAGTGAAGACGTCATCATACCTAGTGGTCTGAGAAAGACAATACCACAGCATATGGAAACCATGAGCAATGAAAAAAAATCCTCTATTAAAAGTCATATATTAATTGTCGAAGATAATCTTATCGCAGCAACGGTTGTCAATAATATACTTTCTGGTTTGGATTGCCGAGTAGACATGGCAGGAGATGGAAAAAAAGCAGTCCAATTAGTTCAAGAAAATACATATGATTTGATTTTTATGGATATAGGATTACCAGAAATAGATGGTTATGAAGCTTCACGACGTATTCGATTACAAGCATTACAAAAAGGGACCCATGTCCCTATTATTGCATTAACTGCTCATGTGGACGAAGAAAGTAAACAGCGTTGTCTTGAAGTAGGAATGAATGCTGTTCTTACCAAACCGCTTGCTAAAGAAAAAGCGGAAGATATTCTTAATGCTTTTATTCCTTTTCGAAAACAACGACAAGAAAAACAAATAATAATAGAATCTGAAAAAGAAATTGATCTTCTTAAAATTGAAGGGAAAGTAGTTGATTTTGAATGGGCAAGAAAACAATTAGGGGGAAATGAAGACATTTTAAATAGTTTACTTAACATGCTGATAGAAGGTTTTCCGACTGAATTAAAACAACTTGAAGCAGCATATAAAGATGAAGATTGGCCCGCTATCCAAGCTATCGCCCATAAACTGAAAGGCGGGTCTAGTTATATCGGTACGGTTCGTTTAAAAAAAACATGTTCATTATTAGAGTTAGCTATAAAAAAAGATGAAAAGAAAATCTCTAATACATTATATAAGCAAATGCTTATAGAAATTGCCGCTATTGAAAAAGAAGTAAAAAATTAAACTTAATTATTTTTATTTAGGTTCTAATGCTAATAGCCGCAACAGTTGGTTGGGGCTGATTTATAAAAGGTTGACCTGGATATTTCTTAAAACGCAGGGCAACAGATTTTAAAAAGTTGGGATAAGCTGGTTTTATAAGATGTTCATAAGTGGCAGCCATTGCTTTGTTTCTTCCGCTAGGATAGATCTCAAAATCATATTCTTTTTCAACCCATAAACACATCACAGCACACTCTTCTAAGAGATAACCTAAGCATAAAGAAAATGCTCTCTTATAATCTACTTGGGATTTGTCAGAAAAACGGCCTAAATAGCGTGATAAAAACTCCTCAATATTTGCTTGTATTTCTTTTTTATAAAATTCGTGAGCATCATAATGTTTTTTAACCCGTTCATAGCTATTTTTATAGGTAGCACTTGCTAACCAATCATCCCACCGCATTATATTGTAAGGTATAGTCAGTTGTTTATAGGCAGCCTCATTTCTTTCCAGCCAATCATCGCCAGCCTTTACCGCCATTTGGTATAAGAAATCATCATTTTTTGCATTATCTATTTTCATTGTATGACGTTGCACGCTGTCATCAATAAGAATAGTACATTTATTAAAAGAAGTATTAATAAGCTTTATAGTTGCTAAAAATTTCTTTCCTTCATGTACATGTTGGCCAACACTAATAGGCATAATGCATTTTGATTTTGAGAAAATTTTTCTATCGCTAATCGGACATTCTCTAAAAGAAGCTTTTACAACCCTTATGTCTATTTTATCCATGAGTAAATTCTCTCTATTTAGAATATGAAGATTCACATTCTGTGTGTTAAATTTAAAATGCTGTGTATTTGCCATGTGGCATCAGAGTTTTATTTTTTTATCAATTTACCGCAAAACAAGCCCATCTTTTTTTTGCTTTTCTTCTTAAGAATATTTTCCCCGAAGCATAACAAACCATCGCCACCATCAGCAAGCAAAATAATCTTTATTCTTTTCTAAAAACGACTCTTTTTACCATATCTTGAGGAATTAAAGAAGCCCAGCTTATTTATTTGTTGATTTTGTCCTGGATAAAAGCGCCGCTGAAATGATTGCATAACGACACGACGCGGTATGTTGTGCTTCCATTGTAAAATACTTCCTTGCTAAGATGACGTTCAACAAAATTAAAACGCGACTGGTATAGGAACGCAATAATGACACCTTTGCCTTCTCTCAGAAAATATTTCAGCTGTAAATTTTTACTCCGGATTTTTTTTTGCAATCCAATCTAATACTTTCGTTAACTTATCCAAAAATAGCTTAAAAGGTGGAAGTTCTGGCATTTGATGTCGAAGTTGAATAACCCATTCAGATTCAAGAAATTTGCGATTATCATGGGTCTCGATTAATTCAATGTTGGGAAACGGTACTCTACGTAGAGCACATTTCTTTTGGAGTATTTGCTTTAGCAGGTTTGGATTTGTGTTTATACTTTTCTGCTGATAAAGATGAATCACATCATACAAGTCTCTTGGTCGTAAGCGTTGTACAAGAGCACGTAATTTTTCTGCAAATAATTCTTCATAGGAATAAGCGAGAATTTTCTTTCCTTCTTTTAGCGTATCGGAATAAGAGTGTTCTATTTTTTTTATTACCGGCTCGATAAATAAAGGTTCATCAAGCGTAAGATCAATCTTTAGACGTGGCAATCTGGCAACACTTGAATTGCGCTGGATAGGGCCACGATAAGATAACTTGCCTTGAATGGATATTGAATTTCTTTTGTTTTTAAAAATTTCAAATTCAATCCCTTGTTTTGGTAATTCAATACCAGCATTTTCATAAATCCACTGTGCTATTTCAAGAAATATATTTTTATAAAATTCTTTAGTGAGTTCATGTGAGATACCTCGATAAGTAAAATCAAGGTCTTCAGAAAAGCGGTAAGTTTCAAAATAACATTTCTTTAAACAGGTACCGCCTTTGAATATCCAAGAATTTTTAGTTGCAGGGTGATGATGTATTCCTGCTAATACCCAACTGAGAATATAATCTTTTTCTATGATGTCGATTCCTAATTGTTTTTCAGTGGCTATTGTTTGAATTTCTTCTTTTAATATCACTCTTGATCCCTATTAATAAATGTAAATGATTTAGGTACCCATAGGTTCCATTGAGTTACTAAACGATCTCCTAAAATTGCAGGCTCAAGCTGAGAATAGCCAGATTTTAAATTACGTTTACAGATGGTAGTAATAGTAGTGGCAGTATCACACTCTAATAATTCAATGAGAAACCCCAGTCTTTTATAAACGGCACTATTCTGCATTGCTTTAGCGTATTTAAGTAATTTTTCTGGATTAAATTCTTTGGAATTTATATAGGCAGACAAAACATCAATTACCATACGAATACCGCCAAATACAGCAGGATCATTCAAACCATCGATAACAGTTTTGGCGGGATCAGAGATAGCAATTTTAACTTTACCACACCATATTATTTGCGTACCAAAAATTTTTTTAGGAAGAATAGTTTTTACTTTAAAAATAACTCCATTTAGTTTTTGTTCTCGCTGATGTACTTTTTTAGTCGTCATAACGTAGATGGAATTAAATATCTGCTCAGTGAAACCCCAATGATGTGCGGCTGTCCATCCTCCAATGTAGCAGGGAGAAAAGAGTTTGTGTGCAATGAGCCAAGGCTCTTCAGGAGTAATTTCTGTGCTAGTGGCTTGTAAAGGGATAGGAATATAGAGTCCTCTTCGAATACGATATAGCCAGCCATTTCTTGTCCACAAGGCAAGAAGAGATGCAGCACGATATCGACTGATATTTAAAATTTTGGAAGCTTCCGCTACGGTAAAACCCTCTTTTGACGACAGTAAGAGCTTGCTCAGTAGCTTTCGGCTTGTTTTTTTTAAGCCACTTAGTTCAATTGTCATGCTATATATTTTATTCCATTTATTTACCCCAAGTCAAATTTTGGAATAAAATATATAGTTTTCTATCGCTTTGTGTTAATAAACCGGAACATAGCGGGAAATTATCGGTACTGCTAAGATGACGTTCAACAAAATTAAAACGCGACTGGTATAGGAACGCAATAATGACACCTTTGCCTTCTCTCAGAAAATATTTCAGCTGTAAATTTTTACCGATTATTTGCGTCGGTATTTTATATTTTTTGGGAGGAATAAATGCGGCGGTAGCCACTTCCGCGCGGCCGATGGATGTTTTGCCGTCATGGAATAATGGACCGGTTAAGCAACGTATTATTCAATTTGTGAATACAGTGACTAATGTAAATAGTCCTTATTTTGTTGCTCCCGCTGATCGTATTGCGGTATTTGATAATGATGGCACGTTGTGGGTGGAACAACCTTTATATACACAAATGGTCTTTGCGATGGATCGAATAAAAACATTAGCTGCCACGCATCCAGAATGGAAAACAGAAGCGCCTTTTATGTATGTGTTGAATAAACAATATGACAAATTAACCATGCAAGATTTCATAAAAATATTGGCAGTGACACACAGCGGTATGTCAGTGCAAGCGTATGAGAAAATTGTGGAAGAGTGGTTTAAAATAGCCAAACACCCACGTTTTGATCGGCCTTATACAGAATTAATTTATAAGCCCATGATAGATGTCATGCATTATCTTATAGAGAATGATTTTATTGTTTATATTGTCAGTGGCGGTGGTCAAGATTTTATGCGTGCATACATCCCGCGTACGTATGGATTCAAACGAGAGCACATCATTGGTACCATCAATAAAACAAAATACATTAAACAAAGTTTTATACCTGAGCTGATTAAACAACCTGAGATTTTATTGGTGGATGATGGCCCAGGAAAAGTTGAAGCGATTAATATGTTTATCGGTAAAAAACCGATTATTGCTTTTGGCAATTCTGTGGGTGATGCGCAAATGTTGGAATGGACGCAATCGGGAGATTTGCCAGGGAGACGCTTAATGTTGTTAGTGCATCACGATGATGCCAAACGTGAATATGCTTATGATACGCAATCCAACATTGGGACATTTTCAGAAGCGTTAATGCAAGAAGCGCAAGCAAATGGTTGGAAAGTAATTAGTATGAAAAATGATTGGAAAGTGATTTTTCCGTTTGAGAAGTCATCACCGTATATGCTCGGGAACGGGCATCCTGCCCTTGGCGCTTCCCAGCATCCTAGTCGCGACGTCTCTCGCAACTATTCGGAAAAACTTATTTGACGAAGTACTAGAAGTACTAGATTAATTAAAAGTGCCCTTAACAACTTGCATTTCTTAATTTCTCATGTTTAAATCCGCGCACATTTCTTTTTATCCTGCTGCAAAAAAATTAAAGTATAACTTTCCCCGATTAGTAGAAAGCTACTCTCAGCATGACAAATAACACAACAACAAATTCAATAACAAATTTAGCAAAATTAAAAAATTGAGGACTGATATGAACCAAACAAATCAAACCAACAAACCCAACAAATTCAACAAAACAAAATGGATAGCGATTATCGTTATCATTCTCTGGATGATATGTGCATGGATATTAACGGTAGTAAATAATAATGCTCACGCAGCGACCCCCGTCGATTTAAATCGTCAACCCATTTCATTTTTATCGAACATTGCTGCACCCACAGCGATTGCCAATTCTGCAATTACTTTAAAAGAAATCAATCGTTCGGTGGATTTTAATCAAACGTTACATATACGCGTGCAAGAAATGTATTTTGATTATCCCGTGTGGGGTGGAGACGCCATTATTCACATTCCTCAAGGTGAAAAACTCACTCAAACGCTGAATGCACAATCACTCCTGAGCATTGCGCGCAGTGCGCAACAACAGCAAGGGTCGATGAATGGCGTGATGTATTTAAATATTGCGCCTGATGTGGCGCGAACAAACGCTATTATTTTTAATCAATTACAAGCGCAAAAAGCATTACAACAAGCACTTAATTTATATCAACAACAAATGCATGCAATGATGACGATTAAAAATCCAACCATACAATTAATTATTTATATCGATAAAAATCATCGTGCACATTGGGCATATAAAATTAACTTCTTTGCCTGGGTGCCAGGAAGACGCGGCGTACCAGCAAGCCCGATTTATATTTTAGATGCCATGACATTTTATGTTTATGCATATTGGAACGATTTAAAAACAATAGCAACAACGACTGCCGCCACTACCACTAGAGAAAATGTGTTGGCGGGCGGTTACGGCGGTAATAATAAAATGGGTAAATTAAGTTATGATGGTAAATCGGGTTCAAATCATTTATCTAAATTATTCATGCAACGTGATCCAGCCACAAAAACCTGTTTTTTTCAAAATGCCAATGCCAACATTAAAAAATGTGTCATCAATAATACTGATTGTTTGGAAACAATCGATTTCACTTTATTTTGTAGTGAACCGCATCCGGGTTACGACAATATTTATTGGAATGGATCACTGGATGCTGTCAATGGCGGTTATTCACCGAGTAATGATGCATTATTTAATACCAGTGTAGTGAATGCTATGTATCAACAATGGTATGGTGTTTCTGCATTAGCCAATCACATACCATTGATTGCTGTCGTGCATTTACCAATCGATGATGCGTATTGGTATCAACAACAAATTTATATTGGCGATGGAAAAAATACATTTTATCCGCTCACTTCACTCGCGGTGACGGCACATGAAGCGGCGCATGGGTTTACGGAGCAATATTCGAATTTAAATATGCTGGGTAGTGAATCCGGTGCAATCAATGAAGCATTTGCAGATATGGCGGCAAAAGCGGCAGAATTTTATGTTTATAAAAAAGATTTGCATTGGGAAATTGCACCAGAAATTTTTAAAGCAACGAATAAAGCATTACGTTACATGGATAAACCCAGTAAAAATTGTTATGGTGGCGAACCAGGTATTGGCTGTTCAATTGATCATGTCGATCAAATGGAAGAAGAAGGCATTGATGCGCATTTTGCCAGTGGCATTTATGATCGCGCATTTTATTTATTGAGCACATCGCCTAACTGGACGACACAAAAAGCATTTAATGTAATGACGAAAGCGAACATGCAATATTGGACAGCGTCAGAAAGTTTTGCCTCCGGTGCTTGTGGTGTCATCAAAGCAACTCACGATTATGCAAAAACGGATTCAACCTATAAAGTGACTGATGTTGAAAGTGCATTTGCCATGGTAGGAGTTGCAACCAGTCAATGTATGTAACAGAATACGGCGGCCCAACTGTTACTAACGTTCATTATTAAAGCGGGTGTAGTTCAATGGTAGAACGGGAGCTTCCCAAGCTCTTAGTGTGGGTTCGATTCCCATCACCCGCTGATATATTTTTTACTAAGGACACATGAATGACTTTTTTTAAAATTTTCTTTTCAACATTATTATTGTTGATTGTGATTGCAATATTTGCAGTGAGCAGTTTGATTTTCTTTATTGATCCTAATCAATTAAAACCTATTTTAATAGCAGAAGTAACAAAACGTACTGGTTATATTTTGAAAATGGACGGTAAATTATCTTGGGCATTTTATCCGCGCTTAGGGGTGAATGTAAAACGTATGACGTTTACTGCACCCAACCAAGCCGCACCATTTATTGATTTACGCGCGGTGAACATGGCAGTACCTATATCTTCGCTCTTAAATAGTCAATGGAATAAAAAAGCACCATTGCAAGGTGAAATCGCTATCGCTGAAGTGTATTGGGGACAAGTGCGCGTGCAAAACACGCATGTCAATCTCACTTTCCAAAATAAAATATTAACGTTATCGCCTATTAAAGCAGCATTTTATGGTGGCACTTTAACGGGCGCTATTCGTGGGCGTGATTTAATGACACCACCAACCGCTAAATGGAATGGTGATATTCAATTTAATAATGTGCAATTACAACCGCTCTTATTAGGTATCAGCGGACCTAATCAAAAATTAAAACTATCTGGTATTGGCGATGTGAAAATGCAATTGTTTACCCAAGGCATGGATAAAACAGCGTTATTAAATAATTTACAAGGCACGTTAGCATTGAATGCACGTCAAGGCGTGATTGATGGAATTGATATTAATTATTTAATAAAGACCGTAGATGCGTTATTGAGCAAACAACCGATTCCACCGCCGGCGCATTTGAATCAAACTTTTTTTGATAATTTGCGCGGTTCGATGAGCATACAAAATGGTGTCACAAAAACCAATAATTTATTATTGGTTTCGTCGGCGTTTACAACAAAAGCAGAAGGGACAATTGATTTAGTCAATCAAACTATTTACTATCGCTTGCAAGTTATTCCAGAAAAATTACAAAAAATAAAATGGCCAGTGCCGATTATTGTTGAAGGGCCGTTACGTAGTCCCAGTGTACGTTTAGATACGCAAGCATTAAATACGATGATTGCAAAAGATCAATTAGAAAAAGTAAAAACAAAAGTACAAGAAGAATTAAAAGAGTTACCAGTCAAAGTCGATAAATTTTTACAGAAATTAATGAATTAATTAGCAATGAATAATGTGCTATGAGTGTAGTGTTGTCATTTCGAGCGCAGCGAAGGATCTCCATGATATGCACACGGGCATCATTAGGAGATCCTTCGCTGCGCTCAGGATGACAACTTGCTGAGTGACGAGTGACGGCAACAAATTTCCGGATAACAACATCATGTTAAAAATTATTACTATTAATTTAAATGGCATTCGTGCTGCTGCCCGCAAAGGGTTTTTTGAATGGCTGCAACAACAGCAAGCAGATGTGATTTGCGTACAAGAATTAAAAGCACAAGCATTAGAATTACAAAACCCTGCATTTTTACCTGCAGGGTATCATGCGCATTTTCATTACGCAGAAAAAAAAGGCTATAGCGGCGTAGGCATTTATTCGCGACACGCGCCGCAAAAAGTGATGACAGGGTTAGGTTGGCAACACGCTGATCAAGAGGGACGATATGTCGCACTTGATTTAGGTAATATTTGCATCGCCTCACTTTACATGCCTTCCGGCACCGCGGGTGAGCATAGACAAACGATTAAATTTGATTTTCTTGAACGCTATGCCAAGCATTTGCAAAATTTTAATAAAGCAAAAGAATGGATTATTTGTGGTGATTGGAATATTGCGCATCAAGCAATTGATTTAAAAAATTGGCGCGCAAATCAGAAAAATTCAGGTTTTTTACCAGAAGAGCGCGCATGGATGGATAAGTTATTTAATCAGATGCAATTTGTGGATGCTTTTCGGGTAGTCAATTCAGCACCTGATCAATACACGTGGTGGTCGAATCGCGGCCGTGCTTGGGAAAAGAATGTCGGGTGGCGGATTGACTATCAAGTAGTGACTTCTGGATTAAAATCTACAGTAAAATCAGCTGCTATTTATAAAGACCAGCGTTTTTCTGACCATGCCCCGCTCTTAATGGAATACGATATTTAATAAGCAAATAACGCTGTTATTCCCCGCGAATCAATGGAATACATACTCGCAATGGCATATGAAAGGTTAACTAAATTTTAATCCTATGCAAAAAATAATTTATGGAAACAACCTTCTCTTAAGTTTTTTTTAAGGTGAAAGAGATAAAATAATATTAAGATAAATAGATTAATATGAAAGATAAACTACATTGACAACGTTAACCGAATTAATTAGTTTGGTTAACGACTAGATAGATTCGATAAATACTAAAGACAGGTAAAAATAAAATATGTCATATACACGGATACCCATTGCAGATACTTTTTATTATGCTGCGACAGATGAAGCAACATTTTCAGCTGCGTTAAGCGCGATATTATCGCCAAACTCAAACCATACCTCCCCCACGCCTAGTGATAATAACCATCGTGCTGCGACCAAAGGTTTTATTTTATTTGAGAAAAAAGACTCGCAATCATTAAACCCTGCTGCGCGCGGCATGCAAGTCCTCGTTGCCGTTGATATGACGCAATGGCCTTATCAAGCGTGGTGTAAAGAAGCCACTGGCCGTCCGGTGCCTGCTGGCATCAAAAATATGATCGCAGATAAATTATGGGAAATGGCTAAAAAAAATAATCATGTTCAAGGCGATCGCCCACAAGAGGATGGCATTGTTATACATGATCATTTTAAGCTTATTCGCGATGCGCTCGTGGTTGAGACAATTGCAGGAGGTCCGCAGAGTAATGAGGTAGATCGCACATTAGTAAATAGTCATCATCAACTGTTAGACGCCATTCAAAAAAATTCTTGGAATAATGTAAATCAAAAATCAGTAAATAAAATTACACCGGTAGTGATGAAAGCTTCTTCTCCAGTACCAAAACAAGTCAATTTTATTTCGAGCTTGGCAGGAAGTTTTTTTGGCAAAAAATCAAGCCAACCAGGAAAACAAAAAACACCAGCTGCTTCGAATGTTTCGCCTGATCCAGATAAAACAAATAAATCTGGGCCTGGGATTTCTTAATTATCTTACGCTTTCACCGCCGCTTTTTGTTTGATAATGAGTTGTTCGATACCACTTTTTGCGAGTGCCAACATCTTATCTAAATCAGGTTGTTTAAACGTTGTTTTTTCTGCAGTGCCTTGAATTTCAATAAAGCCACCGTGTTCTGTCATCACCACATTCATGTCAGTTTCTGCATTGCTATCTTCAGCATAATCTAAGTCTAAAATAGCTTCTTGTTGATAAATACCGACTGAAACAGATGCAATAAATTGTAAAAAAGGATTCGTGATTATTTTTTCTTTTTGTTTTAAATGTTCAATCGCATCATACAAGGCAAGACAACCACCGGTGATGGCAGCGGTGCGTGTACCGCCATCGGCTTGAATCACATCACAATCAATGGTGATGGTGCGTTCGCCCAACAAATTCAAATCAACCGCCGCACGCAAAGACCGCGCAATCAAACGCTGAATTTCTTGCGTACGTCCCACTTGTTTGCCTTTTGCTGCTTCACGCTGCATGCGTTCATGTGTGGATCGCGGCAACATACCATATTCTGCTGTCACCCAACCGCGGCCGCTGTCTTTCAAAAACGGTGGTACGCCTGGCATTACTGTTGCCGTACAAATGACTTTGGTATCACCAAATTCAACTAACACGGATCCTTCCGCGTGTTTCGTATAACGGCGGGAAAAGCGAATTTGCCGTAACGCTTGCGAGGCTCGTTGACTGGGGCGCATGCTGACTCCTCTAATTTAATAATCTATTGTTTAAAAAGAAAAAAGCTGACAAATGCTCAAATCTAGCCGCGATTTTATTTGTTAATCCCAGAGCTTGTAAAGCAAATAATTGCCCTTATATACTTCTAACGTTTTACTTATTTTCAATCAATGTAGGGGGTTTTTTCTTGGCAGATATGCACGGTACAACTATTATTTCTGTGCGGCGCAACAATCAAGTGGTTGTTGGCGGTGATGGTCAAGTGACATTAGGTCACATCATCATGAAAGCCAATGCGCGCAAAGTGCGTCGATTATATAACAATAAAATTCTCGCTGGATTTGCTGGCGGTACCGCTGATGCATTTACTTTATTTGAACGCTTTGAATCAAAATTGGAAACCCATCAAGGTAATTTAGTGCGTGCTGCGGTGGAGTTAGCAAAAGATTGGCGTACGGATCGCATGTTGCGCCGTTTAGAAGCGATGTTAGTGGTCGCAGATACAAAAGCATCTCTAATTATTTCTGGAAATGGTGATGTGATTGAACCAGAAAATAGTTTAATTGCGATTGGTTCCGGCGGTGCTTATGCCAAATCGGCGGCGCTTGCCATGCTTGAAAATACAGAATTAAGTGCAAAAAATATTGTTGAAAAATCATTAACAATTGCTGCATCCATTTGTATTTATACCAACAATCATTTCACTATTGAAACATTAGAATAACTTTTACTTTTTACGAGCAAGCCTATGCCAACAATCAGACCTATGACCCCATTACCAACAACGTTAACTGTTAAACCAATGATTACGCCAACGCCGCGCGAAACTGTATTGGAATTAGATAAATATATTATTGGCCAAGCCGATGCCAAGCGTGCAGTTGCAGTGGCGCTACGTAATCGTTGGCGACGCATGCAATTATCATCGCCATTGCGTGATGAAATCATGCCAAAAAATATTTTAATGATAGGCCCGACCGGTGTGGGTAAAACTGAAATTGCACGGCGTTTAGCAAAATTAGCGGATGCACCATTTATAAAAGTCGAAGCCACTAAATTTACTGAAGTGGGTTATGTCGGTCGCGATGTCGAATCGATTATTCGTGATTTAACTGATATGGCAATTAAAATGATGCGCGAAAAAGAATTAGCGCGTGTGCGCGTCATGGCAGAACAAGCTGCAGAAGATCGCATTTTAAATGCTTTATTGCCGCCGATTAAAGGTAGTTTTGTTGGCGAACCGCAAGAACCACAAAAAGAAGATTCTGCGGCACGACAACTATTTCGTGACAAAATACGTGATGGTTCGATGGATGATAAAGAAATTGAATTAGAAGTCTCGATGTCTGCGTTTGGTGTGGAAATCATGTCACCACCTGGTATGGAAGAAATGACGCATCAATTACAGAATATGTTTCAAAATATTGGCTCAGAACGCAAAAAAACGCGCAAATTAAAAGTGCGTGAAGCGAAGAAAATTTTACGTGAGGAAGAAGCCGCCAAATTAATTGATGATGATGAAATCAAAGCACGTGCGATTGAAAGTGTGGAACAAGCGGGCATTGTCTTTATTGATGAAATCGACAAAATCGCGAAACGTTCTGAATATACGGGTGCGGATGTTTCGCGTGAAGGTGTACAACGTGATTTGTTGCCATTGATTGAAGGCTCAACCGTGTCAACCAAATATGGCACGGTATGTACCGATCATATTTTATTTATTGCCTCGGGCGCATTTCATTTTGCAAAACCATCTGATTTGATTCCGGAATTACAAGGTCGCTTGCCAATACGCGTGGAATTGAAATCATTATCGACCGATGATTTCGTCAGTATTTTGACGGAACCACAATCCTCATTAACAGAACAATATACGGCGTTATTGGGTACGGAAGGCGTGAATTTAACTTTCTTACCGGATGGCGTGCGGCGTATTGCGGAAATTGCGTGGCATGTGAATGAGCGTTTAGAAAATATTGGCGCGCGCCGTTTGCACACGGTGTTGGAACGTTTGTTAGAAGATATTTCTTATGCTGCATCGGATATGGAAAGTAAAGTGGTGCAAATTGATGCGGCGTATGTGAATAGCAAATTACAGCTATTAATCAAAGACGAAGATTTAAGCAGCTATATTTTGTAAAAGTCATGCTAGTAGAAGTAGGGTGGATTACGGCATAAAACGCCTAATCCACCCTA